>Ga0187219_1001524_pt1 | contig 11081 bp, 13 predicted proteins | sample 13SPOviralmetaG_FD_130162 | JGI IMG/M metagenome (GOLD analysis project Ga0187219, IMG submission 130162) | Marine viral communities from the oligotrophic San Pedro Time Series (SPOT) site, San Pedro Channel, CA, USA - 13 SPOT_SRF_2010-07-21... | ecosystem: Environmental > Aquatic > Marine >... | reverse complement strand
TGGTACTAAAGCTAATACAGCTGCTGGTACAGACGAATTACTTGCAGCTAACAAGCTGAAAAAGGGTGATTTCGGAAACATTACTACAACTTCAGCAGGTGATCACTCGATCCCAGTTGCAGCACGTTTACCAGGAGCATCTGCTCTACCAACAGCCTACGTATCACCAGCAATGTTGATAGCACGTATGGGTCGTTTGTTAGACCAAAACCAAGTAGATACTGCAGGTAGATGGCTTGTAATTGATCCTGTGTTTATGGAAGTTCTTCGTGATGAAGATTCTCGCCTATTTAATGCAGACTTCGGTGAATCAGGTGGACTACGTAACGGTTTAGTCTTGAATAATTTCCACGGTTTCCGTGTATATACTTCAAGTAACTTACCATCAGTAGGTACTGGTGCAGGTACAACAGGTACAGCTAACCAAAATACTAACTACGGTGCTATCGTAGCTGGTCATGACTCAGCTGTAGCAACTGCAGAGCAAATCAACAAAACAGAAACATATCGTGATCCAGATTCATTCGCTGACATCTGCCGTGGTATGCATCTATATGGACGCAAGATCTTACGTCCAGAAGCGTTGATCACAGCTAAATATAACTTAGCATAAAATAAACAAGTACAGGGAGTCCCAATTATGGGGCTCTCTATCTATTTAAAAACATTAAAAGAGGATTCACATTATGGCTTTTATCGCTGATACCGTGTTTGATAATGGACTCTCAACAGTAGATACTAACGGTACTCGTTTAGATATTTGCTCAAGTGAGCCTACTACCTATACTGCGGCAACTTCAACAAATACACTAGGTAATGCTACTGTAAACACAGGTGCTCCAACTAACGGTGCGACTGATGGTAGACGTGTAATTATTCCTGCAATTACTGCAGGTACTGTAACAGGCACTGGAACTGCAGCGTTCTGGGCACTAACAAATGGTTCAAATACTTTGTATGCTACGGGTTCTTTGAGTGCTTCTCAAGCTGTTACTACTGGTAACACATTCTCATTGGATGCAGTTTCTATAACAATCCGTGATGCTTAATAGGCGTTACAAAATATGGCTGATCATAACTTAAGAGCAAGCGGTTACGCTGTCTATGGTACTTCTGTCTTCGGACAGGAACAGTACGGTGGACATGTACGCTCTGAGGTTGAGGTCAGCCAACCTTCTTTAGGTGTTGTACTTAGTGCAGATAATATTAGCACTACAAGTGAAGTTACTTCTAGTGATTTAGATCAGACACATGTACTATTAAGAGTAAATGTAGAATCTACATCAAGTATAACTAACCCTGATGTTGATGAACTAAACATACTAGATGCTACTGACGTATCATCTGCCACTACACTTACAATACCTAGCACAGGTCAGTTACATAACCTAGAAGCTACTTCAGTAGAGACTAACACTAGTGTAACATCCCCTTCTGTTGATCAGGTACATACATTAAACGCTACTGACGTTACAGCAGGTACTGAAACATCAAGTCCTGAGTTAGATCAAGTACATATCTTAACACACTCAGGTGCAACAGGTAATACTGAAACATCAAGTCCTGATATAGATCAAGCACATGTTCTACAACATACAGCTTTAGAAAGTAATACTGAAACAGCTTCTCCTTCTGTTGCACAAGATCAAAACCTATCTGCTAATAGTACATCTTCTAATACGGAAGTAAGTAGTCCTGCAGTAAGTGAATCTCATGAACTTACAGCTACTAGTGTTGAAACTAATTCAGAAGTAAGCTCACCTGATGCTGATGAAGATAATGAGTTTGATGCTAATGATATTAATACTACAGGCGAAGTAACTTCTACTAGTATAAACCAAGTACATGTTGTAACTTCTGTACTAACGGAAGCAGATGCTGAAACAAGTCAAACTAGTATAACACAGTTACATGTAATTGATGCAAGTGACACAGAAGTAAACACTACTACATCTACAGTAGGACTTAATCAGCTACAGGTACTAGAACCTATTGATGTTACATCAGGTGTATCTCAAGTTAATAACCCTGATGTAGACGAACTCAATATACTAGATGCTACTGACGTATCATCTTTAACTAATATAGTTATACCTTTAATTTCTCAAGAACATACACTATCTGTAACACAGATAAACAGTTCATCTGAAGTAAACACACCAGTAATGGTTGTTAAAGTAAATCTAAACGCAAATGATCTTGATTCAAACACTACATTATCTCAGCCTGACCTAGATCAGGCACAATCATTAAGTTCTGTAAGTATCAGTACTTCTACATTAGTATCTGAAACGACTATAGAGCAAGTACACATTGTAGCTGCAATAGATGATGAGTCAGACTCAGAAGTAACTACTAATGATTTAAACCAAAAACATATACTATCTAATAATGAAGTTGATACTAATACTGAAGTAAGTAGTAATAATATTACTCAGTTACATAACTTCTTAAGCGTTAATATTGAGAGTAATTCTAGCATAATTAATCCTGATGTGGATGAGTTAAACATATTAGATGCTGAAGATGTTAGATCTCTTACTACCCTTACAATACCTTATATAAATCAGTTACAGACTTTAAATGCTAACAGCATAGAAACTAGCTCAGAAGTTACAGCACCTAGTGCCGTTGCCAATGTTGTATACTTAGCAGACTTTATTGAGTCTTCATCAGAGGTTACTACTCCTGATGTTGATGAACTTAATATACTAGATGCTATTGACATTGATGCAAATACTGCTACAATACCTAATCCAGTAGTAGGTCAATTACATAATATATCTGGCATAGATGCAGAAGTAGACTCTGAGACTACATCAACTACGATAAATCAGTTACATAACTTTATTTCTACTGATGTTGTTTCAAGCTCTTCTGTTATAGAGCCTAATTTTTCAGAACTAAATGGTTTAGATGCTACAGATGTAGAAACTAATTCAGAATCAAATGTAGTAAGTATAAATCAAAATCAAACTCTTACTGCAAATAATCTTAACTCTTCTACATCTACTACTTCACCTAATATGGTTAGCTTTAATAACCTTATTGCGGAAGATACGGAAACAAACTTTAATCTAACAGTACCTCAACTAGAGCAAATACACCTATTAGGTGCAACAACAAGCCCAGTGACTACATCACAAGTATCCAACAATGTAGGTATGGTACAATTAACACCTATAGATCAAGATACTAGGTTTACAATAAACATACCTTCAGAAAATAAAGTAGTAACAGTAGCTCTTCAAAATTACAGTAATAACGTATTAGTACTTCATGAGAATAGAAACTTGTTAATACTAGCGGATAGGATTGCAGCATAATGAAATGGCCTTTCAAAGACCCCGACGAAATATTAGATTACTCAGTAGATTGGTCAAGATTTTTAGACACACATTCTATAGAGGCTGTAAACTGGTCAATTAAAAATTCTGATGGTACTAAGACAGCAGTGTCTTCAGGTGAAACAGTAGATGGTCTTACTCTATATCAACAGACTAATACACCTACGGTAGCTACAGCTAGGTTTGGTGCAGGTACATCTAACAAAACATACAAGATAACATGTGCAGTTACATTTAATACTTCGTTAGTATCAGAACGTGTTATTCAGCTACCAATTAAGGAACGATAGTCATGGCGTATAACTACTTAGAATTAGTTAATGATTTAAATCGTAGGGTTAATGAAACTGAACTTAGTTCTAGTAACTTTGCAGCTGCAACAGGTTTCTATAATACAGCTAAAGATGCTATAAACTCTTCTATTAGGTTATTAAATCAAGAGCAGTTTCAATGGCCTTTTAATTACCTAGAGCAAGAAGATATATTAACTGCAGGTGACATGAGGTACGATATACCTTACAATTCTAAGACAGTAGATTATAGTACATTTAGAATAAAACGTAATTCTACCTTTGATAACGCAACAATCGCACTAAAGAAAATGAATTATAATGACTATCTTTCTAAGCATGTAGATAGTGAGTATAATGAAGACGAGAGTATGCGTAATATACCTACACATATAATAAGAGCTCCGGGTAATCAATACATAGTATATCCTTCACCTGACAAAAACTATGAACTTATATACGAAATGTATTCTCTTCCAGTTGATCTTATACTACACTCAGATGTACCTTCTGCACCAGAAGCATATCGTCATATAATAGTTGATGGTGCAATGTATTATGTTCAGACGTTTCGTAACGATAATCAATCGGCGCAGCTAAGCCTTCAAAAGTTTACTGACGGTGTTAAAAATATGAAAGCTATATACATAAATAAATTTGATTACCTATACGATACGAGGGTACACTTTTAATGGCTACAGGTTGGCAAGCATTTCCTCTTGAGTTAAAGGGAGGTCTAATAAGTAACATGTCAAGGTTACAGCAGGGCCTTAAGGCTTCGGGTTCTGCTAGAAGATTGATAAACTTTGAGCCTTCTGTTAAGGGTGGGTATAGGCGTATTAATGGTTTTAATAAGTACACTAGTAGTTACATTCCAACATACGGCTCTCCTGTAGTACAAGGAAGTTCTCAGTCAGGTACATCTCTTGTTATAGCTAATATTTTTGTAAGTATTACAAGCGGTTCTACTTTTCAGATAGCAGGAGTGTCAGGTACATATACTGTATCAAGTAGTTCTTTTAGTTCTATTAATAAAGAAGCTACATTAACTGTTACACCTTCTTTAGCTAGCTCGCCAGCAGACAAAGCATCTATCACGTTTAGTAACAATACAACTAAAACAGAAGGATTACATTTTTTCGTAGATACAGCTAACAATGTTAGTACTACTTTAGCTTATAGAGATGGTAATTTATATTCTTCTACAGGTTCTGTGTTTACTAATCAGACTATCCCTAACTACGGTTCTACCAATGTAAAAACTTCAGGTCAATCGGGTACTGCTTTAATAGTACAAGGATTTACATCTGATACAGATGTTGCTAGAGTAGGAGATACGTTTACTATAGCAGGTGTTGAAAAAGTTTATACAGTTTTATCAGCTCCTTCTATTAGCTCTGGTCATGGAACTATTAGTATATACCCTGCTTTGGCTTCTAGTCCAGCTGATACAGCAACAATAACATTTACTAGTCGATCTATGGCAGGTGGTACTAAAGCTAGGTTTATAAATTTTAACTATGATGGTACAGAACGTACAGTAATGGTTGATAGCACTAATTATCCTATTACATGGGGAACTAATGAAGGTCTTAAAATATTAGATAGCTCTTCAAGTATATTAGGTTCTGAAGTAGTAGCATCTTTTAAGGATCATCTATTTTTTGGTAAAGGTTCTAACTTAGTATTTTCTGCACCTTTTCTACAAAATGATTTTACTCCTGCTAATGGTGCAGGTTCTGTTAGATTACCTTCACGTATCACAGGTCTAATAACATTCCGTGATAAACTAATTATATTTACTAACTCAAGCATACATCAGCTTACAGGTACTACCTCTGCAACATTTCAATTAGCAGAAATATCAGAAGACTTAGGTTGTTCAGAACCTGATACTATCCAAGAAGTTGGTGGTGATATTATGTTTTTAGCTCGTGATGGTTTAAGATTTCTAGGTGCTACTGCTCGTATTGGTGACTTTAACTTATCATTAGCATCTCGTAATATACAAGATAATATAACGGAGTTTTCATCTTCTTACGCAGATGTAGTATCATTGGTAGTTAGGGGTAAATCCCAGTATCGTATCATGGGATTTGCATCAGGACAAGTAGATGCTGTAGCTGAAGGTTATATAGGTACACAATTTGCTGATCAAGATGCTGCTAGTTTTTCATGGTCACAGACTGAAGGTATTAAGGCATATCGTACAGCTTCTGGTATCTCAGGTACTTCTGAAACAACTTTGTTTGTAGGTGAAACTGGTTATATTTACAGGCTAGAAACAGGTAATACATTTGATGGCTCTGCGATATCGGCAAGTTTTTTTACCCCATTCATGTCTATTAATGACCCTAAAGTAAGAAAGACTTTATTTAAAGCTACTACATATTATGACCCAGAAGGTAACGTAGATGGTAATTTAACTTTTAAGTACGACTTCCAAAGACCTAATGTAATACAACCTTTATCAGGAGGTGGTGAGGTTGCTATATTTGGTAGTGCAATATTTGGAGATGTTAGCTACGGGGGTGATCCAGAAACAGTTATTGAAACTAATACAACAGGTTCATTTTTTACAGTTTCATTACAATATGAGTTTACAACAGTAAACAATCCACCTTTTATAGTAGACACTGTTTTACTTGAATACTCTAACAACGATAGGAAATAGAAATGGGTACAGGTTATACACGTAACGACTCAACAAACAATATAGCAAACGGTAACGTAATCAATGCTTCTGATTTAGATGGTGAGTTTGACGCAATACAAACAGCTTTTAGTACCTCTGGTCACACACATGATGGTACTGCCGCAGAAGGTGGTGTTATTACTGTAGTAGGGCCAGCCCAAGAGTTTCTAGGTGATGGTACAGCTTGGTATCCTAAAACTGATGCTACTTATGACTTAGGTAAATCAACAGCCTCTTTTGATGTAGCATTTATAGAATCAATTAACTTGGGTGGTACAGCAATAACTGCCTCAGCAACTGAAATAAACTATATAGATGGTGTCACATCTAACATACAGACACAACTGGGTACTAAGCTACCACTAGCTGGCGGCACTATGACAGGCAATTTGTTATTGGGTGACAACGACAAAGCCATATTCGGCGCTGGGTCTGACCTACAGATTTACCATAATGGTTCTGATAATAGCTCCTACATAAAAGAGAGTGGTTCAGGTAATCTAAAAATACTTGGAGCTGGAATTATCCTAAAGGATGACTCTGACACAAATGTGTTTATAAATTGTACTGCGTCAACAGGACAAGTTAACCTTAGATATGGGGGCAATGAAAAGTTAAAAACCCTCAACACAGGCATTGACGTAACAGGTAACGTAACTGTATCAGGTACAGTAGACGGACGTGACGTAGCTACTGATGGCACAAAGCTAGATGGCATTGAGGATAACGCTAAGAATGACCAAACAATTACCGCTGGTTCTGGATTATCAGGCGGTGGTACTGGTGATGTATCATTAAGCCATGCTGATACAAGTAGTGTGAGTAATAGTGACAATAGTGGAAATACATTTATCCAAGATATTACCTTTGATACATATGGGCATGTTCAATCAGTAGGAACAGGCACTGTATCTGTAGGGAATGGCACATTAACAGTACAAGGTACTGGTGCACTTGGTGGCAGTGGTACATTCACAGCTAACCAAAGTGGTAATGCTACTATAAGTATTAGCCATGATGACACATCATCTCAAGCATCTGTAAACGGATCAGGCAGAACATATATTCAAGACGTAACACTTGATACTTATGGGCATGTAACAGGGTTAGCTACAGCTACAGAAACTGTTACAGATACAACATACTCTGTTGGTGACGGTGGTTTAACACAGAAGAACTTCACCACTACACTAAAGACTAAACTAGATGGTATAGCGTCTGGTGCACAAGTAAACGTACCCACAAACTTAGGTAGTGGTACGTCAACGACAGATGTTACTATAGTTTCAAGTTCAGGTTCTGGCACAACAGTTCCTGGTGCTACAACTTCAGCTGCAGGTGTTATCTCTGCCGCTGATAAATCTAAGTTAGACGGTATAGCTACGAGTGCTAACAACTATTCACACCCTAACCATACAGGCGAAGTTACAGGTTCTTCTTCTTTAACTATAGCTGACAACGTAGTCGATGAAGCTAATCTTAAAGTTTCTAATAGTCCTACTAATGGTTACGTTTTATCCGCAGAGTCAGGTAATACTGGCGGTTTAACTTGGGTAGAAGCAGGTGGAGCAGGAGCAGTTGGTGGTGGAAGCGATGAAGTATTTTTTGAAAATGGTCAAAATGTTACTGCTAACTACACAATAACTAATGGAAAAAATGCAATGAGTGCTGGACCAATAACAATTAACAGCGGCGTTACTGTAACAGTAGGCGCTGGCGAAACATGGACGGTAATATAAATGAGTACAATTAAAGCAAATAATATTGAAGAGGCAACTTCTGGTGGTGCTACTTATTTTCTTAATAGAGCTTGGGTAAACTTTAACGGAAGTGGTACAGTATCTATTAGAGATGATGGAAACGTAAGTAGCCTTACTGATATGGGAACGGCACGTTATAAGACAAATTGGTCAACAGCATTTGCAAACACAAATTATTGTGTCACTGGTCAGGGAAGGGATACCGTAGGTGGTTCAGCCCTACCTTACACACTATCAGGGGCAAGTGTAGTAGCGGGTTCATCTGTAGTGAATACAGGGTTTGTTGATTGTAGGGCGGTTACTACATCTGATGCTTTGCGTGACTCTGATATAATCATGTTACTTGGGATAAATTAATGGCAGACTATCGTGTTATATATGAAGACCCTGATTGCCCAGAACAAGCCGCTATGGTTCTTGTCCCTAGTGATAACTGGTTAGATGATGCAATGGCAGGGAAACTACCACCTATATCTGTTTATTGGGAATTACAGGACGACGAACAAAAAGCTATTGATGAAGGTAAGCACGATAGTTTTAAACATGACCTTAGCAAGTGGGAAAAGCAATTCACTGCACCAAGAATAGGCAAGCTTACCGAAGAAGAAGCTATGGAATATTTAGTTATGAAAGACATACCAAGACGAGTATGGTCTGTAGAATATAATAGACCTATGTTTAAGATCGTTAAAACAGAACAAGTTCCTAGTGATAGGCAGTTTAGAGATGCATGGGAGATGGCACAATGAGTACAATAAAAGTAGATACCATACAAGATGCAGGTGGTGTTGAGCAATTTACAATTAAAGCTTGGTGCAACTGGCAAAATGAAACTAATATAACTATTCGTGGCAGTGGCGGTGTCTCCAGCATAACTGACTTAAGTACAGGTAAAACTGTATTAACTCTCAATAACGCCGCCGGCGATGTTTACTACCACGTAAATTTCAGTGGTTCGGAGACTGACACTGACGGCGCACAAATGTTTATGTGTCAAGCACTTACCACTACTACTCAAGAATATCAGTGTGATAATGGGGGTGGTTCACCTGATAATTTAAATAACAACATGGCAACAGTGGGGTATTAAATATGGCAAGTATAATAAGAGGTAATGATAACTTTGACAGTGGAGTTGTAGGTAGTACAACTTATGGTGCTGTTGGTACTTATGCATTACTATACTATGAAACACTTGGTACAAATGCCCCTGGGACAACTGCCTCTGGTAGCTACCTTTACCCTTCTAATACTTACAACTACTACCTCAACAAACCTACATATAGTGGCTCTGGACGTCCTTCAGGTACTTGGAGATTAATGGGTCAAACAGGTTATTACAACAATACAACTGTTTTAGCACGAATAGACTTTATGAACTCAGTTTGGGTAAGGATTAGTTAAATGAGTATAACAATAACAGAAGTGCGTAACGCACAATCACTTAACACAGAAAACACTATGTTTGATGTAGAGATTAACCACCCAGAATTTGGTTGGATACCTTACACACTAAACCCTGATGATACAGATATGACTGTAGACAACAGCGTATTACTTGGGCTTATTGGCTCAGACTTCGGGGCGTATGTAGCACCTACTCAAGCAGAGCTAGATGCAGAACTAGCAGCAATTCTAAGAGTTCAACGTGATCAGAAGTTGGCAGAAGAAGTAGACCCTATAGTAACTAATCCTCTACGCTGGGCTGAACTAACAGATGCTAAACAAGCAGAGTGGACACAGTATCGAACTGACTTGTTAAACATGCCAGGCCAAGCAGGTTTCCCGAATACAGTAACATGGCCTAATAAACCAACATAAGGATAAAAGAAATGTCTACATTTATAAAGATTGGCGCATCAACTTATGACAGCGCAGATTATGAAATACCAGCAGAACGTACATTCCGTGAAGGTTGGGAAACAAACTCAGGTACAGGTATTATATCTGTAAACATAAATAAAGCTAAAGATATTTGGCGTGATAAAATACGTCAAGCTAGAGTAGAACCTTTAGCGGCTTTAGACACAGCATATATGAAAGCTCTTGAAACAAGTGCTGACACTACACAGATTATTGCTGATAAACAAGCATTGCGTGATGCTCCCTCATTGTCGTCCATAAACGAAGCAACAACAGTTGAGCAATTAGTAGCAATACAGCCTATTCCAAATGTGGTTATTGAGTAATGACGGAAAGTTGGCATCTTTCTAAGTCAGTACCAGTTAGCTTAATAATAGCTATAGTACTGCAAACTATATCACTGGTATGGTATGTGTCTTCATTAGACTCAGCCGTCAAAAATAATGCCCGTGATCTGGTTCGTCAAGAAACTAGAATTGGTACGATAGAAAAAACAGTACAAATGCAAGCTGTCTCTTTAGGACGTATCGATGAAAACATTAAAGCTATTCGTAACCTAGTAGAAAGAATGGCAGAACAAGAAAAGAAATGAAACTCTTACTTATACTATTTACCTTACTAATCGGTAGTATTGCACATGCCGATGATGATGTTATAAAGACTGACACTAATAGTACTATAACTTCCAATGGGTCTATGGATACTACAATTAATAGCCCACCACCATCAGCTATATCCCCACAGATAAGTGCAAGTAACTCTGACTTATGTACTGTAGGTGTAGCAGGGGCGGTACAGACACAAATACTGGGTATCTCAGCAGGTCGTACAGTACGTGACATGAACTGTGAAAAGCTCAAGAATGCTAAGACTATGTATGACATGGGCATGAAGGTAGCCGCAGTATCCGTAATGTGTCAAGACGAAAGAGTGTTTGATGCTATGATGAATGCAGGTACACCATGTCCTAAAGATGGATTAGTTGGTGATCAAGCTAGACTAGCATGGGATATGGAAGCAGTCAAAGATGAGATCGAACGAGATCAGAATAATGTAATCAATAGGATGTTTGATGAAAACAGTGAAACTAAGATTGGCTTGGGTGTTATCTTTAGTACTCTTGCCT
>Ga0187219_1001521_pt1 | contig 11100 bp, 10 predicted proteins | sample 13SPOviralmetaG_FD_130162 | JGI IMG/M metagenome (GOLD analysis project Ga0187219, IMG submission 130162) | Marine viral communities from the oligotrophic San Pedro Time Series (SPOT) site, San Pedro Channel, CA, USA - 13 SPOT_SRF_2010-07-21... | ecosystem: Environmental > Aquatic > Marine >... | reverse complement strand
TTAGAGTCAGCTGCTTGAGACTTGCTAGAGAACAAACGACGGTTCTTAGGAGAAACCATCAAGGTAGTAGCCTTACCACCATTCTCATATACAAGCTGCATTACGTCATCAACGTGGCTTAGTTCTAATTCAACCAAGTTAGCATCAGATGTACCACGAGCTAAAGTACCAGCATCACCGATACCAGTAGTGGATGGAGCAGTGTAACCACTGTTCGCAGTAACATCTTTCAAAGTTGCATCGTTTACGAAAGCATGGTAGCCACCCATAGTACGAGTACCAGAACCATTGGAGCTGTTCCAAGAGCTGACTGCATCAAACTCTAAGTCACGCTTCAGTTCAGTACCACGCTTCTTCAACTGGTAAGCATACTCATCAGCAACGCCAGCTTGGTCTACAGCACGTTTGGTGCCAGAAACTTCAACAGTCTTGGAGTTGATTTGAGTGTAGTTACCTAGACGAGTACGTAGTGGCTCGTTACCTTGGGCAGTAGCAACAGTGCTGTAAGAAGCACCTTCAGCAACAGCATTAGAACCGGGAGCATCTAGCTCGTCAGTCTGCCATTCGTGCAGGATACCGCCTGCTTGGGTTTTACCGATAGAGCTCAAGAAAGGAGCTTCGTCACGAGTAATTAGGGAAATGAAATCAGACAACTGTTCACGTTCAGAGACGTTCATTGCAGTTGTGCCAGCAGCGGCCTTAGGACCACCAGTTACGAAATTACGTGCCATGTGTATTTACCTCTTATTTTAATATAGCAGTATTTACTTAAAGTTAGAAAAGCTCTTTATAAAATCTAATTGATCTTGTTTGGAGCCTTGACCGGAAAGAACTCGAGACTTTAAATCATTTTGTTCTCGAGTGGCTTTCATAGCCTTTGAAGGAGCTTTCTTTGTGGGGATACTTTTTGCTTTAGGACTTCGTTTACGTTTAATTGCGCCTTTAGTTGAACGTTCTTTAAGTTGGCGGTAATCATCGATAAATTTAACGACCCTTGCATCAAATATTTGTCCCAGAATATCCTCGGGGACACCTTCAGATAGGGCAAACTCTTTGATCTTATCAGCATTATATGTCGGTACTAGCTCTTGAATTTCTGTATTAAACTTTGTCAAGAGACCTTCGTAATGTTGACTTAAGTCTGCTTCTTGCTTTTTCTTGATGTTGTCAGCTAACTGTTCACGTTTTTTACGAGCTTCCCAGTACAGTTCTTGAATTGACTCACGCTTATCCTTTAACTCTGAAAGTTCATATGTATCTCCGCTCTTACGAGCTTCTTTGATAGACTTGTCGAGTTCATGATATTGGCTTGCATATTCATTTTCTGTAGTAGTAAGTTGTTCGTTAAGAACAGCTGCAACCTCTTGGACTTCTTTTATACGATTGTTGTATTCGGTTTCTAGCTCCTTCCGCTGTTCACCGATCTGTTCACCCTTTTTAGACAAGCTTTGATCCGTAGCATAACCTTTGCGGAGTTCTTCAAGGGTAAGGTGTTTTGTTTCTCCGTCAATTTTGACAGGCACCTGATATTCCCAATCGATCTCCCCTTCTTCTAAATATTCGGATTCTTGGGTAGACTCAACATCATCCTCATCCTCATACTCTTCAGAAGCGTCATCTTCGTCTTCGTGATTTTCGTCATCTGATAAAGTGTCTTCTTCGGGTACTTCACCTTCTTCATCATCTGACGGATCTGGAATTTCGTCACTATCCGGTAGACCTTCCTCAACAAGACCTAAGGCTTCAGCCATAGGGCCCATTGGTACTGGAAGATCATCAAAGTTTACGTTATCCAAATCGGCGCTGATATTCGCATCATCTCGATAAGAGGTAGACGGTACTTGATTATCGTTGCTCATAAATTATTACTCCCTTAGTCCTCTTTTTTCTTAGACACTTTTTTTGATTTAGGCTTAGGTGCACTAGCTGGTGCTTCCAATGCTAGGTCAGTTTCTAGCTCCTTAATCATAAAACACAAATCAGCAAATGTAGCTGCGTGTAGTCGTGCCTTGCCTTGTGAACCAGCAATCTCTCCAATGAGCGCATGCTTAGCTTTAATGGCAAAATCGAGTGCTTTCTTAGCCTTCTCGCTTTGTAAGTTATTCATTTACATTTTCCTCGTTTAATTGACTCTCGCTTAGAAACTGGGAGTTAAACCCAAATGTTTCAATGCGTACTAGACGTTCTTTCACAGAACCCAACCCTAATGCAACATGGTATAAGTACTCACGTTCTTTAGTGCAGTGTGGTTCTGTCTGTAACCATGCTTCGAATAAATCTATCATGATTTCACCATAGGCATCATCAAAGAACTGGTTTCTCTCTTTACGAGCGAACTCAGCCCTAGTCAGAGCTAGTTGTGCGGTGGGGAAAGTGTCTGGTTTATATGAGCCATCTGTTTGCATTTGCGGTTTAAATTTACTATTAGCCGCATTAGTGTACTTCTTTACACCTGCCTTCTTCGTCATATTTACCTCATTAATCAAAAATTGGTAACAGGCGGCAACTCTTAAAGAGCTTATAGCCGCCTGCCAATCAGATTCTTTTTATCTGTGAATCCACCAGAAGATACTTTATCACCTTTCCTTAATATAGCATCTCAAGCTATTGTTCAATTACTTTCATCACTTTTCTTATCTTGGCGTGATAGTGCTTCTATCGTACCAATTCGGATAGTGAGCTCATGTACTCGATCCTGCATTTCACTTAACTTTTGTATATCCCTTTCTACACCTTCTATCAACATATCTTGCCTAGCATCCGCAGGTAACGCACCTAGTTGACCTCGGGGCCAAAGGATTCGAAACTCTGAGTTTGATTTTATTTCAAGATTTGTCATTTCAACATTATGCTCAAGAGCTGTAAGTCGGGATTCAATTGTAAAGTAAGCCATAGTAGCGATTGCAGTAAAAGCAATCATACCCAATATATTCTTGAGTGGAATAGTGAACTCTGAACTTTCTGATATTTTAGTCATATTACCGCCTTATAGTAATTATTGACCCTGTGGTCCAATCATTTGTTCCATAGCTCCTGCTACTTCAGAAACAACAGTTTTACCTGTTTGAGGCTGTGTCATTTGAGAGTTTACAAGAGTTAATGCCTTAGCATATATCTCATCAATACTTGGGTGCTGTAGTATTGGTTGCTGCTCCTTACCAGCCTGAATAGCCACTTTGTTCCATTCTTGGTACGATTTATCCAAGGCAACCATAAGTTGCTTAAGATTATCTTGAATGGCATTCTGAGATTGAACATTAGTGTAGTCAATGTTCGCTTGCTTGAGATCCATCTCTTTCTGAAGTTTAGTAAGCTCCATCTCTTTCTGTTTGGCGATTTCCTGCTGTTCCATTTCACGAGACTTCGCAACTTGCTGTTTAAATTCATCAGTTGTGAAATCTAAAATGAAGTCCATAGGATTCTCGCCTAAAGCGTCAATTGCTTTGTGGGCAATCTTTGCGGCAGCTTCTGGGGAGACTACTCCACCAGCACCAGCGTCTCGTAGTGCAGGTAATACCTGACCACCAATAACTTGCAACTTCTGCAATTTAGTACTGTTGGATGCATCACCGACGTCAGCTTCAACAGATAAGTATTCGCAAGGAGGTAACTCCTTAAACAAAACATCATTGAAATATGAGTTGCCAGTGTATGCTCCAACGGAAACATCACTTAGTTCTTTGATCATAGTCTTGTAGACACCTTCGATGAGATCTAACCCACCAGTTTCCATAAACCTACGAGCAATGAACTGTATTCGTACTTGTGCAGCAGATTGCACTTGGGACACTTTAGCTTCGGAGTTACCTGATACGTAGAGAGTATCATTCAAGCCCTGAGCTGCTTTTGACAGTCCAGTGGCTTGCTCTTTCTGTTCCTGCAAGTATTGCAATAGTGGAACTGTACCTGTAGAGATTTGCTCTGGTGGGAGCGATGCTACAGCTGCGTTCGGGTTACCGATAGAAGCAATAACAGACTTAGGCTTGTAGTTCTGCAAAGCAGAGAAGTCTACAGTGTTTGGGTCTGCAACCTTAGGGGCATAGTTAGTAAGATATGTATTCTCAACAAACCCACGTAGTATAGCCGTGGTAGCAAGAGTAGATGGTCTTGCCATATCAGCCATAGAAAGGCCAGTGAGTTCATGTGGTATTTTGAAGGGAACAAAGGATGCTACCTGAATATGGTCAACATCTTCCTCTTCAAGAATAGTCTTACCGACTTTAACAATACGCTTGAGTTCTGCAATGCCATCGCCATCTCGGTCTACATAGACCCAACACTTGACAATAGTAGCAGGGTGCATTGCTTCAAGTTCTTCTGTGGGGGACTTCAAGCCTACGCCTGTGTCAGCCCCAGATGCCTTACGTCTCGCAGACTTATCATCATTCATGATCTCTTTATAAGTATACGAATGCGTATCAACATCATCCCATTCTATTTCATCAGCTTTTTCTGGGTATCGAGCCCGGATTGCAGATCGACTTGTTTCAAACTCTAATGCTACCATTGGAGCGTCATGCAAGTTCTCTGCGTCCCGAGAGATACGTAAAGCTTCGGGAGGTACATTCTTTATTTCTACTTTACGAGTAGTCGCAGTTCGGTTTACACGAACATCTAAGTATGTACCTGTTATATTATCCAAATACAGATCGCCAACGATTTCTACATTAGGATCTGCTAGTAGTGAGTCAAGAGCTTCTACAGTAATCTCTTCATACTCTTGTGCGGTTACCTTTACGTCTTCAACGTAATCCCATGTGATAATACCTTCTTTCCATAGGAGACCGGACTTAACGTAAGTGTTAAGGATATCCCAACCACGATTCTTTTTAAAGATAGCGCAGTTGACTGCCTCTGCACCAGCTCGGGCTCGTTTAACACCCATAGGGGTATTATCAGATGGGGTTAGCCTTGCAAGTTTGTTATTATCAAACAACAACTCAGAAAGGACTGCAGTGTAACCTTCGATAGCTTCAACTGTATCTGAGGCAACAATTTTAGAGACACCTTGGGGAGCTAGGTGATTGAGAGGTTGCATGGCATACTCCATGGTAGCCTTCTCTCGCTCAGCACTTAACTCTGTAGTGTCTAAGAAATTTCCATTTGATTGGGAAATCTCAGAGTCTATTAAGTGTACCAACTCCTCATCGGAGACTGGCTTTAATCCTTCTATCATTTTATTACCTCAATATCACGATTGATTCTATCTATCTAATTAGGGGAGGTTTCATTTCATATTCCCAGCACAAAGAAACACATCCAAACAAGTACCTGAGGAGGACTATTGGGAAACCTTAAATTCTTTTGGGCAACGCCCTGAGATCCTCGGATTCAATTACAGCCATTGAGTATTGTCAGGAACATACGATCTGTTCTTGAACGATACATTGGTAGTAGAGAGTCGGTCTGCGTGAGTCCTGAGGACCTCAAGGGCGACTGCTGTTGCGATAACTGTATCATCATTACAACCTTTTATCGCGTTGGTACGACCATTTTCATCAGCCACGTAATCCTTACACTCTTGGATTATCGTAGGGGACGCGAGATTTATATCATCATTCTCTATTGCGTTCTTAAGATGACCTATGATCATGGGCTTAGTAGCTTGCGTTGTTCTCCAACCTAAACGTGTACCTTCCTCGTTAGATACATTAGCTACTTTAGTTTGATGGTACAGGTTCACATAACTCATCTGCTTGAGACGATTCAATGTGGCTATACCCAAGGAATTTGATTCAACTGCTAGTAGAGCATTGTTGTAATAGCGTCCTAGGTAAAATAAAAGATCCCCATACTCAGTTGGGTCAATTCTATTGTTACGATATAAAGCTACGACTTCTCGCTTGGTGTTCATAACTACCGCTGCGGAGGAGTCTTGACCAACACCCAAAGCTACGTCAGCACCAATAATAAAGTGCTCATTAAACTTGGGGTACTGAAAGATTGTCATGTTGCCTTCACTGTGATCCTCAAAGGAGCTTGATGATAGGCTGAATGATTGTTTCTTTAGTACTGGTTCGGGTTGTAAGTCGTTTAGTCTTTCTATGTTAAATACATTGGAGCCAGAAACCAAAAAGGCTTCATCTGAGGTAGATGGGTATTCCTGACGGAATTTACTCAAACCACCTTCGGCTATTTTAAGTCTGCGCCAATAGAGCTGATCAAGCCCTAGGTCATGTTTTTCTTTAAGATCTAGTTCTTCTTCTGTCAAAGTTTCAGTGAATGCATCCTCGTCGCCTACATCTCTGCGGTACTCTGACATTAAGAACCAAGGGACGAAAATTGGAATGTACTCATTCTCGCCTGCTACTGCACCTTTCCATAATCTGTGGAATGCATTACCCACACCATTAGCTGTGGACTCCAGAATTACTTCTGTTCCGTCAGCTTGGGATATACCTTGGAAAAGGCCAGCAAGGATTTTCTCGTCATGTGTCCAGAAAGCAACCTCAGATAAATGAGCAATAGTTGGGGTGGTACCCCGTCCTGCTTCTGGAGATCCAGCCGTGTATAATCTGTAGCCTGACTCATTGTGTTCAAACATTATCTCCTTTGCATTGGATCTTTTGAACTTAGGTTTAAACTCAGGTTCCATGTTCTGAATGATATTCCTTGACATTGAGAACAAAGCATCCGATGTAGCACTGTCGTGTGCCATAACAACGGATTTGTTATACGGACTTAGGTAAGACTTCCAAAAGACTCGCCCACATGAATACGTGGAGAGTCCCATTTGTCTAGCCTTTAGGACAATAGCTCGGACCTTTCCGGTCTCTGCTAGTTGTTTCTCGATGGCGTCATTTACAATACGTTGCGCCTCGTTAAACTCAAAGGGTATGAAACCCCGTGTGGAATCCTTAGGGAGTATGCGTACTTGTTCTGTAGCAAACTCGGCAAAGGATTCTTTGTATCGATCAAGGTCTTGGCGCTTCTTAGATTCTTTAGCTAGCGCAAGTTTTTGACGATTAGTTAATTTATTCATCTGGTAGTCCTCCAGTTACATTAGAGTCCTGACGGACTTCCGGGGCATAGCCCGGACAACACAATGCAAAAATGAATGTTGAAAAGGTTACTAAGGGTGTATAGGGTAGTACATAGGAAGCCTAAGAAGTCCCTATAGTCCCTTAGGATCCCTTCAGACCCTTAGTGATTCTTTTAGATATATTACTTAGATATATTCTCGTTAAGAGTACTCCCTAGCGTATACCTAAGGTATTACTAAGAAGGGGGAAGGGGTAGTATGAGTCTTAAGTGACTACACTATGGTTCTGAAGTTACTACCTAAGTAATACCTAAGGTAGTCTAAGAAGCCCCTTCATCTTCTTAGATAGATCCATAATGTTCCTATAAGGTACTATAAATACCTAGGTACTACATTACGTGTATAATGTGTTCCTATAAGGTACTATAAATACCCTGAGAAGGTACTTAAGCGTATATAATTGTAGTACCCCTAGGGTTCCTAAATAGAGGTCTATAGCGTACATAAGTTAATCCCAGATTATATCAGGTACCCCAAAGTATTCCCTAACCCCCCAGTAATCCCTAGGGACACTTCTGTAGTCTCCACACCCATAGTAGTACCCTAGGGTAGCCCTCAGGTACTCCTCAGGGGCTTCTCAGGGACTCCTCAGGGTACTTCATGGGTAGAGCCTTGAGTGAGGGTAGAACCTATGGGTACAGATGGAGTACCAAGGGGTACCCTAGGGGAACTCCTAAAGTACTACCCAAGAGCTCCTCAGGGACTCCTCAGGGACTCTCACAGTACCACACAGTACCACACAATACAGGGTAGTACCTTAGGAAATAGCGACCGTGTCTAATACTACACAAAGGGGCTGCGCCCCACTGGAGGAAGCTCACATAGAGCACTTAATTAACATGATAGCCAAGAGGATAAATATCATGCCAGTAATGAAAAACGTAGTAATCCGTAACTCTCGCATTGTAACTCCAGTACGTAAGTCTTGGGGTGGACAATATTCATTAGTAATCGAAACACCTCAGGGTCATATCATTTCAGACTCCAGTGCCGATGGTGAAAACCAGTACTGGCTTAACTGGAACGCAGAGTACCCAAATGGAGACTCGATTGCTCCTGTCCCTCAAGTTCGTGGTAAGTCAGTAGTAACTGACCCTACAGAGCTTGGTAATGGTTCCGTAGTAGACCTAGCGTTCGAAACAGTCGAGCGTAATGGCAAGAACTACTACAACCTGAAAGCAATCAAGCTTGTGCAGTACGTTAAGCCTAAGAGCTTACTCGACCTGTTCGACACTGATGAGACCTTTGAGTCTGATCCGGTGGAAGCTTTCGATGCAGAACCACAGTTCTAAACCACAGGGCTCCTTCGGGAGCCTTTATTTTTTGCCACTAGCTATATAGTGCCACGGAGATTCATATGGAAATCTTTATGTTAGTCCTATTAACTATATGTGCTGTATTCGGCTTAGCTGTCGTACTTGCACTAACCTTAAAATAAATACTTGGAGAATACAGATGTATACTACATTAACTAGCAGTATCGTAAGTGAAACCCTAAACATCATGGATCAGCTCGATCACGGAACTCACCAACAAATGGAAGATTCCTCAGAGCTATCACAGCACCTAGGTGACTGCCTACGAGCTGCTCAATTAAACCAAATCTCATTCTCGGATTTCTGTAAAGAAAGCTGGGAGATACTTGATAAGATCGACGAGTTCGATAATAATAACCAACATAAAAGGTGATCTCATGGAACTAGTTCATGAAGTGTTCGACTATTCATTCGTAGGTAGCTTCACAGCTATGCTTGTGCTGTCAGCTGCGTTACTATTCTCAATGTTTGATTAAGAGGTAACTATGGAAGCTAACAAACAAATCTTGGGCCTGCTGCATCTCATTGAGAATGGTAGGCACAGGCACTCAATAAATTATAAGTTTAAGTCATTAACTCAACAAGAGGAATTATTGAACCAACTTATGTCCGAAGCAAACCCTGATAGTGAAGCATACATTATACAATGTGATGCTGATAACCAATATATTGCAACTCATAATGTGGAGTAACTACAATGCGTAGAACAGATATCCTTAAAATTCAATTACTTAACTCTCGTGGTCGTTTCTTCACAACTACATGGCGTGGTCCAACGAAACTACAACAGACTCTCAACTTCAAAGTAACTGAAGTAAAGAAAGTACTTCAAGATCGTATCGAGGTCAAAGCTTATGTGCCTAGCTCAAACAGCTACCAAGATATATCCTTCTTCATGGATAACAAGGGCGACTTGCTCTACTTATCTTCCGATAAAACTAAGATTCAACTATCCGGATCAGGTATCTAATTTATAGTACCTTAAGCTCCTAAAACCAAGAGGACGATGCAAATGCAATTATCTCAATATGGTGCAAACGCACAAACTAGTGGACTAGATCACACTCAAGCTTTCTCAATGCAAATGAATGCAAAGATGTTTAGTATTCTTACCGATAAACTGTACACTAATAAAGAGGGTGCAGTTGTCCGAGAGTTATCATCTAATGCAAGAGATGCTCACGTAACTGCTGGCTGCCCCGACAAACCCTTCTATCTAAAGCTACCAACATGGCTTGACAAGACGTTCCTAATACGTGACTTCGGGACTGGTATTGACCCTGATAAGTTTTGTGAAGTATACACAAACCTTGGGTACTCTACCAAAGAAAACGAGAATGAGTCACTTGGAGCTTATGGGTTAGGCTCCAAAACTCCATTCGCTCTAACCGACACGTACACTATCCGTAACTTTTATAATGGTAAAGTGTATACATATACAGCCTACAAAGATGCTGGTATGCCTACAGTATCATTGATAGGTTCAATGGATACAGAAGATCCTAACGGCTTAGAAATATCATTATCATATGACTTACAATACACAGCTGGGTTTGGTGATGCGACTAGAGAGCAACTAAGATACTTCGAAGTAAAGCCTATCGTGGATAGTGATAACAATTTTGAATGGTTAGAAGTACCTGACTTATCAAAGGGTTATTCAATACGTGACGCATTCAGCTCATACGCTACTGTAGTTATGGGTGGTGTACCATATGAACTAAAGTATTCAGATATAGTCAACCATGACTTCTATGAGGTTATGAGACGAACTGACTTAATACTTAAAGTAGATATTGGTGATGTAGATGTAACTCCTAGTCGGGAAAACGTGGAAGTAACTGAAAAGACTTTAAATACCTTACGTAGCCGGATCTCTCAGATCAAGGAAAACTATGGTAAAGACCTAGTCGATTCAATTACAAACGCTAAAACTGTTGCAGACTTAATGACTATCCAACATGAGTGTTCAATAAACTTACTTCGTAACTCTGATATACTACAAAAAGTAGTATTAGTAAATATAAAGGGTTTCAAGAAGACAGCAACTCTCGAAAATGTATTAAGGAAATCATTCGTGTTTTACCATGATGCAGATTTTTGTCTAGCAAGGGATACTCAAAGAGGTTACAGTAGTGTAGCAAGATTATCAAACTCATTCATACCAAGGTACTCTAATCTGTTTACTTTTAGTATGGAAGATCACAAACGTCTTATTGTAAACGACTTAGCGATAAACTATTCAAAGCATATCAAACAGAATATAGATAAACTAAATTCTAACCATGATATGATCTTAATAGGTGCTCGTGAGAAAGGTGAGAAAATAGACGTTATATCTAAACGAGTAACTGATAAACTCGATGAGTTTGGCTTCAAGTATATGTTGTTGTCAGAGATTCTACCAGCAATCGAAAAGACCAAAAAGGGTACTGCTCGTGCGCCAAAGCCTAATCAAGTGTTTGAGTACACAAACGAGACTAAGCAAGGTAGAAAACCTACTGATATATCTTCAACACTAGATGGTTCTTCTCTACCAGCAGAAGGATACTATGTTCCTTTAAAAGGTTGGGAAACCACAGTTGACCAAAACATACTTGCATTCGCAGCACATCTTGGTTACAAAATATATGGTTTAAGGAAAGATGCTATGAGGGAGGTAGACAAATCAAACCTAAAGCCATTCGAAGGTGAAATACTAATCAAAGTACTAAGAGTCGATGAAGCAAATAAGTTACGTAT
>Ga0187219_1001520_pt1 | contig 11103 bp, 7 predicted proteins | sample 13SPOviralmetaG_FD_130162 | JGI IMG/M metagenome (GOLD analysis project Ga0187219, IMG submission 130162) | Marine viral communities from the oligotrophic San Pedro Time Series (SPOT) site, San Pedro Channel, CA, USA - 13 SPOT_SRF_2010-07-21... | ecosystem: Environmental > Aquatic > Marine >... | reverse complement strand
TCTAATCTTGTCACCTTCTATTGTACCATCAACTAGTAAATCTCCAGTCATAAAGTTAGCTATTTCACTAAAGGCATTACTTGCGAACTTGTAAGATTTACTTACTTTTGGGGTAGGAGCTGTATTTACAACAATAAGTATATCTCCTTCTTGTGGGAATCTACCAAACTCAGTTTTAAAAGCGTCAGCACTTAGTGCATTTGTATTTGAAGTGTTTTCATGATGAAAATACCCTAAACTTTCTGTTCCTTCTGAGTACTTTTCTTCTAGTGTGTAAGTTGAGCCGTCGTAAGATACTTTTGCTAAGATAACATCTGATATAGGATCTGGTTTAAAAGATAAACTATTTACAGTTACTCCTGAATAATCTCTAGGTAATCCATCTTGAATTTGTAATTTTCCATCGTTCTCTATATAGTTAATTTTAGTATAAAAACGAGTAGCTCCTGGAGGAGCTATTACAATAGTATCTCCATTAGAGAACTGAGTAGTAAAACTAGTAGAAGATCCTGTAATAATTGTATCTCCGCTTGTACCAGATATAGTTCCTGATCTAGTAGTTATGCCGCTATTTGAAGCTCCTACTTCTGCGAGATATGAAAATCCTGGAGTAATAGTCTGTGCTGAGTTACTTTGATCTACTCCGATAGGTATAGCAGCTGTAGTATCTTCTATAGCTTTTATTGCTTTTAATCTATCTCCTGATGTAGCACTTTCACTAGCGTCAAATAATAAGTATGCAGTATCTCCTGAAGACATTCCTGCGAAACTTTGCTGATAAGACGCTGTATTTCCATTACTAGGGTTTGCAAAAACAGTTCCTTCGGAATTTTCTAGTTTATAGTTAACTGAGTCGATAGATACAGTTGAACTACTACATTGAATATGTTTATCTATTTTTCCTTCGCTTGGTATTTTCTCTATAACTTTACCAGAACTTACTAAAGCATCTGAAGTTACTTCTATCTTTCTCTGTACTATTTGAGATTTTCCACCATTAACATTTACCGCTTGTACTTGAACTATATATGTTCCTGCACCACTGAAAGGTATTTCTAATCTTGTTTCATCTTTAGGTGCTGTAAGTTTCTTAAACTTAGTTTCTTTTAAACTGTCAATGTTGTGTTTTACTTCAAAGTGGCTTAGGTTACTATATGCTGTACCATCACTATTTAAAACTCTTCCCCAACTTGCAACTATAATATTTGACACACCTGGAATACTAGTTTCATCGTCTACTCCTGGAGTAAAAGATTTTGATACGGATAAACTTAAGGTTTCTGGGCTAGGAGTTGATTCATTGAAAGAAGGTAGTTTATTAGTATCTACGCCAACATCTAGTATATATCCTCTATCCACTAAATCGAATTTAGAAGATTCATATTTTGCAGCAGTTATAGCAAAAGTCATTGCCTCTTCTTCTTTAACTTCAGTTACTACATACTGCTGACCGGAACCAATTACTAAATCTCCTGCATCGTCATACTCTCTAATAACCCACATTATTTCAGAGTTTGGAGCAGAAGAAAAAGCACTACTAACTGTTACTGTAGAGACCGAACTACCAGTTGTAGATATTGTTTGAGTTTCAATTCTTGAATTGGGATTCCACTCTAAATCTAATGGATTTCCAGTACTATCTACTGCATTGCTTGCTTGACTTGACGTAGTAATTTCAACAACATTTCCATCAACTTTTGCATGAGTTACTAGGTCTCCTCTTTGATAATTATTTGTTACCGAAGCATTGCCTGTATTATCATTTATAGTAGCACTAATATTTGATAAGTATGCTCCGCCTTGCGGGTACATTATAGATAATTTAAAAGTATTACCACTAGAAAGATTTATATTTCTGTCTAAATTTATTCCTGTAGTTGAGCTAGAAGAAGATAATCTACCAGAATTAGAGATAACGTCTCTATCTGCGTCTTGTACGAGTACAACATCACCAGGTTTTAAGAAACCTGCATTAATTGAAGTAGAAAAAGATACTGTTTCATTCTCTAATATTTCTGTAAATAAAGTCCATTTACCAAATCTATGTGCTTGTCCTCTAGAAGTACAACCAAAAGCAACTACTTTTTTAGGCACAATTCTTCCTGTTTCTAATATATTATTAGTATCCTCTACTATCTCGACTTGCTTCTTATACATTGACTCTGGATCGTTCCAAGTTACTTGTACTTGGTTTGATCTAAATTGAGTAGCTGTAGAAGTATATTTAAAGTTACTCATAACATTTCCTTTAGAGAATGTATAAATAGGTTGCTGGTATCTGTTTTGGGAGAACTGAATTTCTCCGTCTAACCAGTATAACATTCCTCTAAATACTTGAGTAATATCTTTTAAAACTTTTAAAGCATCTGCAGCCTCTTTTAAGTATACGTTTGCAGTAAATCTTGGCTCTGTGCCCCCTTTACCGTCTGCAACTAATTCATCACAATATCTAGCTATTTTAAATAATTCATATTTATCTATTTGCGATTCATCTACATATTTGCCTATACCATATCTTTTATTAGTAACAAGATCATAGAAAACCCAAGCTGGATTATCTGTCCAAACTAATTCATAGTTGGGTGATCCTTCTGAAAAAGTTGAGGCGTCTCCTCTAAAATTACCGTCCCATTTTTGATAGGTACCTGCATCTACTCCTGAAGTTATATTTCTATCGTATTGTCCTGAAGTTCTGCCCCCTTCGCCTTTTGGGAAATAGTTAGTAGGTACTTTAACTTTTAATCCTTTTACTTCATAAGAACGCTTCGGTACTTTGCTAAAAGTTTCTGCGTCAAAAATCATTGCGGCATAAGCTGCATGAGGGTAAGATAGTTTATCTGTAAATCTATGTTCCACAGTATCTAAAGTACAAGGTGAGTTATGTTCGTAGTTTCCATGCTTACCTGTAGAAGGCCCGAGTCTTTCTATTCTTATTTGATACTCAGATAAAGGTTTATAAGGCTCTAAATCAATTATAAAACTTTCGGCAAAAGGAGTTTTAGTTTTAGATCTTATAGTACCTGTAGTGTGTGGGTGTTTCCATGCTTTTGTAAATTGTCCTGTACCTCTTCCATTTAATTGCGATTGAGTCGGACCAAACATTAATTTTCTAGTAAATCCTGCATCACCTGTTTTCTTATATTCTAGAAAAATTCTTAGTTCACATTCTGTAGGTTTTTCATCTCCGCTACTAGGTTTAATTGCGAGCATTGTAGGAAATTTAAAAGTTAGTTTTACTTTATCTACTTCATTAGGGTCTGATACAGCTGAATCATTAACAATTACAGGTTGTGCTGTAGCATCTGGAGTTTTTTCACTGTTCCAACCTCCATTTACTGAATTATTATTGCTTGAAAAAATACCTGCTGTTTGTTCTACAGCTCTATTAGGATTCTCTACAATTGATGCGCTTCCTACTCCTTTAAAACCAGTTAAATAAGGTTGATTTGGTAATCCATTTCTAAAAGCATACTGAAAGTTTTGGTAATTATATACTGTATTTTCATCACTTAATTCAGGGCTAGAAATAGTTACCTCTACTGAGGAGACATCTCTTGACGCTGCTCCTACTTGAGATATATTATTTATAATTGCAGTATTTGCATTTGTTATAGAAGAAAGTGTACCTATTTTATCGACTGATGCTGTTTTATGAGTTATATTTCTAGGAAGAGGTTGTCCTATTTCTACTGAGGTTGCACTTATAAATCTAATGATTGGAGTTACTAAATCTACATTTGTATTTGAGCCTGCGCCTGCTATTCTTATATAAGGTTTTGGTATTGTTGGGTCTATCTCAGTAGTAGTACTTGTTGAAGGATTTATGTCTGTTATATCGTCTGCTGCAAAGAAAGAAGAAGATGCTGTTATTATTGTAGAGTCTTTAGTTCCGCTTACTCCTGTAGAACTACCATTTCCTGTTATACTTTTTTTACCACCAGGGATACGTACATATCTACGTCCGTCCGAAATACTTAGTCCAGAAAAAGGATTTCCTGAATCGGAGTCTACTAAAGTTCTTGAGCTTGCTGTAAAAGCTACATTTTTTATTCTTATAGGTTGATGTTTCGAATCTGAAGTAGTTACAGGTGTTTTATCTATAAAAATAGAGTTAGTGCCGTCTACTAAACCTTCGATCGGTCCTTCTGACAGTACATCATATACTACTGCCGTTTGGTTTTCTTCGGGCGTGTTTTCTGCTCCCTGTATAGTACTAGAATTATTTCCTGCATTTCCTATGCTTCCACCAACGTTGTCTGATAGACCGTCCTGAATTTGATCCAATAAATCTTTAAAATAACTCATCTCTGTGCCTCTCGTCCGTAGTCTCTACCGCCTCTTCCACTTGATCCGCCACCTCTTGGAGAACTGGAATAAGTTACAGAACCATCTGTTACCAATGTATATCCTGCTTGAGCGTGGTTAGTTAATCCTATTTCTTCTAGTCCATAATTCATTACGGATCCTCCAATCATTAGTTGTCCGTATAATATAGGTACTGGAGCTCCTTGTTTTACATTATTTTCAGGGCCATCAAACAAATAACTTTTTCCAGAAGCTGAAGGAGTGTCTGGAGTAAGATATCCCATAACACCTTCCATGCCTAAAGAGACTCCAGCTCCTTGTACCATTTTCGTAGCAGCTATTCCTGCTTTGTTTAATTTAAGTTTACTTGCTACTGTTGTTGTTTCATTTACTGTGCTGCCTAAAGTTCCTGCATCAGCAATTCCTGAAGTAGTTGCTACTTCTGTGCTCCCTCCAGTAGTAAAAACATCGAACTTTTTAATGAAGCTCGGGCCGTACATTATTAGTAATGCACCTGCAACTATTTTTAATGCATCTTTTACCCCAGCACCTGCAGCAACTGGAGTTATAATTACTGTATCTTTCACAGGGGCGATCAAAGCATCCACTGTTCCTTCTAAAAGATCTTCTCCATTTTGTATTGTAAAATTTATACCTTCTTCAGCGCAATCTGTCAAGTACTTTTTAAATCCATCTGCTTGACAATCTATAAGGCGAAAAACGTCACGGAAACTAGAAACATCCATGTTCCAGTCCGTTCCGAACTTTTCTCCTAATTCTCCCATTAATTTAACGTGGGTCATAAATTTCAACTCCTCTATCAGGGTAAGATACAATTAAGTATGGAATACCTAACGCCTTACAATTTTTCTTGTCATGCTCGCTTGGATGACAATCTTGCATATAGTGACTATGGACTACATATTTTATTTTCGAAATCAGTTGATACTTTGCGAAAGTTTTTGGGTCAATTTCAAATTGATTTTCTCCCAAAAATTTATTTTCACAAGGAATCCATTTTTCTTCCTTATTCTGCTCTATTATTAACCCACACATCTCACGTGGGGCTTCCTTTTCTGCGTGAGAAAAGATTTCTTCTATAAACTTATTCAAAGTTCTTTGATCCTGGAAAACCCCCAAAAGGTAGTACTGAGTTTTTTAAGGTAGTCTTTCCTTTAGACCCTGAAGCTGTCGCGTTTACTGCATTAAAACCAAATCTTTTATTACATGATTGTAATCTTTTTCCACACTCATCTGCTCTCCTCCAGTACTCAGTAAATCCTGGTGTGTTCCCCTTAGTTGCTTGTTTAGTTTTCCAAACATAATCTCCTGATTTGACTATTTCATTTAATCTATCGTCAGTGTATGCTTTATACGTTGTACTTGCACTATAACTAGGAGAAAATACTCTTACTGCTTGAAACTTAGTATTCGACTCTGAAGGAGTTCCTAACTGAGCTTTAGTACCTGCAGTAACAACTTGCCAGTATCTGACTAGATTCGTTACATTTGTGTAACTTCCAGTTACGCTAATTTCTGTGGCAGATTCTCCAGTAGTTTTTATAAAAGCATCTACAGCGAAAGAAGCACTACTCGCTGCTGCTGTATAATCAGTATAAGACTCAGCATTACTATAGATATATTCATCGTCTAGAGTTACATATACTTTTTGAGATACATCTGAAGCTCCAAAAGAATTCTTTATAGATCCGTCTTTACTCCAAGTACATCCTCCACATTTGTCAGCTTCGCTTAAAGTAGGGGAAGCTCCTGTGTACTCCCAAGGGCATGCATTTGATATTATCTGTCTTGCAGGTATCTTTACTCCTTTTAAGTCAAAAGGTGCTTTCAACTCAAAGCTTACTTCAACAGCATCTCTACTTTTTATTTTTGATATAGTCCATACCTGTCTTGCAAATTCAACTGATTGAACTCCAGGTTCTGTATCTGCAGATTCTCCTGCTAAATATTTTTTTAAAGTGGTTCTTCTTATTATCTTTTTGCCTACTAATAAAGTAATGTCTGTTGTACCTATCAAAGTTGTAAAATTATTTCCTACATTTGAAAAAGAAACAATAGGCCTTGCTATTGCTCCTGTAACTTTAGTTTCAAAACTACCTGACGTTACAGGATAAGGAGCATATGTTCTTAGAGTAGAATTAGAGGCGTAATCATACAGCTGTAAACTACTTCCGTCACTATCCTCTCCAGGAGTAACATATGCGAATGTTCCATCTGGTTTTTCTATCTCATATAGCTCTACAAAAGGTGCTACTACTGCTTGTTGTTGTAAATCATTTATTAGATCATTTGTACTCACGACTCGTATACTCTCCTAAAATTTGCTGTTAAACTATAAAAATTATCATATGCCCATGTTTGGTTCCAAGAGTCACAGACTACTTTAATTGTTCTTTTATTATTTGCAGAATTAGTGTCGGCAAGTGCATAATCAAAAGAAGTTATTGCTCCTTTGCCTTCAAAGAAATCTACTATATCATCTATTTCTGCTTTTGGTCGAGTTGTAAAACTTACTGAAAAAGTTTGTTGTAAGTTATTGATTCCATCTGCTATTCTATGCTCGTAACCATCCCCAAAACTTGCTAAATGTACTCTTGGAGTATTAGATGCAGTGAGCCCTTTGTCTGGTACGACTACTCCTAAACTTCCTCCTACGTTAAATCCTATTGCCATAATCTATTAATAAGGGGATAACATCCCGCCTGGTCTTTGTTGTTTTTCTAGCTCGTTTTGTACTGCCTGTGCTATAGCTCCACCCATTGCATACATATCATCGCCATCTGAAGTAGAGCTAGTTTCTCCAGTTGTCATATTTACTGATACGTTTACATTTCCTCCCATTCCTCCAGAGATTGGTATAGACTTTCCGTCCGGCAGTGGAACAACTGCTTCGTTTCCGTGTAGCATTGCAGGGTATCCTGACTTAGGACCTTTAAATGTTCCTCCGGCTGCTGCATATACTGGGGTGATTCCTCCTTTTGCGAACCCGAATAAACTTCCGATTGTTCCAAACATTTTTCCAAAGAACCCTGAGTCTTCTCCTGTTGCATTTTTTACAGAACCTAAAGGACTTGTTGTACCCAGCCCTTCTTGAATACCTTCAATGTGAGCTCTTTTAATTATTTCTGCCCCCATCTCATATCCCTGTAAGTCTTTGTTACCAAACATAAAATTTGTAATTCCTTCAGACATTCTAGTAGATATTTGTTTTGAGACCCCTTCAAAAACTCCCTTTGCTAATTTTGCCATTGCATCTTTTAGACTGCTTTCTTTTCCTGTAAGTAGATCATCTATCGCAGTAGTCATTCCACCTTCAAAAGCTCCTCTAGCAGCTTGGCCTATTAAATACATCTCGTCTCTTTGTAACTGCAATGTTGCTAATTGAAGTTCTAATTTTAATAGGTTTTGATCATTTAACTGTAACTGTTCCTTTGTTAAATGCATGCCAGATCTATCAAAGCCATCTTGTAAAAATTTTGCTTCGCTTATTAATCTTTCTGTTTGAAGTTGTTTTTCCTGGTTTTGTAATGCTTTTGCTTGTAAAGGAGTTGCTCCCACGAGAGCAACATTTAATTGATTTTGTATACCTACTTGATCTGACATTACTGCATAAGCTGCTGCTTGAAGAGCGTTTGTTCTTGTTAACAGTGCTGCTTGCATGGCCCCTAACTGCTTTACCATATCAGTAGATGAAGCCAAAGCTGTATTATATGCTTCTTGCCCTATCATCGACATAATTCCTGACTCTTGTGCTGAACTGAATAAACTTTCTATTTTCTTTTTTTGTTCTTCACTATAATTTCCGCTTGAATCTTTTTCAAATATACTCAAATCGGATGTAAGTAGTTCGTTAAAAGCTCCTTGTAGCATATCTACTTGTTTTAACATAGTTGACAGAGGCCCTGATTTAGGCATTAAGGAGTTTAAAGCTTTCCTATATTCTACTGCAGAATCTTTAATAACTCTTCCTGCGTTTGCAAATTTATTAAAAGATAGTTGAGCTTTTGTAGAGTTTGTTTCTAAGTCACCAAAAGCTTCTGCTAGAGCTATATATTCTTCTTCATTTAAATTTGGGTTACTTAATATTTCATTGAAAAAATCTATTCTTTTGTTTAAATCTTTATAAGATTCTGAGTTTTTGCTTAACTGTCCTTGCATTAATGTCAAAGATTTTACAGTTTGAGTAATTACTCCTTGTTGTGTTTTATTTAGTTGTATTCTTAAAGTTCCTTCCTCTTTCAACCTTTTATGTCTTTGTGCGTTATAAACAGATCCTATTTGCGCGGCTTGGCTATTTCCACTGAACATTCCGATTTTCATAATTTGTTCGCTTTGTCCTTGTAGTTGCATTTCTCCAGAAGTATCAAAGCTTTTAAAAGAATCAGACACTCCTTTAAAAGAAAAATTAGAAAGAAAAGCTGCATTTTGTACTATTCTATCAAAGAAAAAAGCACTATCTTGTAGTTTATCATTTAAATCATTTAACTCTTGGTTTTGTTCTATTAAAGTATCTAATACTCTTTTTTGTGCTTCTTCATATTTTACAAGGGCGGGATCTCTCATTTTATCCATCAAAGTTTGAAATATACCTACTAAAGAAAGTAGCATACCTGCATAACCAATAAAAGATAATGCTTTTGTTAGTCCCATCCCTAAAAACTTCATACTACCTACAAATTTTCCGTACTCTGCTTGCATAATATATAGATTTGCTAAGAAACTGGCTTTCATTTTTGAAAATGTGCCTTTTGAGTTTGCTTCTAATTGAATATTGTAAGCTTTTAATATTGCTACAGTTTTATTTGCTTCTGATCTTCTAAAAGTTTCAAAGTTTAAAACTGTGCTTTTTTGAGCTCCCATAGACCTTTCTAACTTTTGGATGTCTCCTTTTCCAAAATTACCACTTTGAAATTTGTCTAAATTTTTACCTGAGTAAAATTTGCCTATATCAGTAGACATAGCATCCCCTGCAGCTTTTCCTAAATTTATCTGTGGCATTTGAGGAGTTATAGCTCTAGCTATTCCAGTCCCTAAAAGAGCAAATGCTCCTCCAAGAGCTACTACATTTTTAGAAAGCGCTCCAGCTAAAAATTCTGCTACTCCTGTCAAACTATTTTTAATTTTATTAATTAAATCATCAAAAGACTTTGCTAATTTAGTAAAAGCATTTAGTTCAGTACTAAAGTCTTGGAATTTTTCTTCGCCTTGTCTTAATACTTCATTTGTAACAGCTTGACTTCTTTCAAAAGTACTTAGTTCATCTTTTGTTTTTCCTATAGCTAATCCGTATCTTTCAGTAGCGGTTTCTAGTCTGAGTATAATACCCAATTCGTCTAGTAATTCTGGCTCCCCTTTTGTTGAACCTCTTACTAATCTATTAAAAGAATCCGTTAAATCTCTTCCAAGTGCTATAGAAGCGTTTTTTGCTACTGCTCCTAATCTGCTTAATTGATCAGAAGAAAGACCTGCTGCTCTACCGATAGCGGCTGACTGAGCTGCTTCAGCAAACGCTAGCTGTTGTCCTGTTGCTTCTTGTAGTCTAGATGTTAATAGTTTAAGAGATTCACCTGTAACAGTTGCATATTCTTGTTGTCCTTGGATAAGTATTCTATAGTTTGCAGCATCTTGTAAAAATCTAAAAGCTGCTCCAATAGCAAATATATTAGCAGCAAGGGTAGCATATGCAGGCACAAGTCCGCCTGTGATGCCTTGCGCCATCTTTGAAAAGTTTTTTGTTGCACCTGAAGAAGCCTGAGCAGCTCCTTTTAGCCTACGATCGGCTGTGTGAGCAGAAGTACCTGTTTTATCTAAAGATTTATTTAGTTTTTCTACTTGCTTTTTGGTTAGTAGAATTTCCTTACCATCAACTTTAATAGGAATTCTTACTTCGTTTTTCTTTGACATTTATCTTCTTATATTTGCAGAATTTATTCCGCCTTTAGCTTTTGCTTTATTTTTATCTGCTTTTCTTTTTGTTTCTAAATCAAAATTTATTTTTTTAGCGTTTCTTCCTTCAATATGTTTTAAAAAGAAAAGTATTTGTTTGGGGGATTTTACTTCCCATACGTCTAGTAAAGTGCCTAAAGATGACATATCCTTTCCCATATAAGTTCCGCTCATCCCCTCCCACCTGTCTGGTAAGAGTTGATGTATAAAAAATGCCACTTGTACTTCATGTGGATATACATCAAGTGTAGGCGGCACCTTATCTGGATCAGGCTCCTCTCCTAATTGCTCGCACATATTTATATATGAGTCAAAGTCAAGTTGCCCTTCTTTATATTGTTTATCAAATAAACCAAGTATTCGTTCTACTTGGTCTTGGTAAAATTTTCTAAATCTCCAGTTGTTTCATTGATCCAAGAGTCAAAGTCAGAAGCATTTTTCATTAATGTTTCTGCATTGTCTTGGTTATACACAAGTTCATCTTCAGGATCTAAGCTACTGATATCTACTAACAGAAGCTCTTCTAAGTAAGAATATTTTAAGCCTTTCCATCCTTTAATGATTGATTTAGTATATTCAACTAAAAATTTATTTTCGTCTAACTGCTCTTCAAAAGATCTTGTTTTCTTATTAAACTTTTGAGTTACAGACTTATTTCTAAGTTTTATTAATTCTTCTCTTGCGAGATAACACACATCTACTGTAAAACCTTCCATTCCCGGAAAGTCTATAGATACTGTTTTACTTGGAGTTAATAAACTCGCTAGTGATACGTTTGGTTTTTTGTTCTGTTCTGTCATTGTTTTTTCCTATAAAAGAGGGAGGGAATGA
>Ga0187219_1001519_pt1 | contig 11111 bp, 18 predicted proteins | sample 13SPOviralmetaG_FD_130162 | JGI IMG/M metagenome (GOLD analysis project Ga0187219, IMG submission 130162) | Marine viral communities from the oligotrophic San Pedro Time Series (SPOT) site, San Pedro Channel, CA, USA - 13 SPOT_SRF_2010-07-21... | ecosystem: Environmental > Aquatic > Marine >... | reverse complement strand
GGTCAAAAACACGTAGTTGAACTTGAACGTGCCCAATCGTTAGTAGATTATTTAAATAATAATAACTTAGAACAAGTTCCTAATGTTAATCAATGGGTAAAAAAATATTCTAAAATTAAATATCGCCAAATTAAACTTGATGGTCTAGTTGATTTACTTGATTCTGCTCTAGTAGAAGGTGGAGATGAAGTACCAGAAGGTCATTATGAGGAAGATAACATGAAAGCAACTGTTGTTCCTAATAGAAACAAAATCTTTGCCTCTATCACTCAAGCAGTAGCCCTTTCAGTTGCTAATCAAACTGGTGAACAAACAGATATCGCACTCGGAATCCATTCTGGAGATCACTCGATTTATCCAGATTGCCGTCAAGAATTTAGAGATGCAGATGATGCTGCTTTTAGAATTGGTAATTGGGATGCTGATCAAGTAGGTTACTTTACCCCTTATCTTAAAGGAGATAAATTTGATATCCTAAAGGATGGAGAAGTACTTTGTGAAGAATTAGGTATAGAATTTAACGAAGTATATGCTCGTACAAATACTTCTTACAAGCCAATGACCCATATGATAACAGATGATGAAGGCAGACCTACCCCTGTATGGTTCTCAGATTATAAATCAGCTTCTTCAGTTGAACGTATTGAAGCCTTTTTAAAACTAGGACGTCCTGACCCAGTAGCTTACGCAAATTCTGAAGGTCCTGTATCTTGGGAAGTAGCTAAAACACACGTTGAACAAGTACTAGCAGAACATGAGTGATAGAGAAATTATGGATTCAAAACCAAATTATTCTAAAAACTGGGAATACCCAGATACTAAAATAAAAAAACCACTTCCTGATGCCTATAAACATCAAGTAGTCTCCTTTATTAAATCAGGAGTTCGTATTTTAGGTTTTGGAGCTGGTTGGTGGAGCTTGGATATTGGTTTAACTTTGCTTATATTAGCTGAAGTAATTGGAATCGGAGAAGAATTAGTATAAAAATAAAATTATGAAATTATTGTATTTTAGTGCCCCTTGGTGTGGTCCTTGTAAAATGTTTGGTCCAACAATGGATAGATTAGCAGCTGAAGGTTTAAACATCCAAAAAGTAAATATTGATACAGAAACCGAACTTACAGCCAAATATGGAATTCGTAGTGTCCCATCTGTTATTAAAGTAGACGGTAACGGAAACAAACTAGATATGTTTGTAGGTGTAAAAGATGCTAACTTTGTAAAACAATTCTATAATGGGTAAATTTCAATCAAGTAAAGTATTTGATGGATTTTCAACTGTATTCCGTCAATGGAAAGCAGAAGATACTCATTGTAGATTTCTTCATGGTTATGGGGTCTCTTTCAAAGTTTACTTTGAAGGAGATCTAGACCATAGAAATTGGGTTTGGGATTTTGGAGGTATGAAACGCGCTAAAACCCAAATTGATGGTATGTCTCCTAAAGCATGGATGGATTATATGTTTGATCATACTTTAATTTGTGCTGAAGACGATCCTGCTCTTTCTAAATTTGAAAATTTAGCTGAAACAGGTATTATTCAATTAAGAGTTATCCCTGCTACAGGAGCAGAGAAATTTGCTGAATATATTTTTAATAAACTTAACGAATTTGTTCAGACTGAAACCGAAGGTAGAGTAAAAGTTACTAAGGTTAAATTTGCTGAACATTGTAAAAACGCAGCTTACTATGTTGAATCCTAAATTATGGGATAAGACCGCCCCTTTAGGTCGAATTGAAGATTATGATAAAGTACTTCCTGTACTAGAAGTTTATCGTTGTGTGCAAAGTGAAGGTAGTAGATTTGGTAGACCTACAATCGCAATAAGAACTACAGGTTGTACTCATCGTTGTTACTTTGGTGAGGGTGGGTGGTGTGATAGTTGGTATACTAGTATTCATCCTGAAAAAGGTACTTTTACATTTAATGACATTATTAAGATTTACGATGAGAATCCCCATGTAAAAGAGATGATGTTAACTGGAGGTAGTCCTACTATGCATCCTGCTTTAGTAAACGAATTAACACACTTTGCTCATGAAAGAGGAATCCTTATTACTATTGAGACTGAAGGTTCTCATTTCCTCGAAACGGATTACCCGATTAATCTCCTTTCTATCTCACCTAAGTTTAGTAATAGTGTCCCTGTTGTTGGTGTTTCCACTCCCAATGGGGGAGTCACGGATGAAAAGATGGTTAAAACGCACAATCGTCTTCGCCTTAATACTGAAGCCATTAGAAAGAGTATTGGTTATCATACTGACTATCACTATAAGCCTGTGTGGGATGGCACTGATAGCGGACTCGCTGAAATCGAAGCATACAGACAAGAGCTCGATATTCCTAAAGACAAAACATTCGTTATGCCTGCCGGAGATACTAGAGAAGAACTAGTAAAAATGTACCCTATTGTATTTGAAATGGTAGCTGAACACGGTTATAACATGACCGGACGTGACCACATTATAGCTTACGATACAGAACGAGGAGTGTAATGAGAATAGCATTTCAGTACTACCCTTTAGAGCAATGTCCTGAATATGTTATTACTATTCCTGATGATGCAGATATCGACTATGAAATTAAAAGAAGATTAATTAGTCCACATATACTCTATTGTTGGAGGAAAGTTGAAGATGATAAAGAATACATGATTAAAGAACCTCCAATAAGAAGGTAATGGCTAAAAAACTAAAATTAACTACAATATGTCAGGATTGTCTTAATAACATTCCTGATAAGGTTATTAAAAAATATCTTGTAAAATCAAAAGTTTCTCATTATATTATGTTATGTAAAAATTGTTTAGTAAAAAGAAAAGTTTAATGTCCTTTATTATTTTAAAACACAACCCAAATAGCCCACATATTAAGTTATGAAAAAATTATTAGTTTTATTAGGTATAGTAATAGGATTTAATGTTAATGCCTGGCGATATGAAGGTGGAATTATAACAGTAACCCAAATTAATAATAATGCTGTAGTAGTAAAAATGAATTTACTACACCATGCTGCTGATATACATCACCCACATAATATTCCTTATCCTTTATCAACAACTATAAAATATCATAAAGTAGATTCTACTAGCATTTCTTTAAGTACTCTCGTAATGCACTTAGATACTTTTGTTAATCATCAGGATTACCATTATGTAACTTATACTTCAAATGTATTAACTTTAGATTCTGCTTTATATAGATTTATTTGGCATAACCTTCACCAATACGGTTATATTGATAATGCTACAGACCCTGCATCAATTCGATTTTCAATTTCAACCGATTACCTAAATACTCCTGGTAACTCTCTCCCTGAGTTAAAAACTCCTTTTGGGGTAAATATGCAAGTAAATTCCTTAAACACTATAAACCCTTTATTTAATAGTATTAATGGTTTTTTTACTACTCCTAATAATAATCACATTTATATAAAAGAAACAGGAATATACAATTGTTATAATACTACTACAGGAACTATGAATATATACCCTTCAACCCCTCTTAATATGTATATTACCCCAAATAGTATTAGTTGGATTCCCCTTTTAACACAAAAATACGGTACAGGATTTGAAATTACCTCAATTAAAAATGTCTTAAGTAAAAATGGTCAAATCCAAAATGGTGATACTTTAGGTATTCAAAGAATGCAATGGACTTTTAATGTGGTTAGTTCTACTATAGGAATAAAAGAAAATCAATTAGATGATTTATCGTATAAAGTTTATGATTGGAATGGTCGTTATATAGGAGAGAATATAAATTGGTATGAACTTAAAGGATTATATGTAATTAGATATAGTAATGGTAAAATACAAAAAATTAAAATTTAAATCATGAAAAAATGGATAATGCAATCGTTACTGGTTTCCTTATTATTATTTGGATCTTCATCAGTATACGCTCAAACTACGACCATAGTAACTGATATATTTACAGTAGTATATTCTGAAGATTATGAACAACCCTTAAAATTAAGCTACACAGTATTATGTCCAAATGGAGATGCTAAAAGAGGTGGAATATCTTGGTTTAATAATATTAACATTAAAACATCAGATATTAAAGATTATGAAAATAATGAATGGGATAGAGGTCATTTAGCACCTGCTGCTTCATTTAATTGTGATAGAGAAACTATTAAAAAAACGTTTACTTATTTAAATTGTGCTTTACAACATGAAGGATTAAATAGAGGTCCTTGGAAAGAATTGGAAGCATTTGAAAGAGATTTAGCTAAATTTTTTGAAGTTAAAGTTGAAATCGAAGTAAATTTCCCAGATCAACCTCTTAGAGTCCCAGCAGGAGCTGCTTTACCTAAAGGATTTAAAAAAATAATCTCATTTGATAATAAAATATATGAATTTTATTTCCCAAATACAGATGTAGCAGGACAAGATTGGTATAATTTTTTAATAGCAAAATAATGACGGAATTAATTAATGCTAAAGACATAGACTTTAAAACAAAAATTATAGGTAAGCAAATTGCCGATAAACATAAAGGAGATAAAACACCTGTAGTAATGGTTGGTTTACTTAATGGGTGTTTTGCGTTTTATGCTGATTTAGTACGTGCTACACCAATTGACATGGAATGCGATTTTATGCGAGTTAAATCGTATATAAACCGCAAACAAGGTGATATAGTAATATCAAAAGACCTTGAAACACCCATTAAAGGTAAACACGTCTATATTGTAGACGATATTTATGATACTGGAAATACAATGAAAGCAGTCATTGAATATTTAGAAGTAAAAAAACCAGCTTCTATTTCAATTGTTACTCTAATTACTAGAAAAACTTCCCCATTACCAAAACAAAAATCCTATCATGCTTTTACAATTGATGAAGAATGGATTGTTGGTTACGGCCTCGACAATGAAAAAGGAAACATGAGAAATTTACCTTCAATTTGGGCCCTTTAAAATTAGTTATTACATTTATATAAAATAAGTTATAATACATGGAAAACAAACGTAGAAAAATCCACGAAGAACTAGAAGTGGTAAAAACTGGTTTTGCCAATGGAGTTGCTAAAGGTTTTCCTTTACAACAATCCGAAAAAGATAAAATGATTGATGAAGCAGAAGAAGCTTATGGTAAGTTTTTAGATGCCCTAAAGTGTGATTGGCGTAATGATCCAAATTCAATGGAAACCCCACGTCGTGTAGCAAAAGCATACGTCAATGATTTATGGGCAGGTCGTTATAATGCGATGTCTCCTATTACATCATTCCCTTCAGATGGTTATGATGGTGTAATTATTGAACGTAATATCCCTCTTACTTCAATGTGTTCACACCACCACCAAACAATTGGAGGTGTAGTTCATATTGGTTATATTGCTGGGGAAAAAGGTCAAGTAATTGGTTTATCTAAATTAAATCGAATTGTAGAATTATTTGGCCGCAGAGGAGCTATCCAAGAGCAATTAACATCAGCAATCCACAATGCTGTAGATAAAATTACAGAAGGTAATTTAGGTGTAATCGTTACTATTGTAGGTACCCATAATTGTGTATCTTGTAGAGGAGTAAAACACCAGGGAGCAGCAATGGTTACTACTAAAGCATCTGGAGCATTTAGAGATGATCAAAATAACGCACGTAAAGAATTTTTTGATAGTTTAAAAATTAATAATGGAGGACACAATATTTAATTATGAGTAATTTTAAAGACATTATCGAAGTAGAATTAAGAAATAGTGTTAGTCTACTTCGTTCTCTAGAAGATAGAGATCTACTTTCTATGGTTCCTGAAATAGAATGGGCTTCAGTAGTTGCTGAAAGAATTGCAGCTAAATTCGAAGGTAAATACGTCCCATTTGTAAGTGAAGTAGAAGAATTTAATGCATTAATGAATAAACCTAATAATTATGAACCTACAATCCCTAAAGAAAAAGGTGAATGGATGTTTGTTTACAACTTCATTCTTGAAGAGTTGGAAGAGTACAAACAGGCGTGCGAAAACGGAGATATCGTTGAGGTTCTTGATGCTTTGTGTGATATTACTTATGTTTCCCTGGGGAACGGCGCTATGCTACATGGTCTTAAAGACAAAGTTTGGAAAGCTTACCAAGAAGTCCAGGCATCTAATCTCTCAAAGGCTTGCCAAACAGAGGAGGAAGCTCAAAAAACAGTGGAAGTACGTTCCGCTGAACAGGGTGAAGAATGTCACTACGAAAAAGTTGATAACAAGTTTATTGTTTATAGAACGAGAGATTATAAAGTTATGAAAAATATCAATTACTTTAGACCTAATCTAAAACAATTTTTTGATGAAGTATAAATCTTGTCATGTTACAAGAAAAAAAGAAGGTGGGTATACCGCCCACCTTTGGACGGATAATGGTTATAAAACTTTAGATTGGGAATATCCTGCTTATAAGGAAGATCCTAATGGTAAGTGTATTGGCCTAAAAGGAGAGAAGTTAAGAAAAACTACAAAGTGGGATCGTAATGATCCTACTCTCCATTTTCATGATATGCGTCCTTATCAAAGATTTCTTATTGACTTATATGGAAATAATGATGAACCTTCAACAACCCATCGCGAAGTATTTTTTGATATTGAAATTGAAATGGGAGGGGCACTTACTGAAGAATATATTAAAAGCGCTCCTAAACCCGTTACCTCAATTGCTTGGTGGGATAAACAAGCAGATCAATGGGCTATTCTAATTTTAGATAAAAAAGGGCAACTAAACAGAACCAAAGCTAGAAACAAAGAAATAATCCCAGTATCAACTGAGAAGGAATTACTTACTAAGTTTTTAGATAGAATGGAAGAAATTTCACCTGATATTTTAGTATGTTATAATAGTGATTATTTTGATATTCCTTATCTATTTTATAGGATGAAAAATGTTCTTCCAAAAAAAGAAGTATATAGGTTATCTCCTATTGGAATAATACAGGATACTTCTCAATGGAATAGAGATGGATGGTTAAATATAGCAGGTGTTCAATCTTTAGATTACATGAAATTGCATCAAAAGTTTAGTTTTAGGGATGAACCCTCTTTTAAATTAGATGCTTTAGGTGAAAAATATTGCAATTTAAATAAAATTGAGTATGAAGGAAATCTAGATAGATTATTTGAAGATGATATTCAAAAATTCATCCAATACAATTTTCGTGATGTGGAAATTCTACAAAAACTAGATGAAAAATTTCAATATCTATCTTTGGCAAAAAATCTAGCCCATAAAGGAAAAATCAATTATCAAGACGTCTATAAAAATAGTATGGTCCATGATGGTGCTATCTCTGCTTATCTTTTAAGTAAAGATATTATTCCCCCTGCTCGTGATAGAAACCCATACGTTAAGAAAAATTATGCTGGTGGTTATTTGTTTTGCCCTACAGCTGGAATCTTTAAGTATATGTTTGATGAGGATTTAACTTCACTATACCCTTCAATCATTATGTCTTTAAATATTGGTAAAGAAACTTTAGTAGGGAGGGTAGTAATGCCTGATGAAAAAGTCATAGTTGAAAATAAAGAAATTTTTAATTGTAGGTATGCTTTAAATGATTTAAAAGCAATGGATCAAGAAAATACACTATTGATTCAAAATTCCAATAGAAGAAATACTAATATTAAAGTTAAAGACATTATTGACTTAATTGAGACTGAAAACTTAGCAATCTCAGCAAATGGAGTAATGTATAGAACGGATTTTGATTCGGTATTAAAAACTATACTTGCCAAATGGTTTGAAGAACGAGTTAAATATAAAAATGAAATGAAAACTGCTTATAAAAGTGGTAATAAAGAATTAGGTGAATTAATGCACTTAAAACAACATACCATGAAAATTTTGCTTAACTCCCTTTATGGAGCTACAGCATTAGGTTCTTTTAGATATGGTAATGTAATATTAAGTGAAAGTATTACCTTAAGTGGACAACGAATTATTCAAGAATCAGCATTATTTGCTAATAAACACATGAATCGCGTTATGCGGGACGAAATAGAATTATGTTAAATAAACAAACACTAAGAAAAGGAGTAGTAATTAAATCTGAAGGAGAATTACTATCAAAAGAAGAAATAATTTCATTAAGTGAAGGGTGGAATGAAAATCAAGAAATGTTTTTTAGAAAAATGTTAAAACAAGGTGGTAGATTTTCTATTAACGGGCGAAAATTTGTTATTACTACTCCTGAACTAATTTATAACAATAAAGGAGAAATTGAAGCCGCTTTATATAATAATGATAAAGAATGAGCACTTTAGATTTACACGGGATTAGACACACCGAGGTAGAAGATAAATTAACCCGTTACTTTTTCTGGGATAAACCTGGACATAAACAATATACAATTATTACAGGTAATTCTAAAAGAATGCAAGAACTTGTGTTTGAGTGGCTTGATAAATACGAATACAAGTATTATATTCCATCACACAATTTAGGCGAAATAAAAATAGTTGAATGAAACAATTAGAGACTACTCCTTGGTTTATTTGTGATAAAGAAGATGAAAATTATTGCGTTTACGTAGATACTGATTCTAATTACTATAATGCCGAACCTATGCTTAGGAAATTACATCCTAACTTTGATTCAATGTCTGAAGAAGAAAGAGATGAGGCATTAGAAAAAATAGCCTTAACATACCAGGATTTAATTACTAAATCTTATGATACTCTAGCTTTAGAGGCATTTAATATAAAAGAACATAGACTTGAAATGAAAACCGAGTGTATGATTCGTGCTGGTTATTTTAGGGCTACTCGTAGATATGCCCAATGGATTACCAAAAAAGAAGGTGTACCCACCGATGATTTAGATATTAAAGGGTTAGAGTTTATGAAGGCAAATTTCCCTAAGATATTTAGTGACTTTTTCAAAGACGTACTTCAGAGAGTAATTAAAGGGGCCCAACAAAAAGAAATTGATGATTTACTTCAAGCTTTTAGAGCTAAAGTATTAGCTCCTAATATGGATATTACTTTACTAGGTAATCCAACTCGTGTAAAAACTCTAGACAAATACACAGCCTCACCTCCTAGACCAGGAGAAATGTTTTCAGTTATAGCTCAAGGTGCTCCCGCTCCTGTAAAAGCAGCTATCAAATATAATGATTTACTTACTTTTTGGAAATTAGATAAGCAACATTCTAAAATTACCCAAGGTGATAAAATTAAATGGATTTATTTAAAAGATAATCCTTATAAAATTGATGCTTTAGGGTTTTTAGACTTTGATATGCCCGAAAAAATTCGTAAATTATTAGAAGAATTTGCTGATAAGAATAAGTCATTTGAAACTATTCTAGAAAGTAAATTAACTGGTTTTTATAATGATTTAGGTTGGGATCTAAATTTAAACCCTTACCGAAATTTATTTTTTAATTTTTAGTTATGATAAATAAGAATATTCTTCAATCTGTAATTGGTAAATACTATTTAAATGGATTAATTGAATCTGTGCAATGGACTACCGAAGATAACGCATTAGAAATTGATTTCCAATCACCCAATAAAGATATGATTGGACGTGTTAAACACACAAATTTCCCGCTGGAAAACAGCGAAATTGCGGTATATGATACTTCTAAACTTAATAAGCTATTAGGAATTGCTAGTGGTGAAGTTGTTTTAGAACTAGAAAAACAACAATCAATTTACACCAAATTAATTATTTCAGATCTAAACTATACTCTTAATTTTTCCCTTACAGATCTTTTAATGATCCAAGAAATTGGAGAAGTAACTGATCCCAATAACTATGAAATTCAGGGCGAGTTAGGAAGTGAAGAAATTACAGCAATTATTAGAGCACATAATGCTCTTGAAAGTAATAATGTAATTGTTAAAATTGATAAAAACTTAGATGGAGAAGATATTTTAGTAATGTCATTTGGAGACGTTTCTAATCACACAAATAAAATTGATTACCAAATTCCTAATTCTACATTAGAAAATGTTCCTTATGGGATAAATCTCCCATTTAATTCCTCTTTAGTAAGAAATATTTTAAATAATAACAAAGATGCTGAATCTGCTTTATTAAAAGTAAATTCTCAAGGATTAATGAAATTAGAATTTACCGGTGAGGATTGGGAAAGTTTTTACTATATTGTACGAAAGGCAGATGTTTAATATATGTATAACAAACGAAAGATGACCCTAGGGCATTTATTTTTATTATTAACCGCTGATCTTAGAGACAGCATAAATTTAAAGTGATATGAGTACACTATTTCCTTATGATCTCTTATTTAGAGATTTCTTCAAGTCTGATCTAGACTTCCAACCGGCTACAACAGCCAAATTTTCACACCCTGTAGATATTTTTGAAACCAAGTATGGACTTCATTTTGAAGTTGCTTGTACTGGTTTGTCTAAAAATGATGTTAGTCTAGATATCGAAGGGGATATTCTTAAAATTTCATACAACAAAGAACCAAAAGAGTATGAAGATCGTACCTACATTCATCAAGGTGTAGCAAAACGTTCCTTCAATCTAGGTTATAAAATTGCTTCTAAATTTGATCTTTCAAAAACAGAAGCAATGATGGAAGATGGTCTATTAGGAATTAGAATTCCATTTGCTGATGAAGCAAAACCAAAATCTATTAAAATTAAGTAAGTTATAATTTGTGACCCTAAGGTCTCTTTCGTATATTCAATTTAAACTAAATAACAAAGTTATGTCAAACGCAGGTAAATCCAATTTACGTTTTATTACAGACCCATCCCTTGAACCTTATTACATTCAATTGGATGATCATTGTTTTATCGCTCAAAAGCGTACATTTTCTGAAAAAGGAAATGAATATCAAAATACAATAGGCCATTATGGTAAATTAGGTAATTGTTTAGAAGCTATAGCACGAGATGGTGCTAAATCTAAAAATTATAGCTCACTTAGAGAATTTGTAAACACTTACGAACAAAAATCAGAAGAACTTAAAAACACAATTAGATTATGAATTTAGAAGCAGTTTACAATGCAATCATTGTAAAACCCGTTGAGGTAGAAGAAACAATGTACGGAAACATTGTAGTCCCAGACCTAGGAAGTGAAATAAACAAAACCGGGGAAGTAGTAGCAGTTGGCCCTGGTACAAATTATGCTGGAGTAGGTT
>Ga0187219_1001516_pt1 | contig 11120 bp, 32 predicted proteins | sample 13SPOviralmetaG_FD_130162 | JGI IMG/M metagenome (GOLD analysis project Ga0187219, IMG submission 130162) | Marine viral communities from the oligotrophic San Pedro Time Series (SPOT) site, San Pedro Channel, CA, USA - 13 SPOT_SRF_2010-07-21... | ecosystem: Environmental > Aquatic > Marine >... | reverse complement strand
TTATTTGATGTAAAATACGAACTATTCTTTATATTTCCAATGGACTTGCTTAAAAATAGAGCAGGACCTTAACAATTTATTTCTCTTTTGTTTTAAAGGTTTTTATTAAATTTAATACCTTAGTAAAGGGAATTAAAGACCCCTTATTATTCATAGTTTGAATTTTAATTCCTTTTTGAGTAACTAAAGAAAATAAATTCAAATACAATTTTAAGTCAAAAAGAAGTTTTGATTTACTAATAGGAACTTCCACACTAACTATGTAATTCTCTATTGGGATTTGGAAGGGGGATTTTGAAATAATTATTTCTTCAGCTTCAAAATTAGGAGTATTTTTTCCAAACCCCAGTTGAGCGTGTGGAGATATTTTGTACCTAGTACTTAATTTACTACCATCTACTACTAGTCTAACTTCACTACTTACACCATTCACTGCCTTTCTTTTGTGAAAATCTTTATTTCTGGTGAAAGAGATACTTTCTTTACCTTGGTCAGCTATCGAGCTTTTTAATTGACCGTTTTTAATAATATTAATGGCATTTTCTAAGGAAGTGTAATGGTATAAAGTACCTACACTTTTTGATTCATTTACTTTTTTCATTTTATTTTCCTTTGGTTTTAATGGTTTCTATTCACCGATATATTGCGTGTCAAAATCATCTCCGTCATTAACCTTTTTTAATTTCTCTTCATCAAGATTAATTAAATCTCTTAAGTTCTTTAATTTAGGTGAGTTTAATTCGGATTTGTAAATTTCAACATCTATATGACCTGAACCATCTCCATCAATTCTTATGGGTAATAATCTATTTGCTCCAATATCCCCACAATACTGAATTTTTCTTAGTGCGATTAGGAAGTCTTTTAAGTCTTCATCTGAAATTGCAGTTATTCTTAAGTCTATAAATTTTCTCATCTCTCTTTGGTATTAAGTTTAGGTGTTTCAAACCAAAAATTAACTTCATATTGTTCACCATTATTATCACCAACCTCCCACTTTTGAGTTGGTATATCGTATATTCCAATACCTGTTACCCAAGTGTCATTAAATTTATTCCACATTTTCACAATACACTCAAATGTATTTGTTGGTAGTTCATTTTTTACATTTTTCCACATAATTATATCCACAACATTGGCTATATTAAATTGCTCGTGTAGTGTGTTTAGCAAACCTTTTGCCTCTCTAATCTTTGGTAATGTTTCTTCATTTAGGTATTCATCCATTTCAATTTCACGAATTAACCTATCTAGTTTTTCAATTTTTGTTTTCATCTCTCTTTGGTTTTAAATTGTTATTAGAGTAAGCTAACCTCTTTTTTTACTTCTTGCCAATAATCAATCCATCTATCTTGTGCTAATGGGTCTTTGTGTTCACTTTCTTTGCAATGCTCTTTTATACATTCATTTACGCAAATCAAAGCACATTTTTTAGCTTCTTCCCTAACATCATACATCCCTCCTGCTAATATTTTCAAGTACCTATTAATTAATTCCTCTGCTTTTTCTTTTGTTCTCATCTCTCTTTGGTTTTAAAAGATTTCAATTACCATCCTTGTTAATCCCCAAAAAAGAATTAAACTAAATAGTTGTCCTATAATCACTAATACTATCGGGAAATCTTTATTATTATTTCTATATCCCCAATTTAGTAAGTGCTGAAATGCTATCAGCAATACATACATTAGTACTGCTCCTAAAATTGCTAATTCTTTCATCTCTCTTTGGTGTTAAAGGTTGTTAATAATCTCTCTCATCTTAATAAGAAAGTCTCTATTTTCACTATCTCCATACACATTCACAATTCTATCGTGAATCCATTGTAAGTGTTCCTTTTGTTTTGCCTTTTCTATTTCACTCATCTCTCTTTGGTTTTAATTCTTTTCGCTATAATATCTCTTAGTTCCTTCTCTATTTCTATTTCAGTAGACTCATCCAAGTTATACCACCAATCATCAAAACCACTTCTATTACAAAGGGAATCCAATATCTCAAAAACACATTTGTTTATTTCTATAGGTGTCATCTCTCTTTGATTTTATCTTAAACTTATTGTATGGTGTTTATTGGGGGTTAGCAGTAATGTTACACTCTTACTATTCTGTAAAGTTCATACCAATACTCTCTTCCACTATTTAATTTACATAACGCTTTATCCTTGTTTATTTCAAGAACTTTTACATCAGGTTCATTATATCCATCAATTCTAACCCTATCTCCAGCCTTAACACTACTGCTAACACTACATAAAAACAATAATTTATCTACTGCGTCTTTTTTAGTTAGGTTGTGTGTTAAAAGTTCGTCAATGGTTTTTTTAAATTTTTCTTTCATAATTACTGTTTTTATCTATAATTTAGATACTATAAATTGCTTTTATAATATCTTCTTCACTCATTCTCTTTGGTTTTAAAGGTATAGTTGTATCGCTAATTGAAGTAAGGCACCTATCAACAAAGCAGTTAAAAATAAATCAGCTATTCCGTAACCCTGCTTTACCATTTTTGGTTTGGTTTTAATTACTTTATTTGGGTCTATTCTCATCTCTCTTTGGTTTTAAATTGTTATGGTGTTTATTGGGGTTGTAGGCAATTAATACAAGCACTCCGAATAAAGTTCAGTTCCGTTTCCAAAACTTGCAATCACTTGTCCTTGTACTCTTGCTATTTTCATCGCTTCTTTTCTATCTACAAATCTATTTTTTGTTGTTAAAAACCCTTGTTTTGCATTTTGCAAACACTTTACTCTCCATTCATCACTATCTCCAACTAATGTCCTTATACGACTAATTTGAAAGAAGCAATCTCCATGTCTTAATCCTAAATAAATACCGTTGTAAACATCGTTTACATTAGTTATCTCTATTGCGCTACATACTATCTTTTCTTCTCTTTCACTCATCTCTCTTTGGTTTTAAAGGTTTCTAATATATGTAGAGCAAAGTCCGCCATCATATCATAATGGTAATCAGCAAAGATTTGTCCTTCACCACGATTAGACTGAACAAACTCATCAGTCATAGATAGAATCTTATCGTGTGTCATTGCCTCTTTCTCAAGCATTGATTGTGCTTTTGCTAAGTCAACAATATACTCAACTGCCAACGATTCAAGCAATCTTCCTTCTTCGGAAAGTTCTCTTGAGCGTTGAATTGCTTGGTCAATTAACTCTTGCATTGGTGTTTTCATCTCTCTTTACCTTTATTATTACCCTATGAATATACGAAAGGGAGGCTGGGGAGCCAACCCTTTCATGTATACTGTTAAAATACTTTTATCCAACCTAAAGTAATAGCGTAAGTCCAAATTGAGAGTAAGGCTGTAGCAAATACACCAATAGCGACTGTCTGCTCTAGAGTAAAGTTATAGATGGATTTAGCTCCTAATTTCCAATCATTGAATGAGAAAATACCAATTCTATGTTTACCAATTTTCCATCCTGGGTAATTGTGGCATGAAAAGTATTGTTCTTGTCCTTTTTTATGGAAATAAAATAATCTTTTATCAATTAAATCGGGAAGGTTACCCCAAAACCATCCTAAGAAAAATGCCCAAAAATGTCCCGAAAGAAAACCGAGAAACCCAAAGGCAACCAAGTGTGATAATTCTAGTTGGAGAAAAAATTTATCCGAACCATAATTTTTCTCATTCAAATAATCCATTAAGAAATGAGAAACGAAAGCAGCAATTGAACCCGTAATCGGATCCGGAGAAGCAGTATAAGCGATGGCGCCAACTACTCCGTGTACGTGTGAATACATAAGTAATCCAGTTTAGTTAATATATATCTTTATCGATACGCAAAAATCCTATAAAAAAAGGATCTCGCACACCACGGATACATATACAAAAGGGCTATATGGGAAAACACGGGTGCATTTATGGGGGGAGGTGATGGGATATACTTATATACTAAATCGATGGGTAAGATCCGAGTGCGAGTTAGGAATACGTCTAGGCCCTTTCTCCCGCATATCCACGCGTATATGGATATCGGCGTACGTGGGATATATAATATATATACGGCGGTACGGCGCCCGCCCACCCATATAGATACGTACGGGCTAAGATAGTATGGTGGCCCGGCACCCATATAGGTACCGAACCACACCCAGTGTAAATGAAGGGTTATTATACTACTTGGAATGCACTTTCAATCACACGACGGTAACCACCGTACTGGAAATTGCTATTATCTATGATTACACCATCCTTAATTGCCAATGCATGTTTGTTAACGGAAACAATATAGTTACCACGATTGAACTTGCGGGCAAATTCTTTAACAGTGAATGCAACCGGCTTGTGACGGTATTTTGGATTACGTAATGAACCACCTTGTTTAGGTGATGAACCTACGTACTTGATTTTCTTAACATTATTGCTAGCAAACATATCCAATTGACCTGCTTGCTCGAACTCGATTTGCTTGGTTTGTTTCATAATGAAATCGAACATGAAAGTACCCTTACCATCCTTACGACCGAAAGCATCCTTAACCCAAGCATGGGCTTGTTCATAATTAACATTACAAGCGTTGGCAACAGCTCTTACAACACAATCGTTTTTCTCACGCTTGGCTGTCTCGGACTTACCACTCACTTCATAACCATTTCTAAAATTCTTCAACATAACCTTTATTTTTTATTGGGCTCTCACCCCATTTACCTTGTAAATATACGAAATATATCTTGGGGAGCCAAATTATTCATTATATAATTCTACAAATGTTTTTCCATCATAACCCATTCCGGACCATTTTGACATTTGTTCTGAATTTAAGTAACATCCTAATCCTTCTAATTCTTCGATAGACATTCTATCAATCTCTTTTGCTGAATACATAACCTTTTCTTTTTATTACTTTGTAAATATACGAACTATTCCGGAAGGAGACAACTATCCTATGAACTTTTTTCACTATCTAGATCATACATGCAGTACTGCTCTCCGTCATTGCCTAGAACAATCATACATTTATCTCCTGTTAACTCGCAAGTAAATCTTCTAACTATAGTCATAACCTTTATTATCTCATCATTTACAGGGTAAATATACGAAATATATCTTGGGGAGCCAAATTACTCAATGACTCCCTCAACTGATCCGTATGAAATACTCTTATTACTCAACTCAAAGTAAACCTTGTTATCAACCAAACCATTACGGTTCTTAGTAAAGTTAATAAACGTACGACCACCATCACGCTCGGCTTCACGACGCATCTCACCCATCGCATCAACCAAGTGCTTCAACTTATTCGAACCAGCAAACACACCTGCTTTGGTAACTTGCTGAATCAACAAAAACGAGGTAAACATTGTGGTTTGGTTTTCACCCTTATTATTACGAATACAAACATCAACCAACCATGACTCAGCGGTCTTACGATCCCAATTATTATCATCACGAACACCCTCAATGATCTCAGCAGCCGAATCAATCAGCACCAAATCATATCCACGATCAAGTACTTGCTCGATCACATCCTTGGTATTGTAATCAAGGAAATCCTGCATGAAAATTGTTTCCAACTCACCAAACTGGCTAAATCGCTCTGTGTATTTAAACATTTGCTTTTTACCCATCTCACCTGAGATGAACAACGTTTTAGCACCTTGTTGTTGTGCTTTAGCAATCGTATCTAGCAACACTGTTGTTTTACCAACACCCGGATCACCAATCATCATAATATTTGTTGCAGCAGGAATACCACCCTCGTGCGAAAATAAATTATCAAGTGACAAACCGGTCTTCATCACTTTCATCATACGTGGATCAATATCAATATTGTCCAACTTAGTAACCTTAGAAAAATCAATCAGTGATGGCACTGCTTTAACATTTTGAACTTTTGCTGGACGACCTCGCTTTTTCATAACCTTCATTTATTTTTGGGCTCTCACCTCATTTACCCTGTAAATATACGAAATGGATCTCGGGTAGCCAAATTTAATTGCCCATATCTTACCATTTTTTTATTTTTCTTCACGTGTGGCTGGGTTCATATCCGGGTCACCCCACCCCATATTTGTGAATAGACGTGAAAAAAGTCGTGTTCGTATATACTTTAGGGGAGGGAGGGAAGGGTTGGCCGCGCGATGTAAGGGGGTTAACACCCCAACAAAACCAGACCACACAACACACCACCCATTTATCACCTACTATATCCAAATCTACGTAGCTACTAATATTTTTATATTTGTATATCACACTTGGCAATGGTCGATCACACTTGCACATTCACAATCAACTACAACGCAAATTATATGGGAAATTCACGGGTAATAAGCGGATTTATAACGGAACAATTAATTGGCATGGCATTAGTTATTTCCCAGGTCACGTTTGTATTTCCACGTGTTTTAGCTACGGCCGTCTCCAATGGTTTTAGCTAAAGTATAAAATTAAACTGCTGTTTAAGTAAAGTATATAAGTAGGGTTGTGGAGTGGTATGTCTATAGCAAGATTTAAAAATATATCCGTATTAACTTCGCTCGTTATATCTATATAAAGCTTTATTTTGCTTTTATTTTTTTTATTTGCTCTAACACCTCATTTGCCTCATATGCTAAAGTATCACTTTTGGCTCTATTAATAGTACTCATCTTATAACTCTCTTGGATGAGTTTATCATATTGTTTTTCTAGCTTTTGTAGTGGTGTTTTTTTCCTAAATAACTTTATCATCTCTCTTTGGTGTTTAATTCATCAAATTCTTCTTGGCTTAGCTTATACCCTTTCATCTCCAACCATACTTTGAATTCAAGATCTAAACTAGTTGTTTTCCAATCACCACTATCAATCCACTCACGTTCTAGTTTATCAAGTTGTTCTTTACTCATCTTTGTTTTGGTTTAATTAAACTTTATGGTGTTAAATTTATCAAATTCCTCTTAACTCATTGTTAATATTAGCTATTTGACCCATTAATTGTATCATGGCATCATTAACAATCTTTTTTTGTTCCTCGATCATTTCCCTTCTCAATTGGGATTCAATGTTTGTGAGTTCTTCGTCTAGGTCCCAACTTAGTTGATTTAGACTTTCAATAAAACTATTTACCTCCGTTCCATCTAATTCAATGATAAATTTTTCCATTTTTATTTAGTTATAGTTTCAATCAATATGGCAATCAATATTAACACTCCTATTCCTACCATACTTGCGTATCAGTTTAAAAATTTCTGTTATATCTGTAAACTCTATTTCCTTATCCTTTTTTAATGGCATAAAGAAAAGTGTAAATCCGTGATTACCGTAAAATGTTTCAGTAACTCTTTTACCATTAATGTAGTCAATATAGACCCAAGGGTAGTTACCACCAAGCTTTAATTCAATTCCTATTTTTTTAAGTCTTTTTATAAATATCTCTACCTTATCCATCTTTTATATTTTAAATTTTAATTGGGCTCTCACCCCATTTACCTTGTAAATATACGAAGCCCCTTTCGGGGCTCCAAATATTACAGTAAATCTAGTAGTAATTTTTTTTCTTCTAGAAACACTTTAGCAAACTTAGGATCATGTTTCATTATAGATTTTGAGTTATGCTCAATATCCATAAGTTTGATTTGCTTTGCTCTATCACTTACATTACCTAACCTGTTAGCTTCAAGTGTTTTTCTAGCTTTTCTGTTTAGATCAGGAAAATCTTCCTTGGTAAAAACATCAGTTAGTTCTACTACTAAATTTAAAATATCAGAAGCATCTACTGCTACAAAATTTTGAAATAGAAACGCTCTTAACTCAGCATGAGTAACACTAGTATCCTCTAGAACATCATGTAATAGGGATGCATTAACCATATTTTCATCACCACCTGCATCTTTAACCATATTGGCTACTGCAATAGGATGGATAATGTAGGGATCATCTGTGTACTTTCGTAACTGATCTCTGTGGGCTGCTGTTGCAAAATCTAGTACTGCTTGATTCATAACCTTTATTATTTCCTTATTCACCACGTTTAGATATTATTCCAAATGTTGTACTCATCTCTCTTTGGTTTTAAAGTTTTACAAGGAATGAAGGGGAAACTTTAGCCAATCCACCACCGTTGATTTTTTCAAGTTTAATGTTTTTAGACATGATCTTAATAACCTTATATTGATCGTTGGGGTTAGCCTTAGGGTGATTAATTTTAACTGTATCTCCAATTGTAAAATCTGCTCTAGTAGTACGAACGATTTTTTCACCTTTTATGGCTTTCATAGTGGCACGAAGACCCTCTTGGTCATATCTGATAGTACCTAATGAAATGTTAACACCATACTGCTCTTCTAATTGAGCAATTGCTTTTTGGAAATCTCCTCTGAATGTTTGAACTTCTTGCTTTGTCATAACTTTTATTACTTTAATGGGCTCTGCCCTCATTTACCCTGTAAATATACGAAATGGAGATTGGGGAGCCAAATATTTAGTAAATTGTTTCGATTATTTTTTTTCGAATTGAATGACCTTTATAACGATCTAGATATTCACTTAGTTTATAATCATAGATTTTACACCTATTGTAATTTAAACATTTATATTCTCTTACTATGGTACAATCTTCTTTAATGTAAACTTCAATAACGCATTCCGGGTTATGGATTGAGTCTATATAAGTATAACCTATAGGATTTACTAATTTCATAGATATTTATTTACTAATTTATTAAGCATTATCTTGTTGATTCTATTCATCTCCAATCCATCAACCTCATCTAACCTAAAGTATTTTACCTCAATATGTTCCTTGGCTATGTATTCGTCTGTTTCTCCAATATCCATTATATTGACCTCATAGAACCATAACTCATAGTTTCCGCTTCGCCCGTGTAAGGAAGGTTCCTCGTCACACTGAATTGTTGTATCTAATTCCTCAATCCATTCTCGTTCCAATGCTACTTGATGTGATTCGCTGTTTTCAACTTTCCCACCTGGAAATTCCCATTTACCACTTGGTTTTAATCCTAATAAAACAAAAGGTACTTCATCAATATATTGAACATGAGCACCTGCTACTACTTGAGTTAATCCATTTCCCATAATGTTTATCCTTTATTAATATTTTCTGTTAAACGTTTTCCGCATATTACTCCTAAAATAAATATTAAGATTCCTAAATATACTAGTTGTATTCCACTCATAGCTTATCTATTTCATTGCGTAATTGTTCTATTAACTCTAAAACCATATCAGGTTCCATAGTAATAGCACAACAAACACTTACGTTTTCTTCTATTTTTTCTAGTAATTCTAATGCTTTATCCTTCATCGCCTTCAGTTTGGTCATCAGAAGTATCATACCATTTTGGATTAGGTAAGCCACTATAGAAATCCCAATCACTATCTTTAATTAATTCGTCATCCATAACCTGTTTTTATCTTTCTAGGATTATAAAATCTCCAAAATAATTATCAAACACCTCAATTAGATGTTCGTAATCATCTGATTTCATTTCATTAATGATTTTATCTCCATCTAACCCTAATTGGCGGGCAAATTTACTTGCTGCACCTAAAAGATAGAATGCATTACCTTGAGGACCTGTTAGATCAATTACAATTTCTTTTGGTTCTTGTTTAGCTCTAATCATAACCTATCCTACTTTACGTTTAACAATTTTTAATAGATCATAATCGTAATCATATACAATGTTTGGATCATTATTATCAACAACTTCACGATTGCGATATGCTTGTTTTCTGGCTTCGGCTGCTTCACGCGTTGAGAATACCTCAATATTACTTCCGTAACCCTCGAAATCATACCCCTTTAATAATACAAATACTTCCATAACTTATTTAATATAAACGTTAATACCTTCCTCGTTAGTATACTTATCACCTACCAACTTAAATGGTAAATGGCCAAATATTACAATTTCATCCTCTAATCTATCGTTAGCATTGATTTGGTATTTATCTTTACCAATCTTAACCATACCTACTTCACTTGGATTAAATGTAATTGTCATAACCTATTATTTTTTATTGGGCTCTCACCTCATTTACTCTGTAAATATACGAAAGGGGGATTAGGGAACCAAGCTTTTTATCATTTGTCTCTGTACCTTTTCCCAATATTTTTCAGTAGACTTACGTTTATACCCTTTGGGACCCCCATTCCAATTTCTAGCTATGTGTTCATCACTATGACCCTCGTGAAGTAATGTAACATATACATTAAACATTTCAATTGATTTAGAACGAGAATATCTATCTTCTAATTCGAACCTCGGTTCTAATCCATTACGCTTTAATTGACGATTAATTTCTTTAAGCATAATAGGACGGATTTGGAGACAACCAACTGCTTCTCCCCCTATAATATGTCTATCACCAATAGCCGAATCATTACCTCTACTCTCTACCATAATCATAGCTTCAACTAATGATATAGATTTAGGTTTTATAATTTTAGGAGTTTCAACTTTTACATTTAGTTCTACAGGTTTTGTTTTTAATTGAACTGTTTTATCTACTTTAGTAGGTTTAACAGCTTTTTTATTAGCCTGGATAAAGGCAGTGCCTATACCTGTTACTAGTAATAGTGTAACTATTTTTTTCATAGTATTATATTGGAAATCTTTCAACAGGACCTTGGGCTAGACCTTTATTACTTAATTCAACAGCATAGATTATATCTGTTGTTTTATGAATTACTTCCCAACGTTTATTATTATGAATAAAATATTCGTTGTATTTTTTAAAATTCCAACCTTTATAACGTTTTATCATCTCTCTTTGGTGTTAAAGGTTTCTAATATATGTAGAGCAAAGTCTGCCATCATATCATAGTGATAATGAGCATAGGTTTGTCCTTCACTACGATTAGACTGAACAAAGTCATCAGTCATAGATAGAATCTTGTCGTGTGTATCAGTACCATATTCTGCTAATACTTTATCCCACTCCTTTTTTAGCACCTCTTTAGGTGTTGTCTTAACGATGTGTTCCATCTCTTCACCAAAGTTGTCAAAATCTGCTTGTGGATTGTAATTTGGATTTACTTCACTCATTTCTCTTTGGTGTTAAAGAATTCAGATAAGTCATCATATAAAGATATAATTTCATTATCATTTAGCTCACTAACTTTCTTTATTAATGAAGCTCTTAACATCTCTGTTTCTTT
>Ga0187219_1001514_pt1 | contig 11122 bp, 8 predicted proteins | sample 13SPOviralmetaG_FD_130162 | JGI IMG/M metagenome (GOLD analysis project Ga0187219, IMG submission 130162) | Marine viral communities from the oligotrophic San Pedro Time Series (SPOT) site, San Pedro Channel, CA, USA - 13 SPOT_SRF_2010-07-21... | ecosystem: Environmental > Aquatic > Marine >... | reverse complement strand
TCTGATGAAACACCAAATGGTCTAGAGTAACATACACCACGCATACATTTATCTTTAATAGGTTCTTCATAACAAGTATGTCCCGCTGTATCTTTTCTCCATGCAGCTATCTTAGAATCTAATTTTGTTTTGTCCCAAGGATCTTCTAAATAATTATAGTTTGCTTTAGATACTTGATCTGGCCATTTGTCTTTGTATTTCTTTTTAGCAAAGACCATGTAGTTATACATAAATCTGTCTCTACCATCATCTAGTTTTGTTTTAGAACACAAAGCTAAACAAGGTGGACCATCATCAAATTCTGGATCAGCGCCTTTTAAAATATTTGCATGTGTTTCTTCTACTAATTTTTCTAAATCTTGTTTACTAATTCTAGATGCCTCTGCTACTTTTATAAAAGAAGCTAGGTCTAGTTTAGAATTGTTTTTATCTAATGCGTATCTAACTGATTGACCATTGTTGTAGTAAGGTAAGTTAATAAAGTTTCCTGGTTTTGTGTCTCCTTTTTCGTCTTCCTTTAATTCTTTCTGTTTAGGAAAAATTTCTGTGGTAGGTTTCAAACCTAGTGGTAGCAGAAACGCTTTTAATCCATCTATTAAATCAATAGCTTTGATAGGTTCTTTTAAAAAAATATAACAATGTAATCCTCCACTCTTAGATAGTATTGGAATAAGTGGTAATTTGTATTGTTGAAATAGTGATAAGTATTTTTCAATTTTAAACTGACCATAATCTGGCGGGTCAATATCTATACAACCAAACTGTGCAGTTTTATTTAGTGTACAGGGTTGTACACCTATAGATATTTTTCCTTGTAGATGATCTTTGTAATCGTTGATAGATAAGGGTCTACCAGCCCATTCATAATTTGGTTTTATTTTGTTTTTATCTGCATCAACAGAAGTCCTAGACATATCAGCAATGCCAAAGTCTCCTCTATAACCAGTAAACAGCTTTATAAATTCGTCAACCATAATGATCCCGGGCGGGGCAGATCCACTCTCGCTTTTCTGCCCCTATCCTCGTTAGAGGAATCTAGTAATTAGATTCTTCTTTGTTAGTTTCAACAGAAGTTGCAGCTACATTACTTTTATGTAAAGCAGTATTGAATTCTTTAGCCATGCTATAGATTTCTGCATTGTCGACTGGTTTAACTAAAGAGACCGTCATTCCGTGCCAAGTAAAATTACCTTGGTTTTCGACAGATCTAATTTGATAAACTCTAGAAAACGCTGGAGCTGGTATAGACTTACCTGTTGTTTTAGATACAATTGCTTCATTATCCATTAATGAATTCCAACCTCTACTAGTTTTTAACTGAGTAGTTTTCAAAGGCATCAGTGCCTTCTCTGGTTTGTCTCCAAGAATAATAACAAAATGATTTGCAGTTTTGATAATTTCATTACCATTTGCTAGCACATCTTTTGTACCTTGTTTAGTTGTCTGAGCCATAACCTCAGGACCTCTATCAGGATGTATTGGTCTACCTTCGCTCTTATCAAAGGGTGCCCATTCTGGATATGTCATCTTGTAGAAACAAGGTATTACATGAATACCTTTCTCTCCACTATACAGTTTCTTAGTAACTGTATTATAAAACATCCCAGCTTCTGCACCTTCAACATATTTTGCATGTTTCTTTTTAGTTTCATAAGAACCACTTTGCAGCAGTTTTAGAAACGGTAAAGCTAAGTCGTCTTTCTCTATATTTTCTAGACCCCTTCCAGAGTCTGCTTCAAAATCTAGAGTCGCTATTGCACCTTCTTTTTTGACTGTTAAGTCGCTTGTTTCTTGTGTCATGTTATTTGTTCCTTGTTATTTTTGTTTTGTTTCCCTTAAACAGGTTAAAATGTTCAGAAGGCAAGTCTTGATTGCTCTCCACTCGCTCTCTGTACAGTGCTTTGAGAGTCATAGGTTCAACTTTCATTTTTTGTGAAGGTTGATAACCGTTCTTCTCAGCAAGGCTAGCATAATCGTTAGCCTTGTTATCTTCGCCACGACCAAAGGAAACAGTAATCTCATTCTTAATAAGATCACCCAGGTCATTATCTCGAAGCCATTTGTAAGCGCCTTCTCTGTTTGCTACAGGTATACTTGCGCCATAAATCTCTTTTACTTCTATGGCTGAACCATCTTGAAGTTTAAGAGTTTTTAATTTCATCTGTTCCATTATCTCTGGAATTACTTCCTCAGATATTTTATCAGCTGCTTCTTTTTTTCTCTTTAGATTCTCTTCCATAATTTTTACTTCGTCTTCTAAAGATTGCAACTGGATAACATAAGTAGATAAACTATTTACATTATCTATTTCGTTTACTTGTTGAGGGGAATCTGCCTCAAACTGTTGTGTTAGGTCTTCATTACTCATCTATTTCTCCTTTCTCGTAGAGATTAAAATCAAGAGGATAATACATTTGTTCTTGTCTATCCCATTTTAAACTTTTAGCTTTTCCATTATTTACTTTTGCAATAATAGCTCCAACCATAAAAATTATTTGTGGATCTCCTGACAATAATAAATAATCATTATCATTAAAATCTTTTAATAATCTTTCAAGTTTAAATTTAATAGGACCAGGACTCATAACAACCTGACTATCTTCTCTTAATAGAACTTTTAATTTACCATATTTCTGAGCACCAATTATGTTAAATTTAGGACGCCCTGCTCGGGTTCCTGGTACTTCTTGTAATACATAAACTATAGGTTCTTGGTTATTTTCTTTCATGCTTGACTTTCTAGTTTATTTTTAATATGTTGTCAACCAGAAAGAAGAATTAATTATGGACTATAAATTTAAAACAAAACCCTATGCACACCAATTAACTGCATTGGAAAAATCGTGGAATAAAAAAGTATTTGCATACTTTATGGAAATGGGAACTGGTAAAACAAAAGTTGCAATAGATAATATTGCTATGCTTTATGACAAAGGTAAAATTAATGGAGCTCTTATTATTGCTCCTAAAGGTGTATACAAAAACTGGTACTCACAAGAAATTCCTACACACTTACCAGATCACATAGATCACAAATCAGTTTTATGGCAGGCAACTATTAATCAAAAACAACAAAAGTTATTAGATACTTTGTTTGAACCCGGTGAAGATCTACATATATTATGTATGAATGTAGAAGCATTCTCTACTAAAAAAGGTATGGACTTTGCTGCTAAGTTTCTAAACTGCCACAATACTTATATGGCTATTGATGAGTCTACGACTATCAAAAACCCTAGTGCTAAACGTACAAAAAATATAGTAGGTATTGGTAAATACGCTAAGTACAGACGTATCTTAACTGGTTCTCCAGTTACTAAATCACCATTAGATTTGTATAAACAATGTGAATTTTTAGATGAATTTTTATTAGATCACTCTTCTTATTATACCTTCAGGACCAGGTATGCTGTAATGCGTAAAGCACATTTTAACGGAAGATCTGTAGAAATAGTAGTAGGTTACAAAAACCTTGGTGAGCTGTCCGAAAAATTAAAAAACTTTTCATATCGTGTATTAAAAGATGATTGTTTAGATCTACCTAAAAAAACATTTATGAAACGTATTATTACACTGACTCCAGAACAAGATAAAGTCTATCAACAAATGAAGAAAATGGCATTAGCTTTAATGAATGGTAAGATGATCACAACTGCCAGTGCCTTGACTCAGTTAATGAGACTACATCAAATAACTTGTGGCCACTTTAAAGCTGACGATGGCTCGGTCCAGGAGATAAAAAATAACAGACTGTCAGAACTTTTAGAAGTGTTACAAGAAGTGCACGGTAAAGTTGTAATATGGGCACATTATCAGTACGACATAGAAACAATCGTAAAACATATTAAAAAACAATATGGGGATAACTCTGTTGTAACTTACTATGGTAAGACTCCTAACGAAGAAAGACAGGATAACATTGCTAAGTTTCAAGACAATGAAAGTGACGTTAGATTCTTAATTGGTACACCACAAACAGGAGGTTATGGTATTACTTTAACTGCAGCTAGTACTATGGTTTATTATTCTAATGGTTATGATCTTGAGAAAAGAACACAATCAGAAGCTAGAATAGATCGTATTGGCCAGACTAAACCTATGACATATATTGATTTGATTGCTGAAGATACTGTTGATGAAAGAATTGTTAAAGCTTTAGTTAAGAAAATAAACATAGCGTCTGAAGTAATGGGTGAAGAACTTAAAGATTGGTTATAAGAATTTATAGGATATACATTTAGAGGCGCTGTAATTTTTATTCTACGACTTTGCCACCTGACCACTTCATATCTGGTAATCCTTCAGAATATTTCTTCCCATCAAAAGTCAAAATCTGTTTTCTGTTTGACCCTTGCTCATCATAACTTACGTGTATCCATCCGGCTGCTCCATCATCGGGTTTGTAGTACTCGAGAATGCATTGATCAAAGTCAACGTTGTTGATCAGCCAGTAAGCTACCTTAATATTAGGCACATTATTAATTTCGAAGTCTGCGGCACAGCCCAGCGCATGTTGCGAGGTTTTTTTGGACCCTATAGCCTCACACAGCGCTTCTGAGCGGTATCCCGAGGTAATTGTTATAGGTTTGTCGAAGTGAGCTCTAATAGGCTCTAAGACCTCATAACAGAGGTTTCCTAGATTTTTGATCTCTCCAGACCCTGGAGTATTGTCAATTCCTCTACGAGCAGCTACCATGCTGCGTGTCATCTCTTCAAGAGTAAAATGTTTCGATAATTGCATGATTTTTTATTTTGTGATTAGTTGAAATATAACATAGATCAAACCGCTGATCAATGCACCAGAAGTAATTAGTAATATACTTTCTATTCTTTGTATTTGTGCTTCAATAGAATGTATTTTATCGTGTGTTTGTTTCTGCATAATACGACATAACTTTTCATGAGATTCTATTCTCTGCAATGCGTCATCTTTTTTTGCCATTATACCGTCCTATTCCTTTGTCCTACCTTAATAGCTTTTTCAGTGTCAGATAATAATGCATCCTCTATTCGTGTCAAGCCTGTTGCTGCATTGACATTATTGTTAACGGACGCTGTTTTAATTGTTTCCGCAGACACTGGAGCCGTGTCGCTTGGTACGTTAGGCTTGATTAAAGATGCTGTTGCTTTATCAGTATTAGTTTCAGGCACTACAATACTAGATTGAGGTTCAATGTTTTCTAGTTTTAATTCTTTTTTCTTAACTTCACCAGTTAAGAAATATTCTTCTAACTCAGCATCCGATAAATTTAATGGAACGTTTTGCCATTTTTTTCTAATTTGAACTAATTCTTTTATATCATAAATGTCTGTTAATTTAAGATCAACATATTCTGGATTTTTTTTAATTTTTTCTAATTGTTTAGGGTACTTAGATGTAACACTCGTTGGAGGTATATTAGCAGGATAAAATTTTCCTTGTAAAAGTAATCCAATTGTATTCGCACCAAAACCAAATCTACCCCTAACTTCTTTTATTATTTCTCCATTACTTAAATCTAAATCATTTTTTAAAAAAGTTATAAATTCATAAGCTCTGCTCATTTCTCTATACAGATTAGATTGATAGTTATTAAATTCTTTTGGTAATAAAAAAGGATCTTTTAAAAGTTTATTGGGATCACTAGCGTCTCTAGTAAAATCAGTATTAGCTTTTTTTATTCTATCTGATAAATCACTTACTACATAAGTAATAGAGTTTTTAGGATCTTCTTCTTTTGCACCTAAACCTAAAAACAATTTCATAAGTTCATTAACTGTATTGTATTTTGAAGCGGCTCTAGTTAGTTCCCCCTCTGTTGCTTTTAAAACTTTTCCAGCGTTTGAAAAAGTTGTTGGATTTATGTCACTATATAAGTGTGCAGTTATTTTTGCAAAAATTTCAGGCCAAGAGTCATTTCTAATATCATAAATAATTCTACCATCTTTTTCGACTCCACCTCTTCCAAATCCTCCCGACCATTCTGTCGGTGTAACATCCTGTATTGCTTCAATAAATAGTGAAGGAGTTAGAAAAGGTTCAAAAACTTGGTAGATTGCACCAGCTTTTTTTTCTTCAATGTTATAAAAGAAAGCATTAAAAAATCTTTTAGCAAGTGCCTCATCGCTTTGATCTCCCTTAAGTTCACTAAACATTTGTTCCAATGCATCTTGCAGACCTTCATAAGGTTGTTCTCTACTCCAATTTAAAGTCCAAAATTTTTTAGTTTTTTCATCTACTTTACTAATTGGAAATAATGTAGAGTTTTTATCATACCAAGGTGAAAACCATCTTTGATATTTTTTAAGAAACTCTTGATCAATATTAGTTATTGTATTAGTTGCAAGAGATAGTCCTTCTTGCAATCCATACATTGTTCCATATAAACCAACCATTCTTCTTGATCCCATTTGTCTTAAAAAAGGATTACTAGAACCCATTTCTCTTAAAGAATAAGCCATGGTATTAAAAACATTTCTTATATTTTCTGATCTAAATGCAACAAAGTTACCTAAAGGTAATCTTCTCCAGTTTTTAACTAATGAAGGAACTAAATTATAGTTAGGGTAAACATCTTTAATATATTTAGCAGAAATTTCTTTTAATGCATCTCCATAAGTTTTTGGTGACCCATCTATTTTTAAAGGATTCCAATTCATTTTAAAAACTTCTCTAAATTGATTTGATACTAAATCTGCCCATTTGTAATCAACTGTTCTGCCTTTTTCTACAACATAACCTAATTTTTTTGCTTGTGAAATTGTTAATCCTCTTATTGGAATAGCTGCCAACATTTGTGATTTAGTAAACTCATAACCATAAGCTTTCCACACGTTATCTGAAGCAGCATAAATTTCAGTAGCCCCTCTAAATAAAGGAGTCTTCATTAATTGTTTAAATAAATCATCTGTGCTGGCAAAAGTACTTTTTGTAATATCACCTATAATTGCTTCAACTTCTTTTACTACAATTGAACTATCTATAATTCCAACTTCAGACCATTCTGCAAATTTTTTTCTCATAACGTTTGGATTAATTTTTCCAGTTGCTCCAAGAACTTCTCCAAAAGTTAATTTCATAGCCTCCATTACACTAGCTCTTGTCCCTATATGTCCTTGCATTAAAGAAAAAAACATAGCTGTTTCAAAGTTTCTAGTTTGTGTCATTAAAGATAAAACTGTTTTACTTAATTGCGCTGTAGTTTTAGCAGCTAACATAAATTTATAAGGAGCCCATTGTAATAAAAAATCTGTGGCTAAGGCATCACTAGCAATTGCGTTTGCTATAGGTTCAGTAGTATAGTAATTACCCCCTTTTGGAGTAGCATATATTTTACCTATATCAATGTTAGAAGTTCTGGCAATTTTAGCTATAGGAACTAAACTAGTTGCTACATCTTTTTGAACTCCCTGCATAGCAAATTTAACAGGATCATCTACAATCCAACCTGATTTTAAACCTTCTTTTAATATACTTCTATGAACAAATAAATGACTTAATAATTCAGCTTGTTTAGTAACGGTATCTGTTATGATATTAATGGGATTATTTACTTTACCCATTAAATCTTGAATAACTTTTGGAATAACTTGTTTGGATTTTAAAATGCCATCTGGAGTTGCTAGTTTAGTAATAGCATTTAAACGTGCTGTTGGGTTACTTCCTTCTTGACCAAATTTTAAAATTTCATCTACTCTTTGAGTAGCCAATCTATTAATTTGACTTTCAGAATACCTTTTATCTTTTTTAAAAAAATCAACAAAATATTTTCTAGCTGCTTCAATTTTTTTAGCATCAGGTTTAAAACTTCCTTGAAATATTTCATACGAAGTAGTTAAATATTTACCTACTCCATCTATAATTTCTTTTTTAATAGATTCATCTTTTACATAAGGAGAAATTTTTTTACTTAAACCTCCAATTAATTTTTGTATTTCTTGTGCGGGAGCCCTTAAAGTTTGAGGTAAAGAACTTAATGGAATTTCAGCCCTTAAATATGATACTACATCAGCCCAGTATTGTTTGCCACCTTGTACACTAGAAGTTGTAAAAATTTTGTTAGAAAAACCTTGGCCTAATAAACTATATATAGCTCTATCTATTTGTCTAATACTAAGACCTACTTCTTTTTTATACCTACCTACCATTTGTTCGCCTTGCATTAAAATTTGTTTAGTCTCTTTAGTAAAAGGTCCTCTAACTCTAAGGGGTGCTAAAATGTTTGCATCAGCAAATGCCAGTATTCTTTCTTTTAATGGTCCTTGAGTAGTACTAAAAAATCCCCATTTCTCCATTGGTGGAATTCTTAATACCTTATCTTTAATAAAACCACCACCAGTTCTAATTCCTTTTGCTAATTGAGGAATTCCTGTTTTTCTGCTAGCTGCTATTTTTGCTATAGGGTTTAATACAAATGCATCAAGTGGTCCTGCCACAGTTTTACCTATAGCTTTTCCTGTTCCCCATAATGCCTTACCACCTAAAGTAAATCCTTTAGTTAGTCCTGCAATTAAAACTGTTCCTTCTGCACCATGTATTAATTTTCTTTTTAATTTGTAGATAGCTTTTTCCCTACCTGTCATTTTTTCATAAACTTCTTTATCAAGTCTAGGTATTAATGGTTGATCAGTTAGGTTATAATTTTTTGCTATTTCAGACAAACCTTCTCCATAGGTAGTTTGATCTTCGTCACTAGTAATAGCACGACCTATACCGTATTTAACTGGTAGTCCCCAAAAACCTGCTTTTTGCGCAATGCTTGAAGCAAACTTTACATTACCAAATTTGTCAGTTAGCTCTTTACCATCCTTGCCTTTTTTTGCTTTTTGTTTAGTTAATTTTTCAACTATCTTTTTGGTTTGTCCAGGCATAGCTTTCTTAGCTATAAAACCAAAACCTTTTATAATTCGACCACCTAAAAATGTATCAATACCAAACTGGGTAAGTTCATCAGCCATGTTTTGAATAAAACTATCTTGAGCAAAAGGTTTTAATTTATTAGGGTATTGATAGTCATCTGCTTTAGGCCAGTTATTTTCTATATAGCTTAAAGCACTTTCAGCTCTTTCAGGTCCTACAGCATCTACTAACATAGCACCCCACCTAGTTATTTCTCTTGCTGTGTCATAGCCTGCTTCTGTTAAACCTAGTTCTATCTTAGTACGAGTTTTACCTAACCATTGTCGTTGTTTATTTTTTCCAATTTTATCGTCTCTTAATTTTAAATCATAATCTTTTTCACCAAAAGAAGTAAAGTAATTCCATTTTTTAGCAGTATCTTCAGGAATATTTTCTGAGTTTTCAATAAATTTTTTAACTTTTCCAGGAAATAAAAGAATGTTAGTTTCTCCAGCTTCCTTAGCGTTTTTAACCGACCCGTGTTTTTTTAATGTACTTAAATACTCTGTAACAATTTCTGGATTACTTTTAAAAATATCTAAGTATCTTAATGATTTATCTTTTTCTTTAAAAGGTAAAGTGTTTACATAACTTCTATCTTCAGAACTTAATAAGTCTGGTTCTACTATTCCTTTTTCAATTAATTTTTCTTCAACACTTTTAAAAGTAGTATCTAATCCTTTAAGTCTTTCTTGAACTTTTGTATCAATAGATTCAAAATCTATATTAGATAATATATTATCTACTTTATTTTTTATTTTAAGATTTTGATCTTCTAGTTCTTTATTTGGAAAAGTATCTGAATCTGCCATGCATCTTATGTTGTCTCCGTGTCAAACGGTAACACAAGACTCACCCCATATTTGTTATTAAAAGCATAAACATCATCTTGCGAAGTTATTTCAGCAAAATCTGCAAATGCATCTTGGTTATAGTATATTAGTTGAACAATATTATCATCTACTTCAGCTGGCATTCTTGTTCTAAAATCTTCATAAGATATATTCATGCTTGTAGGTGCATTTACATTTTCTGTCATAGACACATCTTCTGTCATAGTTCCAGAAGGAGTTGTTAATTTTTCTTCTAGATTCATGCTAGCTTGCATAGGTTGAGCACCATCCATACCAGTACCCATTTGGTAACCTACTCTTCCTCCAGTAGCCATATCTTGAGTTGCTACTTCAATTCCTAAAATTAATTGTAATGCAGCTTTTAATGCTTCTTCTGCACTAGTTATACCCATTGTTGGGCTTTTTAATATTGCTTGAGCAAGTTCTTCTGCTCTTATCTGTATACCTGGATTGTTAGTAATCACTTTATTTCTATCTTGTTTATATTTATTATTAATAGAATTTATTTTATCTTGGTCATCTCCAGCGTCTAAAATATCTCTATTGTAATCAGCTTCTAAGGCTTTTAATTCTTGTCTAAATTCTAAGTTTTGACCTTTTATGTTTTCTACTAAAACTCTAGTATCTTGATCCATTTTTGCTGCTAGTTTAGTTACGTCCATAGCTTGTGTGTAAGCTGCGTCTGTTTTTTTCTTTTCAGAAATTGCTGTAGATTGTTCTTCTAAACTAGCTAACTTAGCTAGTTTTAATGCATCAGCTCTATCTTTTCTTAATTTTGTAATGTCTGTAGCTTGTTCATAACCTATTTCACCAGATGTTTTTGCTGTGCCATCTGCTTTGTAAGGAGAAGCATAAGCACCAAAAGACGCTATAATGTCCATAGCATTTTGTCCTTCAGGAACTTTCATAATTTCTTCTCTTTCAACAGCAATATCTTCTAAAGTTTTTTCACCTGCATATCCACCTGGGTATTGTACTAATCCTCTTCTAGGTGTATCTAAACCAGACGTGATGCCTGTTCCTTGCGCCGAGTAGCTTCTGCCACCCATCTTGAACATTGGTCTTTTTAAAATTCTATTATACATTATGTCGTCTGTGTTTGTTGGTTACCTTGGTTCATCATATTTCCACCTAGTGTCGTATACATATTAGCAAAGCCACCAATACCCGTTAGTATTGGATTTGGTGTAAATTTTTGTGTAGGTGAACCAGGCATTGCACCAGATACAGTACCATAAATATTTGCTACATCTGTAATTCTATCTAATGGTAATTGATATGCACTTTGATTAGCTTGAGCAATTGCATTTAGTTTAGATTGTTCTAGTAACTGATCTTGTTGTCCTAGAGCATCAAACGCTGCAATGTTTTGTTGTTGTAGTCCTGGTAC
>Ga0187219_1001512_pt1 | contig 11125 bp, 5 predicted proteins | sample 13SPOviralmetaG_FD_130162 | JGI IMG/M metagenome (GOLD analysis project Ga0187219, IMG submission 130162) | Marine viral communities from the oligotrophic San Pedro Time Series (SPOT) site, San Pedro Channel, CA, USA - 13 SPOT_SRF_2010-07-21... | ecosystem: Environmental > Aquatic > Marine >... | reverse complement strand
GGATTTATGATAAGAGCACAGAAGTATGGACAAGGTGTTAATGATATAGAAAGTGGTTTAAGAGCAGTTGGTGGATCGGAATCTGGTTGGCCCAAGAAAAGAAAATATTATGAGGAATATAAAAAGAAAATTCAATCAGGACAGGTAGGTAATAATACACCTACCGCACCTAACGTTAAACCAGGATCATCACAACCTGCCAGTAGTAATATCCCAGACAACATTAGTTCTGGGACGGGTGGACCGATGGTTAGAAGTGCAAAAGGAACTAAACTTGCAGGTGATCTTGGAAGATATATTCAGTCTGAACTAGTGTCTGCAGCTCAATCTGGTGAGGGTTATATGGGTGGCGACTATCTTAGAATCACAGAACATCCAGATTTTGGTGGTTCATTCAAGAGAAATTATGCATCTTGGCATAATGTTGATCGTGGGATTGATATTGGTGGATTCTGGCCAAAAGATCAGAAAAAAATTCTTGCAAAGGTTCTGGAGTTTAATGAGAAGCGTGGTGTTCAACCAGTAGAACTTCTTTATGGAAAACCAGGAACTCCAAAGGCAGGAACACATGGAGATCATGTTCATGTTGCATATGAAAAAGGTGGTGTGACATTAGGGAAACCTCATTTAGCATTGATGGGTGAGAAGGGTCATGAACTTGTGATTGATGCTGATAGCATGGGTCCTGCGAAAGACATGTTACTTGCAATCAACCAAGCATCAGGTAAACAAGGTGTCTTGAAGGCGATTGCAGACTATGCTCCGTATGAATCAATTGAAGGATCGACCGTTGTTATCAATAAACAAACTATTATGTCTCAGATGTCAGGAATGCAAGGATCTTCTCCAGTAATTATACGCGGTGGCAGAAAAACAGAGAATTTCTCTGAGTTCCTTGAGAATCAAGGTTAAATAGTATGGGGGATAGATAACCATGGCACAAGAAGCATCAGGTTTTGTAGACAGAACTTCATTACCGACAGTAAACGAATTTAAGATTGAGATCTTTTCAAATGCAGGAGAAAAATCTGTAAATTTGACTGGTGGATTTGTAGAACTTAGATATTATGAAAGTATTTTAAGTGATACTATGAGAGTAGAGTATGTTTTTACTGATACTGGAAATAGTATTGATAAAAAAAGTGTCGTTGATGGACTTCCTTTAGTTGGGACAGAGAAAGTTAGTGTATTAATATCTGACAATAATAAAGTAGTAATAAAATCAGACCTATATGTAAATAAAGTGACTCCTATTTTAGATGATACTTCTAAAGAAGTTTTAAAAATCTCTTTGGTTTCAAAAGAGTTTTTGATGGACAAGAAAGTTAATTTGATCGAAAGATTTGATGGGAAGATATCGGATACGGTTGGAACAATACTGAAAGATCCAAATTTTTTAGGAACAGAAAAAAATATTACTCTAGAACCTACACTTAATAATTATAGTTTTATTGGAAATAATAAAAGACCTTTATATACTTTGAATTGGTTAGCTAAGAAATCTGTCTCTGAAGAAAATCAAACATTGGGAGAGACTTCAGGATATTTTTTATATGAAACATCAAAAGGATATCATTTTAAATCTGTAGATGGTCTGACTGGACAAGAGAAGAAAAAATCATACATTTATAATGATAGTCCATTTTTACCTAAGGGATATGATGGTAAAGCATTAACATATGATAAAGATAATTTGATCAATGCTTCAGATAAATTTAAAATAGGAGCATATGATAGTAGAATAGTTGTATTTGATCCCTTTACAACTTTTTATGAAGTAATTAATCGATCTCCTTCTGAAAATAATAAATTAGCAGGTAAAGAGTTGCCTAAGTTTAATGCAGAGTTTGATACTAATAAACCATTTACAAGAACAACATATTATGTTCTTGATACGGGAACAATACCTGTAGGAACTACAGAGCAGCAACTTAAAAAGTCAAAGGAAGAAAACTTTGTATACAAAGACATTGCTAATCAATCAACAATGCGTTATAATCAGTTCTTCTCTGCTAAAGCTTCTATCACGATAGCAGGAGACTTTTCATTGCACGCTGGAGATGCTATATTTTTAGACGTGCCGAAATTAGAAGAACAGCAAACGGAAAATATAAACTCCACTGATGGTGGGCTATATATTATAACGGATTTGTGTCATCTTATTTCATCTAATGGAACTTATACTAAATTAAATCTAGTGAGAGATTCATTTGGTAGAAAAGGTAATCACATTAGTGATAGTGTAAACCTTCAAGGCGTTATTTAAAAAAGAACAGTTATGTCAGACAGAACAGTAGAACAACACATCGTTGATGATAAAAAGATTTTGGAGAATCCCACAACTTCTCCACAACAACGTCGTCATATCGAAGGAGAATTAGAAGAACTCAATGTGTATGTAGAAAATCATAAAAAAGATATTGAGCAGGGAGATCATCATGATCCAACTGCACTAGAACTCTATTGTGAGATGGAACCAGAAGCAGACGAATGTAGAGTGTACGAGGACTGATGGAAGGAGGATCTTTATTTAATCCTGGATTTTTAGGTGGTAGTTTCCTCTGGTGGGTGGGGCAAATTGCCGACGACTCTGTATGGAGGGATAATAATCTAACGGGAAAATATGAGAATAAAGATACTCCTGAGGGTTGGGGAAGAAGATATAAAGTAAGAATCATTGGAATTCATGATCAGGGAGAGACAGAAATCCCTTCCGATCAACTTCCATGGGCACAGATAATGTATCCAGTGACTGCTGGTGGCGGTCAGGCATCTTCGGGACAAACTTCTAATCTCCGTCAGGGGATGATGGTGTTTGGATTCTTCCTTGATAGTCAAGATCAACAAATTCCTGTTATCATGGGTGTATTGGGAAACAATTCCCAAACTTCTTTAGCAACTAGCATTGGTAATAATCGGGTTACTAATGCTATACCAGGAACTCTGGCAACAAGTGGTCATGCTACAGGACAGATTCCAAAGAGTGAAAAAACAAAAGATAAAGCACCTGACGTTGGTCTAACAACAAAGAAACCAAAGTCTAGATCCTCCCAGAGAGATGAAGCAACTTTAGCAAAACTGAAGAGAGAACCCGAAGCAACTGGAAATAATCCCACAGTTGCTTTAAAGAACTCTCCGGTATCATATTATGAAGATCAGTCACAATATATTGGTGCTGAGGCAGAGGCTAGAGAACAGGAGGCAATGAGAGCTGGTTTTGCAGCAATTGATGCTACGGTTGCGGAAAGGAGAAAAAGGAGACAGAAAGCATTACAGGATAAATTAAATCAGGAAAATTCTCCAGAGGCTCCTGCAGAACCAGGAGCAACACTTGAACAGGTCGATTCTCCTCATCAAATGTCTGCTGGTGATGTAAAACTTCAAGAGAGATTGGAACAAAAAATTCCAATGATGAAACCAGATCCTGATCAAAAAGTTCAGTCTGCCATGAAGAGTATGCAGACTGTTATTGAAACTCTGACACAAAAGATTGACAAATATCTGAGTACTATTAGAAGTTATATCGATCAGGTTTCTAGTGTAATCACTAATATTAGAAGTGCTATTAGTAGTGCTGCATTTGAAGCATCAAAATATATGAAAATCATGATGGATAAAGTCATGGAATATATGATGAAGATATTAAATGAAGCAATGTCTCCTATAATATCTGCACTGCCATCCAGCATGAGATTTATGATGTTGGATCTAAAAGAAACTATTGTAGAGTTAATCCGTTGCCTCTACTGCAAAATTACTGATGGTTTATTTGGTATGCTTGAAGGTATTTTGAGCAAGGCATTTGATATCTCTGCCCTTGAGCAAATTGCAAGAGATCCAAATACTGCTGGAACATCTAGAAAAAATCCAAAGGTTCCAGTTTGTTATGCTGAAGGTGTAGTTGGACAAACATTAGCAGGAAATGCAAGTTCCATTTTAGATTTCTCTGATGGTCTACTTGACAATGTAAATACTTTCCTTGATGATATTGATAGTATGGTTGCCGGTGTTAGTGGTGGATTGGGAGATATATCAAATTTAATGGGAGGTTTGACTGGTAATATAACATCCGCAATGAATTTCTCTAATATTAAATTAAATGTTTTTGGATGTGAGTTATCTCCAAACATAGCAGTTTCTGATTTTTACACACTTGCAACTGGTGGGGGAGGCACTCCTGAACAGCAACTCCCAAGCGAAAAATCTGTTGCAGATTCTACTAACACTGCTGCTCCAGCAGATTCGACCACACAAACACCATTTATTCAACCAACAAGTGAAACTCCTGATGTTGACATATCAAAATCTGAAGTTCAAGTAACTACCACTGATCCAGAGACGGGTGAAATGTCGATGAGAAACGATTTGACTCCCGCAGAGAAACAGGCGAGATCAGATCAGTTGGCAGAAGCTGATGGTGCTCTCGATATTTACTAATAAATAACACTATGACAGATTAGAAAATATATAAAATTTAAATGGCAACCAATCCAGATTTACTACAAAATCAAACTAACTTTGATATTTTCTCTGAAACTACAGATGATAATATAAAGTTGGGATATATTTCTCCTGATAGGGGTTATATTGAGGGATTGAGTGTTATTGAAGCAAATAGATATGCACAAGAAAATCCAGGAACTCAGTTCATATTTAGAAATAGAGACAAAATTAGATATCTGAATATAAATGAAGTAAATGGACTAACCATAGATGATTTAACACCAGCTAGATCTGCTTCTGATGGATGCACACCTGTCATTGGATTAAGAGAAAAAGATATTCAAAGTGTTGAACAAGGTGATCCAACTAAAGTATTAGTTAATACTATAGACGGACCTATCGTTGTAAGTTCTGGTTCTGGTTCAAATTTATCACCAGATGATCTTGCAAAATATGCTGTCAGACTTAATATTGTTGGTGGTGGTGGAGTTGGTGCAAGAGCAAATCCAGTTATAGGAAGAGACGGATCTTTACTGGCTGCTCATCTTGTGTCTGGAGGATTTGGATACCAGTATGCACCACAGGTTCAAATTATTGATGATGAAGAAATTGGGAAAGGAGCAACTGCAAGAGCGATTATTGGATCTGCAGTTCCTTTCGTTGAAAACTTTCAATCCGAAAATGATTTCGAGGAATACAAAACGGATGGATTGGGGTTTGGTGAAGCAGCATCAAATTGGGGAAGAAGATTTGATCCTAATGGATTAGACATTGGTGAATGGAATCCTAATACTTATTTGAGACCAGAAAGAAATCCAATTAAAAAAGAGATTCAGGAGTATCAACGTTTCCTTGCAAATCTCACAAACCCATGGTGGGATACTAGAAAAGAAGCTCCTTTATCTGTAACTGGAAAGGACAAAAAAGATAGAGTTGTTTATGATGTAGTGCATCCTGCTTGGGGAGAACGCAATACAGATAAGAAGATTCCTGATTCTTTCATGAATAAGTATGCAATCTCTCCTGTTCCAATGTCAAATGCAAAAGGATCAGATTTTGCTGGGGTTAATTATACTATGGAGTGGGAAGAAGATTTTCCTTATGATGGACAGTATGTTTTTAGAGGAACCTCTGATAATGAAGGGAAATTGTATCTTGATAATGAGTATGTTATGGACATGGAAGGATTTAGATCTAATCCTAAAAAGTTTCCCAAACAAATAGAATCAGGTGTTCATAGAATCAGACTTGATCTATATAACATCCCCCAGTATGAAAAGAAATCTTTCACTGTTCCAACACAAGATGATGATACTAATCTCATACCTGTAGAGTTTGAAATTTACGGGCAGGGATCAAAGAAAAATATGTCATTGAAATTTGTTTTTACATCGGCAGATGGAAAACATTCATTTACTATTAATAATGTAAGTAGAAGTAAATCTACTAAAAAACAAACAGTAAAATTAAAAGCAAATACTGATTATAGGGTAGTTGCTGTTTCTACTTCCACTGATCCTGGTGAAAAAACATACCCAATAAGAACTGAAGGTGAATCCTCTACGGCAGGTAGAAGAGTTGTTGATGGTGGTAAAGAAGTTCAGTTTGATGATGATGCTACGAATGGATTTGATGAAAATGCTTCCCTAAAGATTCAGTCAACATCTCCTGGTGTTACTGCAAAGTTTAACGGTGATGGAACTGAACTGATTGTTAAAGGAAACGGAGATGTTTCTTTAAGATTTAAATGGAATGATAATCCAAGAACTTCTGGATTATCTGTTGGAACTTTAAAAGTTGGTAGTGGCGAAAAAGTAAGTGCTACATTTAGACAAAGTGGTGAAAAAGGACGTGAAGTTCAAACTATAAAAGTAGGAAGCGGGGAAGGTAGTAAATTAGTTCCAGAGCAGGGCACATCAAAAATTTTTGGTAGAGGTAAAAGAGGAACTGAAAGTAATGCACCAGGTCAAATTATATTTGCTGATGTTATTGGATCACTTAATGATAATGATGACATTCAAGTAAAAGCAATTGAAGGAATATTTACTCCCAGCAATAAAAGAAAACGAAGTGGTACTGGTGGTAAAGGAAAACAGACAAGAAATACCTGGGACTTGACGTATAGAGTTGAAAAAAATAATGTAAATAATGATAGACCTAAGGGAACATCAAACGAAACGGATGCAAAGACAAGATTAGTTTTTAATACATTAAACTTTATTAGTAAAGCAGATAGAAAACTTTGGAGAATCAATCCTAAAGCTGGTGCTGGATCTGATTTTGCAAATAGATTTGGAGTTCTTCCTTTTAACCCTCGTCAAAAAACTAAATCAAAAAAAGTAGTTAAAAGATCTGATCCAAAAGCACGTATTATAACCCGAAATAATAAGTTATTTCTAGTAGTTTCTGGAGAGGGAAAAATACGAATTGATTTTAAACTGAATGTCGATGATAGTCTTACAACTTCTGGGTTAGCAGTCAGAGATCTTAAAATTGAAAGTGCTGATGGAAGTATTACTTTAAAGAGAAATATTAAAGATATAAACTTAGGGAGAGGAAAAACTCGTTTACTTGGTAAAGAAAAGGAAAAAATTAAGGGGTCCGCAATATTTGAAGCGGGGGGAGAGTATCCAATTACTGTTATTGGAGGATCGCAAACTTCTGGATTTAAATCAATTGATAAAACCACAGTGGGATTTGATGATGATATTAATAATGGATATGATCAAAATGGATTACTTAAAATTGTTAGTATAAAAAATGTTGGCAAAACTGCCACAGTAGTAAAAGAACCAGATCCTAAATCTTCAGATGACTATGATGGTGTTCATGTTATTAGATGGGAAAGTATTAATTTTCCTGTTGATGGAAACTATAATATTGAAATTTTGAGCGATGATGATTGCAAAATTTTCATTGGCAATCGCTCAGGAAATGGTAAAATGGCTATCGGTAATGGATTAAGAAATGTAGAAAGAGGTGGGGATGAAGTTATTATTGAAAAATTAAATAGGACACAAAAAGATCTCAGATCAAAGAAAGTAGAAACAAAATTTTTCAAAAAAGGAACATATAGAATTAGAGTGGAATTGACACAGAGACCTGGAGCTCCACTTAATGCTGGCAATCCCATGTATATTGCCATGAACATTGAAACTGCTACTGTTGAAAGACGTGTTCAATCTGCAAGATCTTGGAATCAAAATCCAATGGGTGTCGCTCTGTCTATTCAGGCACCACTACCACCTATTCCACAAGAACCTCTTCCAGAACAAGAGGGATCTTGTCCAAGAATTCCATTTTGGACAACTAGATTTCCAAATGGAAAAGAAAAGTGGTGGCCAGTAACATTCAATACTAAAGCATGGTCTAAATTTACAAATAGATATGCCATATCCCCAATTCCACCTTTAGGACTTAATGGAACTGATGGTGCTGGAATTGCGTATGTAAACGAGTGGGATATTCAGGTTGATCAACCAGGTTATTATGGTCTTAAAGGAACAGTTGATAATGGTGGTGCAATATACGTCGATAACCAAGTAGTTTTATCGGGTGGGGTAGGTTATAAGGTGAGTAAACCTGTTCCTCTCCACGGATTTAAAGAAAATAAACCAAATACCAAAAAGATTTTTCTAAGTAGTGGTCTCCATAAAATTAAAGTAGAAGTAAAAAATGCTCCTCAATTTGATAGACAGGCAATTCGTAAAAAGATTTTTAGTACTACAGATTGGTCTAAACCAATCACAAAAGGTCCTGGAACTCCAGCAGAAATCCCAGTTGAATATAGAGGATTGAATCGGGGTAGCACTCAAACTGTCCGTAATGAAAAGAAATATCCAATTCGATTAGCATCACCTGGAACAAAAGGTAGAGGTGAATTTGCTGTGATTGGTAATGTCGAGTCTAAAAAGATTAGGTATTTGGATGAAGATGGAGATGATCCAAATGCAACTCTGAGTATTAAATCATCATCACCTGGAGTAAGTGCTAAGTTTAGTGGAGATGGGTCTGAACTTATCGTTAAGGGTAATGGTGACGTTACTTTGGAATTTAAATGGGATGATGATCCTAAAAAATTTGGTATGGCAGTTGGAGAATTAAAAATTGGTAGTGGTGAAAAAGTAAGCGCTACCTTCAGACAGATAGGTGAGAAAGGTAAAGAAGAAAAAACTATTAGAGTTGATAATAATGATGTTAAAGAGGTAGTAGGGAAAGGTGGATACAAAGTTAGTGGTAATGATGTTAAAATGAAAGATGGTCATGGTGACGACATAAACTCAACATTTTCAATCGTAGACTCTACAAATAAGGCAAGATTCTCTTCAGATGGTACGAAAATTAATTACGAGGGGTCTGGTGAGATTACTTTAAGATTAAAATGGGATGATGATCCTAAAACTGCAGGAAAAGCAGTTGACAGTATTACTGTTGGAGGTAAAGTTTGGAACCAGAGAGGAGAAAAGAATTCAATAACTCAAACTATTAAAGTCACTGCTGAATCTAATCTAAAAGGTGGAGTTGAGAGTGGAAAAATCATAGATGGGGTAACATATACTGGACCAAAACTCGCAACATATGTAAAGGATGAAAAAGGAAACCCAGCACTATCACCATTCTTTGATGAAGGAGTTGATGAACGAGTAGAAATACAGGGAACTACATGGAAAATGACATGGAAAAATGTTGATTTTCCATTCAATGGAAGATACATCATTCGTGCTCTTGCTGATGATAGAGTAGTAGTTAAAATCAATGGTCTTCAGGTTGCAGAATCTAATGTTAGACAAGGGTTTAGAGAGTTTGGATACACAGGAACTCCTGGTAAAAAAACAGTAGAGATAGAATTAACTAACGTCCGAATTGTTCGTCCAAATGGAACGCTATCATCTTTTAGAACAAATCCAACATATGCTACTGTTAACATATTATATAAAGATACTATATCAGTTCAAGGTGATAGACCATGGACAGGGAATCCAATAGGAATCTCTGCTATATTATCCCCACCTCCATGTAGAAAAATTATAGAGGGTGATGGTGTGGTTGTTGATATAATCCCATCAAATCCTGGAAATGGTTATAAAATTCCAGAAACTCCTACTGGGTCAAGTGGAACATATCCAGTGACTACAATCCTCACTGATATTATTATTGAGGATGGTGGAATAAATCATAATTGTGGAGTTGATGTTATAGAAGTTGTTCCGTCCAATGGAATTTCTTTAAGTTATGAGTGCGATTCTTTTGGAAAAATTAAAAAAGTGAACATCGATCAACCACCTGGTCCACCAGGTAGTCCACCATTACAACCACCAGTTTTTGTTAAAACTCCAGAGATTAAGATAACGACCAGTACTGGTATTAACTTTAAAGCAATACCAGTGCTGACTCCTATTCCGGTTCCCGAAGATGTTCTTGATGATGATCAAATTATTCAGGTCACAGACTTGGTTGGTCTGAAACAGACTGGTTATGTCAACGGGAAACCATATTATGGATCTGTATTCTATAAAGATGGCATTAGTTATTCTGGTATCTACGAAACTCTTGGTACTCTTGTCCAAGTTTATGCCACTCTCCAAGAAAGTATCGACAGTCAGGTTACTACCAGACCTTCTGCTATTCTTAGACAGGGTACAGATATTTCTAGTAATGATCCTAGACTCAATATCCCTGGAACCCCAGAGAATCTAAGTTAAATAGTATCATACCCAAAGTATTCTAATGGCAATATCAAAAAATAGTGTAAATGATAGATTACCGGGTGGTGGCACGTCTGCTAATCCTACAGATACTGCAGCACAAAATTATGATGCAATTAAATATGGAAATAGGCATGGTCATATTGCCTTCGGTCAGATTCATAAAGCTGGTGATGTAACGTCTGCTATTATGCTCCAAACCAGTGACGCGGAGCATTCTTTCTTCATGGATGAAGATGGACAAAGAAAAGGATGGACATCATCAACATCTCCTGCAAATTTTCAGTTAACCTGTGGTGAACATCCAACAATTGAGGATGCAAAAGAAAAAGCAGCAATGGATAGCTTGCTTTTACATGCTGCAAATGGTAATATAATAATACTTGCCAGTAATGGTAAAATTAGAATGGAGGCTGACGATATTGAACTCGTCGCTAGAGGTTCTGGAAGCAGTTCTGGAAACGTAAAGATAAATGCCTCTGAAAATGTTTATGTAGATGCCAACAAGATTTTGATGTCATCTACAAATCATACAAAAATATGTTCTACTGGAAAAGTAGATATTATTGCTAATAGTTGTCTAAAACTGTATGGTGCGTTAATACGTGGCGTTACTGATGCATGTAGTAAAAAAGATTCAAAAGTTGGTGGTCAAAGATTCCAACAAGAATGTGTTAAATCTGGAGGATAAAACTTAAAATGCAATTCGACGACGTTAATGTTGGTGGTCAACTAAAAGTTGGCACAGGTATTGTTCCCGCAATTAAAGAGGGTGATACAAAAATAAATGGATCAGCTTTTGTTGAGGGTCCAGCAGTTATTGGCGCTCCTACTATATTTCCATTTGCATATGCAACTCTAAATGTAGGACAACTAACAAATGGAGATCCAGATGTGACTCCACCCTTTATTCCTGGAGCATTATGTTCTGGAGTTAATAACCCATACTCTCTTGCTGTAACAGGATCTGCTGGATT
>Ga0187219_1001509_pt1 | contig 11143 bp, 7 predicted proteins | sample 13SPOviralmetaG_FD_130162 | JGI IMG/M metagenome (GOLD analysis project Ga0187219, IMG submission 130162) | Marine viral communities from the oligotrophic San Pedro Time Series (SPOT) site, San Pedro Channel, CA, USA - 13 SPOT_SRF_2010-07-21... | ecosystem: Environmental > Aquatic > Marine >... | reverse complement strand
TGATAGTTAAGTGTTATGTTTTTATCTGTGACATTTAAATTTGTTGTATCTAATTCGGTAGTCGTTCCACTTACTGTGAGATTACCTGATACTGCAAGGTTACCAGTTACTGATGCACCAGTAGCTGATGTTTCAAATTTCTTACCATTATTGTGATATAATTCTACAGCACCATCGCCAATACCTTTAATCATGGTTTCAGCATTACCACCATCTGTGTCTAAATGTCTTATATGTAAATTTTGACAAACATCAATGTATAAAGGTGATTCTGTAGCATTACCTCTTATAAAGTTTTCAGTTCCTGCATGAAAGATACGTAAATCATTTCCAGTACCTAATCTTATTTCTTCGCTATCTGCAAAGTCTACATGAGCTGATTTATCTAGTAATCCTGCTGGTATTTTTGTTAGTGCCATTTATTTATCCTTCCAATGTTGCTATTCGCGCTTCTAATTCTTTAATTGTTTCTATAAGCAGAGGGACTAATTTACCATAGTGAACACCTAATGTTGGCTCAGTTTCATCTGGCTTAGTTGGCCCTTCAGACACAACTTCAGGAACTACCGCCTTAACTTCTTGGGCTATTAATCCTAAATGAGTTGCGCCATCGTCTCTATTGTCTTTCCACGTATGTGTAACGCCTCTCAGTTGCTTTAATTTAGAAGTAGCATTACTAATTGTAGTTATGTTTTCTTTTTCTCTTTCATCAGAAACGTCAGTAAAGCCACTGTTGTAAGAGATATAACCTGTATAAGTACTATTAGCTTGAAAATGTAAGTCACCACCACTTGTTCCAACTACAGGATATTGACCTACTGTATACCCCGCTAGATTATTTGATAAGAATATTGTGCCTGCTGTACCGCCCTGTACTTCAAACTGATGTGATGTTTGTGCAGCATTCCCTATAGGATTAGTGCTTATATACCCATTACCCCCGCCTATTCTCATTCTGCTGTATAATGTGTTAGAAGCATTTTTATTTTTAAAATATATGGTGCTGTATTCATTTTGTGAATTACTGCCCGTGTAGTTATTTTCAATGGACATTTGAGCGTAACCAGTGCCATATTTTATATAACCCGCTAAGTCTGTATTTTCTCTATAACCTAGCCTATATCCTACAGTTTGACTGTCTCCGCTTGACTGCATATCAATGAAGCCATTGGTTTCCCTAACTATAAACTTAGCTCCAGCCCAAGTGGTAGCGGCGGTAACTTTACCAGAACCACCATCATTAGAGTTAATAAAGAATTGACCAGTATTGCTGATGCGCATTCTTTCATTAGTCGATGTAGTACCAAATGAGCCTGTCGCTGTTGAAAATATTAGGTGGCCACCACTATATACATTGTTAAAATGAGTATGGCCTGTTCCACTGTTATACATTGCCTCAAAACCTTCAGTAGTTGTATTTTGTTGTCTTAATTCTAAAGTTGAATAACCCTCAGTGGCATCATCAGAAATTCTTACTACAGGGTTAGTGCCATATACATGCAAATTTGCATCTGGACTATTCGTATTAATTCCAATGTTGCCTGAAGAAGCAACTATCATTTTAGTAGAATTGTTAATTCTAAAATTAATAGGTTGTCCAGAACTTGCATTTACAAAAGTTTGGCCAGTATGATATTGTAATAATGCATACTGACTACCAGTATCATAATGACCAAAACCTGCAAAATCGTCATAACCAAGGTCCCCTATTCTTGCTCTACCAATAACTGCTTGATAATCATCATTAGGGTGTACTTCAAATGCTTGTGTAGGAGAAGTCGTTCCTATCCCTACCTTCCCATCGCTTTTAATAATCATCTTAGGTGTTTGACCGCCATTACTATTAGTTTCAAAGTGTAATTCGTGTGGTGTACCAATATTGGCTGATGAACTATCTGAATATATAAAGAAGTCCACATTAGAACTTCCGCCCGCCTCTCTGCCAAGTATAAATTGACCACCATTAGTTCCACGTATATCTAATGTATGGTAATTAGCTGAATGTGTTGGTGCCGTAGTCCCAAGCCCCAAATTTCCTTCATCTGAAATTCTTAGATACTCTGTATATGCTGTTTTATTACTAGAGTAGCCTTGAATTACAAAATCGCTATCTGCAACAGTAGTGCTAGTTCTTACAAGACCAATAAATCCTTCTGTATTTCCTGAATGGCTAAACTGAATACCTGCGTAGTTATTTTGAGTCGAAGCAACATCTATTTTTATTTGCGATTCAGAATTAAATCCTGTCGCAGAGTAAGCATCGTTTGCCGTTCCAGAATCAGCTAGTATTTGTCCTGTAACAGTTACACCACCACTTGCTGTGGCTAGTTTTGCAGCGTTGTCGTGGTAAAGAGTTACTGCTCCGTCATCATCACATATAATTGAATACTCTCCGCTTTTGGCTTGTAGTATTATGTTGTTGTTATCATCGTCATCTACATTATTTCGTATAAATAAAGCACCTTTATTATTATCTATATAAGAATGAGTACCATCATGGTAAAGCTGTAAATCTCCACCAGAAGCTGAACCTACTTCTAGTTTAACATTATCACCAAGTATCAAATCACCAGTTAGTGTGCCGCCTGCTAGTGGTAGCTTAGCTGCTATAGAATTCGTTACAGTAGTAGAGAAGTTAGCATCATCGCCTAAAGCTGCGGCTAACTCATTTAGAGTATTTAATGTACTTGGTGCGCTATCAGCCAAATTGGCTAACGCAGTCGTTACATATGCTGTAGTTGCTACCTTTGTGGTATTATCAGATGCAGATTGAGTGACAGCAACTGCGCCAGTTGGTATACCTACTGTATCATGTAATAATCTTATTTTAGTTGTCATTAGGGTGTTATTGCCTCCAGTGTTCCATCCCAAGGATTAGGTAATGTGTCTTGATTTGCCCAAGTTCTTACTGCATCAATAAATGTTTTCATTTTTGTAAGTTCTGCTCCACCAGCTTGTGTTATATTACTTTGTTTCCATAAAGGATATGAAGCTTCTATGTGCTGTCCCGCAAACCAATTAATATCTCCAATTTCCCATTCCAATGTTAAATAATCTTTTGTATGTATTACATCGCCTGTAGAAAATCCATCCTCATCAACACCATAGACCTTTTTCATCTCGTCAAAAGCAGCTTGGTTTGGACAATCATTGTATATTCCAGGCAGAGTCTTTATTAGTATTATATTGTTTTCTTTAATTATCATTAGTTGTCTGCTCCACTGCTGGCGCCTGTCTTGCCGTGTAGTATTAATTTAGCGCTGTGTATGTATACGTTGTTAGGACCCCAATTAATAAATCTAATACTTTGTATATTATGGTGTCCCCAAGATTGTCTATCAGCTAAACAAAACCACTGTCTATAATTATGAGCAGTCCCACCACCATAATTTTGACCTGAAATTTTTATATTGTGAGCGTCAGTTGATGTATCAAATAAGGTTCTTGCATGAGAATAATTTACTGGAGGTGGTGATGTATATTGATACCCAAAGTATGCACCAGATGCATCGTGTATCAGTGCAATATGAGCTATACCAAGTGCAGCTCCGTATCCTGGATGCGGATTTTCTCCAACAGCAAGGTCCATATATAACGATGCAAATGTTCCGTAATCATTTAATGACGTGGAATGACTAGATGTACTAGTAGTTCCTCTTCGTCCAGAACCACCTCCATAAACGTGATTATACCATGCGGCCCCACTTGGAGCACATGGCATTTTTAAATCATAACTCCAACCAGTAGTTGAGCTATTGTGGTTACTAGAATCCGCATAGTCGCCTGCATCACCAAATCCATACCCTGCAGATGTTGAAGCCGTAGAAGACCGTGGCGTCATTTTAATAGCATTAGCTCTAGTTATCATTACATTACTCTGATCACACAAATCAATTTGTAAATCAAACGGATTAAGATGTTTGCCTGAGCCGCTTAGTATTGCCATTATTCTATTTCCTCTAGTGCGAATTTATATTTCTTTCCGCTTTTGTTGTTTATTATATACAGGTTTTCCTCTCCCTCTTGTATTGTCCAGTTACCTGTAGTCCCATCAACTTGGTTGCCTTCTGGCTTTCCTTCGTTGGAAAGATGTAAGTCAGTAGTGTATACGTTTCTCCATCTTTTAGATGTAGAACCTAAGTCTTTTGCATTATCTGCGCCGGGCATTAAACCGGCAGAAGATACATACATTATATTAGCGGTGCCATGATAGAAGTACATAGCACCGCCAGATGGTGTTTTAAAATAATGCGAAGTTCCATCACTATCAATTACTGGATTACTTTTAATATTAATAACACCATCTACATCTAATAAAGAATCTGGATTAGATGTTCCGATTCCAACAGCGCCTCCGAGAGGGTTAAGTAAAATTGGATATCCATTATTATACGGCGTGGCATAAGTATCTAGTAAATAACCAGACTGAAGATAAGAACCATAAGGTGCTGATGCATAATGTCCTATTGCTAATCCATCACCATTTGAATATCCATAAAATTTTGCTGTAGCATTAGCTGGGGCAATTGTGTCGCTTCTTGTTCCTAATATTTCAAGAGGAACGGTACCTGCTGTTGCTGTACCATTATTAGCAATTCTTAAATTATGGTTAATAGTTGTTTCGCCATCAGCTGCGATACGCATTCTTTCTGTGCCATCACCTGTTTCAAATTTAATATATCCACTTGAACCATCAGCAATTTGTATCGTATTAATACTACTGTCATCATCAAGTCTTAAACCACCAGAACCACCTCTTAAATATAAATATCCGTTTGAATGAGGAGTAAATCCTTTACTAACAAAAGTTGTAGTAGTACCTTGAAATTGTACATTACCAGTACTAAGTATACTCAATCTTGCTGTACCACCAGTTTCAAAAGACATGTTATCTGTGTTCTGGTCATAGGTAATGGAACCATTACTTAAATCTGTCTGGCCAGCTGTTGCAAAAACTAATCTACAATCACTACCCGAACCACCTGCTATGGTAATACCTGCATCTCCACTTTCTTCAACAACAAGTTTTTCTGCTCTTGAATCATAAGCATCAGGATTATCAGAACCAATTCCAACATTGCCTTCATCAGTTATAGTTAAATCAGTGGTAGCTGTTCCAAGCCACATTCTATCATTGGCAGCACTTCCTGAACTTGTTACTCCAATATAAAAATTAGTATCAACTAAACTACTTTCTGTTCTATTAAGAGTAATTGCTACGCCACTTGCAAAATCGTCTTGTAATGTTAAACTGTTTGTAATTGTTGTTGGTTGTAAAAGACTAATGGCACTTGCAGTTGCTGTCATCATTCCAGTAGTTCCAGCAGTATTAAATAATCTAAAACTATTGGCACTTATTTCTAAATCAGCAGTTGATATATAATTTCTGCCATTAGCATTTACATGGTACATTTGCATATCAGCACCTGCACCAAATTTTAGTCTTATATCATCAGCAATAGTAAGATGACCAGTTAATGTCCCACCAGCTAGTGGTAGTTTTGCATTAACAGCAGTTGTTATTGTACTGCCAAAATTATCTTGGTCGTTAAGAGCAGCTGCTAATTCATTAAGTGTATTTAATGTTCCAGGCGCTGAATCGACTAATGCATTAACATGAGCATGAACAAATGCTGTTGAAGCTGCGGAGGTATCATTATCTGAATTACTTTGTGTAGGTACTATAATACCTTCAACAGATAAATTACCTGAAGTATCTGATACGATTTCTGCTAATCTTCTTGCTTTTGAATATGCCATATATCTATTTATACCTTTGCAATACTGGATTTAACTGCAGTTATTGCATCTTTCCATGTTGTTGTTCCATTGACTGCATCATGGTATTGCATGTCTAATTGTTCTTCTAAATCTGGATATGCTTCTTTTCTTTTTACTACATAATTAGGAGATGATGCATCTGTTCTATCTACATCAGCTTCTGCCATAACTTCTTCTGGTTTATCTACTTGAGCTCCAGCAGCTGTTAATGAGTGAGTACCAACAAAATCTGTTTTTTCCGCATCATTATATGAAGCAACTTCATATACCTTATGTAGTGTTCCATCTATGGTATATGTTTTCTTTTCTGTAAATGTATAATACATAATATCTCCTATTGTGCTGCCCTTGTTCTAAATGCTATTAATCTAAAATTAAATGAGGTACCTGTTCCATTTTTAAACATGACTCCTAAATTTGATAGGTATATTCCATATTGTAAACTGCTTGGGCTTGAAGTTGTTTGTAAAACACTTCCAGTTTGTTTTATAATACTTATTGAGCCACCACCAGTCATACAAAAATAAACATCTCCTGTTCTTGTAAAATCGTTTATAATAAATAATCCTGAGAATGCGTTACCACCACTAAATAATGGTATTGTTGCTCCACCTCCACAAGTGATATAGTTTTCGCTGGTCCCATTTCTTGTAACATCAATATGTCCATAAGGATTATCTTCATGAACATAGTTATGGAAGGCCGGTCTACTGTTACCATCAGCTATTATAACAGCATTGTGTTTTGACCTAACATCAATTCCACCATCATGTCCACTATGGTTAAAAATAACATTCATAGCACCTGAAGTTAAATTACTACCAGCATCATATCCCATGACAATATTTCCACTACCAGTTGCACTTCCAGTCATAACACCATAACCTATTGCAATATTTCTATCTGCACTAGTTACAGCAGGAAGAGAATTATTACCTATAACAACATTTTGGCTACCAGTATTAATATTCATACCAGCTCTATAACCAATACCAATATTGTGGTCGCCGTTGGTTACATCTTCAAGAGCCTCGAACCCTATTGCAGTATTTGAATCTCCGTTGTTATCATTACCTAGATTTTTTAATGAGTTAATACCTATGGCAATATTACTACCAGCACCACCACCACTTAACATGGAATTTACACCAATCGCAATATTTGACCCACTTGAATCATTATAATACATGGACATATGACCAACTGAAGTATTATAACTACCAGAAGTATTATCTCCCAAAGCTCCTGTTCCTATTCCAACATTTTCAACACCTGTATCTGTGACTTCACCTGGACCTCGAATAGAGCCTGAAGTACCTGAACCAACAAAGACATTATGGTCTCCAGTTGTAACTCCCATACCAGCTCTTGAGCCTAATAAAACATTTCTATTACCAGTTGAATTTAAAGCCCCACCTGCACTTTTTCCAAAACAAACATTTTGATTACCATCTGGAAAATCTCCATAAAATTGTATTCCACCATTATCTAAACGAAAATCTACAAAATGATGAGTAACTGAATTATCATCATCGGATAAACCTTGAATCGATAATTTATTACCATCACCAGTAAGTCTTGACCTTTTTTGTCCTGATGTTCCACCTAAATCTTCAAAATTTAATTCAGGTGGATTACCCACTAAATTTACATCCATTGTAGAATTTCTGTATAGATGTAATATACCGGAAGGAGCTGCTATACCAGCTGGGTCTGTACCTATTCCTATATTACCTGAAGAACCATCTACATGAATAATTGCATTCTGTTTACCATTTCCTACTCTAAAATCTCTGAAACGTGATGTGCCGTTTTGATAACCTAAATAATTAATCCATATATCACCAGTATCATTATCTAATCCATATCCACCATTAATTGTATTTTCGTGTGTATGTGAAATATATGTTCCATGTGAATTATCTGGCCCAACCATAAAACCCTTTCCGTCTCCAACATGAAGTCCATAAGCTGGGTTTACTCCAATACCAACACGGTCATTACTAAAATCTAATCTAATACTACTTGGTGTAAAATCACCATTACCACCTATGATTCCATATCCACCAGAATCTACAAATAAACTTAAACCATAAGCGCTTCCATTACGTTCAAGGTATAAACCACCAGCTTGATTATTTGATGGTTGGTCTATATGAAGGCTTGTCGCTGGAATACTTGTTCCAATACCAACTCTTGTATTAGCCATATCCATACTAACTTGAGCTGCATTACTAGAATTAGAAAAATGGAAAAAACTATTATTACCACTTGCAAAATGATATGCCGCTGAGGTAAATAATTGCGCAGGTTTAAAATCTGCGAATGTACCAGAAGTAGGACCTACTCTAATTGGTATTGTACCATTTACATGTAATTGTGTATCTGGGCTGGCTACTCCAATAGCAACTTTGCCAGTACTATCTACTAATAAATCTGTTTGTCCTTGTCTACCAATTCTAAAATCATCCTGGTTTGCATCAAGTCTCCAAAACTCATAAGTACCATCATGGTCAGCTGCCATTTCTAATCTTATTTCACCACCTTCGTTATTTCCTGTGGCTCCACCTGAAACAGTAATTGTTCTACTAGCTGCATCAGCTGTACCAACTCTTAAGTCACCAGTTAATGTTCCACCTGCTAGTGGTAGTTTTGCTGCTATACTATTAGTGACTGTAGTACTAAAGTTAGCGTCATCGCCTAAAGCAGCAGCTAATTCATTTAACGTATTTAACGTAGAAGGAGCTGAGTCAGCTAGGTTTGCGATAGCTGTAGTTACATAGGCAGTAGTAGCAATCTTTGTAGTATTATCTGAAGCTGATTGAGTACTCGTTGTCGGATTACCGCCGAGTGCTAAATCATCAGCTATTATATGTCCTTTTACTTTTGTTAATGCCATAATTTATCCTATTAAAAATCCACTAAACCAACCACCATAAGGGTTGGAACCTCTTGTTGTTGTTGCTACGCTTGAATATCTACGTACATCGACATAATCATTTACATCTAGATAACAACAACCTGAAACAGAGTGACCATCATAGCTTCCACCCGTATCTGGCATTGAAACACTGCCTGCTAAATCTGTATAACTTCCGTTAATACAAATAGAAAATGTTCCATCAGAATCTGAATTATTAACTGCTGTCCATGAAGCGTTAAATTGATACCAACCAGCTACTGGGGCTGTAAATCTTGAAGTTGTAGTACTATAACCAGTTCCTCTTGATTCGCTTAAAACATTGTATCCTACTTGTTGCCAACTACTATTTAAAACTTGTCCAGATGTTGCACGAGCTCTGAATGCAGGATTTTCTGGAGTTGTTGACCTACCTTCAGCATCTACTACTAATCCAGATTTAAAATTACCTCCGCCACTTACACTAACACCTATGTGTATATTACCACGAGTACTACCATTAGTTCCTCTTGCAGCTAAATAAGCATCTGTATTACCTGTACCTTCCTGAGACATAGTAAAACTATTTGCATCATTTGCAAAACAAGGTCCGAGAGCTCTTACATCTGTACCAGAAGTAATACCAGAATTTGCTGTAGTTGTATTTACTGATAGGTTTCCATTTTGTGTAAAACGTGTAGTTGAGGCATTACCCATATAAGTATTACCACTTTGGTCCATTCTTACATGATAATTAGATGCTGTACCTAATCTAAATGTTTCATCAGCAGATAACATTAATACAGAACCCATTATACTAGTGGTACCAGGTTTATCGAATACTATTCCTCCGCGATTTGAAGCAGAAGTTAATCTCATTGCCCATTCATTTCTAGTAGAAGTAAATTCAGCCAAACCATCAGAACCAATCTTTAGTCTTTCTGCACCATTTGTTCGGAATGCCATTTCATTGCTATTATGCCTATATTCTATATAACCATCATACCTTCCAGCACCTGAAGTTGCATCACCAAAATATAATCCTGCTACAGAACCTGTTCCACTATACCATTGTATTGAAGAATGTCCTGTGCCATCTCCTATTTGAATTTTTGGAGTACCACTTAAAACATTTAAGTTTGTAGAACTACCAATTAATACATCGCCAGTATTATCAATATACATTCGAATATTACCAGCGCCATCGGATATTACAACGCGATTACTAGCTGTTCTTATATCTAAACCGCCTTCATTACCGTCATAACCACCAAGGACAACATTAAAACCACCTGAAGTAATAAGCTCACCTGCTTGATAACCAATTAAAGTATTTTTTTGTCCTGTTGATACTGCCTCTCCAGCTTCTGAGCCAATTAATGTGTTGGAATTACCAGATGTTACACCTTTACCTGTGTACCAACCAACAGCTGTATTTTGTTGGCCATAAGTTTCTACTATCTCTAAAGTGTAAGACCCAACTGCAACATTTCTATTAGCATTTAAGTTACCGCCGTTTACACCTCTGTGTGCACTAACACCAATAGCGATACTATCTCCAATACTAGAGGCCCTATATTGCATTGCCTGATAGCCGATGGCTATATCATGAGTTGAAGTACTTGTACTACTCATCATAGCTTCATAACCTATTGCAATATTTTTGCTGCCTTCATCAACATCACGACCCGCGCCAGCTCCAATAAATGTATTTCTTTGAGCTTCCCAGGACTCTGCACCATTGCCAAGAAGTTTTCCTGCTTGATATCCTATTAAAGTATTCTCATTATGTGTCAGTAAAGACATTCCAGCCTCAAAACCAAGTACAGTATTTTTATCTCCTGTAGTTAAATATTTAAAAATATCAATACCTAAACCTGTGTTGTAATCTGCAGCATTAATAGTTCCTGTAGTACTATCACCAACCATGATCGAAGATGTACCAAATGCTTTAAATGTTGGACCACTCGCTGGCGCATCTTCCCATGCCACTCCACTTCCTGTGGAAGTTAATAGTTGTCCGTCTGTTCCTTGACCACCGCTTACTTTTAAATTAGGTATGTTTATACCATGTGAGAAATCAAACTCATCGTCTGAAGCATCCCACAAAATGGTCGCATCTGTTGTACCATTTACAGCATCTTGAATTGTAATACCAGCTCCACCTGAAGCACTTGATGTATCATTAGATGCGTGGTAATTTAAAACAATATTTTTATCTGCTACTTGTAAAGTGGAAGCATCTAGTGTGACAGTAGTACCATTAACAGTTAGGTTTCCACTTAATGTAAGGTTTGTTAATGAACCGGCACCAGCCGCAGTGATACGCTCAGTACCTGCTACTGTTAAACCGTTTTTTATTTCGAAATTTTTATTTGCCATTTACGATATCACTCTCCATCGTTTTATTATTCTATTTATACAGGTATTGCTGTTGAAACTACCTTAATTGTTGCTGAATTT
>Ga0187219_1001505_pt1 | contig 11152 bp, 16 predicted proteins | sample 13SPOviralmetaG_FD_130162 | JGI IMG/M metagenome (GOLD analysis project Ga0187219, IMG submission 130162) | Marine viral communities from the oligotrophic San Pedro Time Series (SPOT) site, San Pedro Channel, CA, USA - 13 SPOT_SRF_2010-07-21... | ecosystem: Environmental > Aquatic > Marine >... | reverse complement strand
CAGTTTCGCAGTACTTATAAACCAATCGGCGAGAAAGCTGCTATTAAAAAGCTGTTATCTATAACACAATCACACCAGGAACAAAATACAGTCATCAGCCAGTCAATAGCAAATGGGTGGAGAGGCTTATTTCCAGTAAAAGAGATAAAATCTAAATTAAAACAGTCTCTCGATGAATACAGTAAAGGAAAACAATATCTAAACCAACAATTCAATGAAAAATAGTTTAACACCACAACAAGCAACCGATGTACATTTATTATTAGCGACTTTCCGTTGTTTTAACGAGCAATTATATTTAATTAAAGGTAATCATTCAGGATCACTAAAAAAGAAGTTTAATCATCTTTTAAATGTATGTAGACAATACGAAAAAGAAGTTGTTAAATATACTGATTCCGAGCAATGTGAGATTATATATGATCAATTAATGGAAATTTTAATTTTAGTAAAACAGAAAGTAAATGACTGATAAATCAAATCAAATATGGTATCGTTATAAATACGACTTGAAAGGGTTAAAAAATGAATGCTATGACCTTGTAAATTCTTTGTTTATACAATTACAACAAAGACCGCAAGCAGATACATTAATTGTATTGACTGAAAACTTTGTAAATGATATTGCTTTAAAATATTCAGCAATGGAGATGGAGGAAGTAAGGTTTGCATTAAACGAGGGATTAAGAAATAACGATCCTCCAATTTTTATAAATGTGCCAACCTGGAACAAGTTTTTAAGAGATTACAAGAAAAATAAGCATCTCTCTAAACAGAAGAACCAATTAACGCAATTTAGTATATACCAGGAAAGAATCAAAAGCATAGGTCAATTAACCAGTAAAAGGGAAATTAAAAAAATCGGTAAATGAAAAAATATAATGAATTTTTAAAGTATCTCATTCTTTATGTGGGATTTATAACTATTTTAACCTCAATAATATATAATTTATTATGCTTATAAATTTTGAAGAAATAACAGAAGATCTCAATGACTATGAGATCAAAACGATATTACCATTAATAGCAAATGGATTGTTAAACTATAAAGGTAAACAAAACGCCATAAGCGGTTCACTAATTTGTAAAAGGTTTAATGAAAGAAACAGTAATATTAAATACAAGTTAAATCCCGTAAAACTAAGAAAGATTATTTCTTGTATACGGTTGAGAGGCGATGTAATGCACTTATGCTCTAATTCTAAAGGTTATTATATAGCCAAAGATATAAATGAGTTAGACGACTGTATTGAGTCTTTAGAACAAAGAATATCACAGCAAATGAGAGTAGTTAAATCACTGGTATGGCAAAGAAACCAACAGCAAGCAAGTTAAAGAAAAAGTTAGATACAATCTTTAGTCAATACATAAGACTAAGAGAAGCGGACAGTAATGGTAATATAAATTGCTTCACTTGCGGTGTAAATAAACATTATAAAGAAATGCATGCAGGTCATTTTCAATCCAGACGACATCTTTCAACGAGGTGGGACGAGATAAATGTACAAAACCAATGCCCGAAGTGCAATTTATTTAGCCAGGGCGAACAGTTTAAATTCGGCTTATATTTAGACAGTCTTTACGGTGAAGGTACAGCAGAGCATTTACAAATTAAAGCACAACAGTTAAACAAAATGACGGTACAAGATTACCAGGATTTAATTAATTATTATGGACAAAAGGTTAAAGAACTGGTTGAACAATAGATTATTCATATTGTTAAAAAAAGAGGATTGGATAATTGAGGAAATAATTGTAATTTACAAGGTAAATGAAAAAGACAGTAATATTCGAAGCAGGAATCAATAAAGTTAGTTCCCTGGCAGATGGTAGTTTATCAATAAATCTACATACGCAGGAACTGGGAGACGACACTATGACCAGGATCTTTGCATTAAGAAAGAAACCAGGAATGTGCCTCTTATCAACAGACGATAAAATAAGTAAAGAAGAATTAGATGTAGTTGAGAACTTCACAACTGATTATGAATTTGCTACTAAATCACAGTCACAAAGGTTAAGAGCTGTTCTTTATAAGGTATGGGAACAAGGTGATCAAAGTTTGGATTTTAGAATATTCTATGAGAATGCAATGGATAGGATAATAAACAAATACAAGGAAGTCCTGGAGTAATGGCTAAAGATACAATACATCAGAAGATCTGGAAGAGAACGGAGAACGGTTTGGTGTTATGTATCCCTAAAATTATCAAAACAGACATAGGATTTCAGTTAATGTTTGGTAAGAATGAAGACTACGATTATGAGCAAAGTATAGTAAACAAACATCATGAAAAGTACTGTGCAATAACATATAACGAAAAGGAATTAAAAGATATATTTAAATGATAAAGAACCTATTAAATCTAGCAGTATTCATTTTAATGTTACCAGTCAATCTCATTCTGTTTATTATTATATTTGTATACAGCAGTATAAAATTATATATAAAACAATTATGAAAGTAAGCGCGACACTAACTGTATCAATTAATATAAAGGGTGACGAACATCATGAAGAAGTTCACGACAAAGTAATTCACAGACTGATAAATGTTTGTGACGGTTGGTTAAATGGTGATACAGTTCCAGACATTAGAATTTCATATAACTTAGATAATGACAGTATAAATGCCAAGCCTACCGAAGCCAACTAAAAACAAATGGATTAAGACTGGTAAAAAACCGTTCTCATCACTAAAGAACAACACCAGTAAGAATAGAAAGTTCTATAACAGAAAAGTCTGGAAAGATATTAGGGACTTATATTACAAGGAAAATCCATTATGCAAATGGTGCGATGAAGAAGGTAAGACAACACCTGGAGACATAGTGGATCACATTAAAGAGATAAACGACGGTGGAGATAAGCTTGATATAAATAACCTGCAAACATTATGCCACAAACACCACAATCAGAAGACAGTATGGGAAAGAAGGAAAAGGAATACGAATACGACATAGCAATGATTCCTGACTATTATATTGGAAAGGTATATGGATACGAAGCAAGGAAGATTATTGAAGACTACCAGCTTTCATATAATATAGGCACCGCCATTACTTATTTATTAAGGAGTAGTAATAAGCATGAGGATCCTACAAACGATTTAATCAAAGCAATTAATCACCTTCATTACGAGTTAGACATAATAAAAAATAAACTATGCGGGGGGGGTTGATTTTATTTTAGTCCTTAAATATACACCGTATGGGGGCAGTCAGGCTAACGCATGACCATAATTAGGGAAAAAATAAAGGGGTAATAATGAGTAAAGGAAGAAAGAAAATACCGACAAAAATCAAAGAAAAGCAAGGTACTTTGCGAAAGCATAGGGAACTCCCTGATGAAATGCAAGTTGCACAAACGGTGTCAATGCCTAACGCACCAATGTTTTTGAATGAGTACGGTGTTATCGAATGGCATAAAACTACAAATCAACTGGCTGATATCGGTATGCTTTACGAGGTTGATCTAGCGTTATTGGCAGCGTACTGTCGTGAGATGGGTATGTATATTGAAATGAGCTTAGTATTAAAGGACGGTCAAGTTGAAAGAACCTATGACAAGGACGGTCTTTTACGAGCTACCAAAACTAAGCCAGAGGTAAGAATCCAGAGAGAGGCATTAGATAGGGCGTTGAAAATTGCTACGCAATTTGGTTTTACACCATCCGCCAGGGCCAGTATACCACAAAACACAAAAGAAGAAGAACAGAAATCTGACTATGATTTTTTCTAAGATATGGAAATTAAAGAATGCGATAAATATTATTATGACCAGGAGTCAGCTAACCGAGCTATTTTTTTTGTTGAAAATCACATCACTCATATAAAGGGTGAGCTTGGTGGTACTAAGTTTAAATTATTAAAGTTCCAGAAAAAAATAATAGGAGATTTATTTGGTTGGAAACACAGGGCATCAAATCTAAGACGGTTTAGAACAGCTTATATTGCTATGCCTCGTAAGAACGGAAAATCCACTTTGATTTCAGGGATTGCTTTGTATATGTTATTAGCCGACAAAGAACCGTCAGCGGAGTGTTATGTTGCCGCAGGTGATAGAGCCCAGGCGGGAATCATATTTGATGTTGCCTCAAGTATGGTACAAATGGATCCGCAATTAAACAAACATCTCAAAGTATTTAAGAACAGTATTATTCATGAAAAAAGTAATTCAACATTTAAAGCAATAAGTAGCGAGGCCGCATCTAAGTTCGGTTACAACGCACATTTCATAGCTATGGATGAATTTTTTATACAAAGAGATTCAAGTCTATGGGACGCACTAACTACATGGACGGGATCCAGACGACAGCCTTTGTCAATTGCCATAACGACTGCAGGATATAATAAAGAGTCAATATGCTATCAAGTTCAGGAATATGGTCGTAAAGTATCAGAGGGATCAATTAAAGATGATTCTTTTTATTACATTAATTATCACGCCACATTAGAAGACGATTGGACTGATCCTAAAGTATGGGAGAAAGCAAATCCAGGCTTAAAAGCTGGTGTATTAAAATATGATTATCTCCAAACAGAATGCGACAAGGCACAAAGAATGGCAAGTTACAGTAATACCTTCAAAATGCTACATTTAAACATTTGGACTGAATCTGTCAGCCGTTGGTTGAGTGATAAACAGTTTATGGAGTGTGATTTAGGAAATATTGATTTAAAGGATTTTAAGGGCATGAATTGCTACGCTGGGTTAGACCTTGCCTCTGTCCGAGATATTACAGCACTGGTCTTGTTATTCGTTGATAATGAGAGATACTTTGTATTGCCATATTTCTTCGCTCCAAAAGAAAATGCATTTATAAGAAGTCGACGAGATGGAGTTGATTATATAACCTGGAGCAATGAGGGTTTTATTGAATTAACTCCTGGTGATGTTACTGACTACAATTTTATCAAAGCAAAAATCAAAGAGATAGGGGAACAAGTAGTATTCAAAACTATACATTATGACCGTTGGAATGCGAGCCAATTAGTTTTGGACTTAATGGAGGAAGGGATACCGATGTCACCATTTGGCCAGGGTTTCGCCAGTATGAGCGCACCATCAAAAGAGCTAGAAAAAATTATATTAAATAAGCAATTAAACCATTCGGGAAATCCCGTCCTCAGATGGATGTGTGCTAACTTAGCAATGAAATTTGATCCTGCCGGAAATATCAAGATGGATAAAAGTAAGTCTACAGAGAAGATTGATGGAATGGTTGCACTTGTGATGGCCTTAGGAGCTTATATGAATGACGAAGATCCTGACAGTAATTATAATGATAGAGGAATAGTATTTTTGTAATACGGTTCTTTCGTACTTTTGTATTAAGACTTATTATATGGGATTATTCGATTTTTTGAAGAGTGAAAAAAGAGGTGTTGATAGATCTGGATTTTTAGGTTCTGTCCCACAATTTGGAGGAGCAAATACTGGTGTCGCTGTTGATGAGGATACAGCGTTAAACTTTTCAGCAGTATGGGCTTGCGTTCGAGTAATAAGTGAAACAGTCGCTTCACTCCCAGTAATGGTATATAAAGAAGAATCAGACGGCGATAAGCTAAACGACAAATCACATCCAGTATATAAATTACTTTCCAGGCAACCGAATAAGATTATGACCTCTTATACTTTTTATGAAGTATTAATGTCAAACTTATTAATTAATGGAAATGCATATTTTATAATTGAAAGAGATGGTAGTCAAAGACCAGTAGCGTTGCACTACAAACATCATGAAGATGTAAAAGTAATTAAACTTGAGGATGAAGTGTATTACGAGTGCAAGGGTTATGATTTACCATTACAGCAAGACGATGTTCTTCATTTTATGGGCTTAGGCTATGACGGTTGTAAAGGAAAATCACCAATAACAATTCACCGAGATTCAATCGGACTGTCGTTAGGAGCAAATATTACAGCGGCTTCATATTTCGGCAACTCAAATCAAGTATTTGGGGTTCTAAAACATCCGTCAAAAATTGGTAAAGAAGCAATAGAAAGAATAAGAAATTCCTGGAATAGATCATACGGTGGTGTATACAATTCAAATAAGACTGCTATTTTAGAGGAGGGAATGGACTTTAAACCAATAACAATCCCTGCAAGCGATAGACAGTTACTTGAATCCAGACGCTTCCAGGTTGAAGAAATTTGTAGAATATTTAGAGTGCCTTTGCATTTAGTGGGACAAATAGATAAATCATCATACAATTCAATGGAGCAACTTTCAATTGACTTTGTAAGGTATACCATCAGACCGTATTTATTCAATATTGAAGCGGAGATGAATAGAAAACTATTTAGAGAAAACGAGCAAGATTCAACCTATGTTAAATTCAGTGCAGATGCTTTATTACGAGGTGATACCAATGCCAGGGCAGAATATTATCAAAAGCTTATGCAGGTCGGTGTACTAAGCATCAACGAAGTGAGAAAGATGGAAGACCTAAATAGAATAGAAAAAGGCGACGATCATTATATGCCTTTAAACTTTAGTTCAATTGACAACAATGACCAAGAGAGCGCTGAGTGATATAAATACAACACCAACTGATTCAATGGCTAAAGAAGCTACAAGGGGATTGGAATGGCGAGAGGAATTTGGTAGAGGAGGCACCGCAGTAGGTGTAGCCAGAGCCAGGGATTTAAAAAATAAAAAGAAGCTATCGATTAGTACTGTCAAAAGAATGTATTCATTTTTTAGTCGTCATGAGGTAGACAAAAAAGCAAAAGGATTTAGTCCTGGAGAAGAAGGCTATCCCAGTAATGGAAGAATTGCCTGGAGTTTATGGGGAGGAGATTCGGGATTCGCTTGGGCAAAAAGAAAAAGAAACGAAATTGAAAAAGAAGAAAATCGTAATATCATGAACAATATTGAAAGACGACATTTTAATCTTGACAAAGTTGAGATAAGAGAATTGGAAAATAATCAAAAGCAAATCGTCGGTTATGGAGCAGTCTTTAATTCACTGAGCAATGATCTTGGTAACTTTAGAGAATTGATAGATAATAACGCATTTAACGGTAGAACGGAGGACGATGTAAGGTTTCTATTCAATCACGATCCGAACTTCATACTGGGCCGTACATTAAGCGGGACATTAAGACTCTCAATTGATGAAAAGGGATTAAGGTATGAAGCAACAATTCCAGACACTCAAGCAGGTAGGGATTTAATAGTATCGTTGGAGAGAGGTGATATTACTCAAAGTTCTTTTGCATTTACTGTTGAGGACGATGACTGGTCAAGAGACGGTGATCAAACGATTAGAACAATAACTAAAGTCTCCAGGCTATACGATGTAAGCGCAGTCACCTATCCAGCGTATGAAGAAGCAACAGTCGCTTTGAGGTCTTTGGAAAACTGGGAGACAGTACAAAACGAGAAACAACTCCAAGAAAATTTAGAAATTGAAAAGGAGAATAATATAAAAGAGGAACAAGATCTAATTCAAAGAAATCTTGCAGAACTAAGAATGAAATTAAATAAAATCAAATAATAATAATTTTTTATAAAATGAAAAACTCAAAAACCTATTTAGAGGAGAGAGCGGAGACTCTTGAAATCTTGACTGGGATTGTAGATACTGCAAAATCTGAGGAGCGCGAACTAACTTCTGATGAGGTTGTTAAGTTTGACAGTCTTACAGAAAAAGCTGACTCATTGGATACAATGGCAAAGCGTGCAGTTAAAATGGAAACATTGAAAGCATCTCAGGCGAAAAAAGAAGTAAGAACAAATACTGAAACACCAAAAGAATTGAAAAACTATTCTTTCCAAGAAGCTTATCGTCAAGCTTTTACTGGTAAACTTGAGGGTCTTGTTAAAGAGATGGATCAAGAGGCACGAAGAGAAAATCCTAACCAAGCTTACAGAGGTTTGGCTATTCCTTCTTCTGTACTTGAAAGCAGAGATAATGTCTTGACTGGTGGTTTAAATGGTACTCAAGTACAATCATTTACTGATCAATTAATTGCTTCTTCAGTATTAGTATCAGCTGGAGCTGAAATGTATACTGGTGTAAATAACGCAAAGTTCCCAATCATTCAAGAGATAGCATCAGCGTTTATTGCTGAGGATGGTGGTACTGATGCAACAGAGGCTGGATCTGTAGCTTCTTTGACTTTAGAGCCTAACAAATTGATTTCGGTTGTAAATATGTCTCAGGAAGCAATGGTACAGAATGCAGGTATTGAAGCTGCTATTCGTCGTAACCTTGCTTTATCTATTATGGCACAGTTTGAAAAGAACTTATTAGCTTCAGGTGATGCTGCTGCAGGCCCTGCTTCTATTTTAGCTGACGCTGCAGATGGTGGTGCAACTTTAGATGCTGCTGCTTTATTAGCTGCTGAAGGTGTTTTATTTGATAACAATGTTAATCCTGCTGCTGGTAAATTTGCAGTTCTTTGTAACGGATCCGCATTAGGTGTAATCAAAGGACTTGTTCAAGCAACTGGGGTAAGCTCTATATATGACAATGTTGATAAAACGACAATGGGATATTCAACTTTCGTTTCTTCTAATGTTGGTAATAAAGCAACTGATTATTCAAATGTTTTATTCGGAGATATGAGCAAAATCAAGATGGCAATGTTCGGCGGTTTAGATCTATTATTTGATCCGTATACTCTATCAAGACAAGGCGTTGGATCTTTAATCGCAACAGCTTTAGTTGATGGTGACGCAGTTCAAAATGGTTCTGCATTTGTAGAAATACAAACAGCATCATAATTGTTTTTTTTAATTGGGGGAGATGTAATGTCTCCCTCATTTAATTAACTAAAAAATGATAAACTCATATACATATTACGAATGGCCATTTACACCGACTCGAATCGGTAAATTAAGAATTAATGAAACTCAGGATGAATATCCAGTATCGTTAGCAGAGGCAAAGACACATTTAAGAGTCGATCTTAGTGATGATGATAATTATATCGAATCACTTATAATAATGGCAACTCACGTCGTTGAACAGTATACAAGACTATTCATAGTTGAGAATACTGTTGATGTATATTATGATCAATTTCCAGATTATTTCAATTTGCAGTATGGTAATTTACAAACTGTCGTTCATCTTAAATATTACGATACAGATAATAGTCAACAAACATTATCCTCATCAAATTACGAAATGGATAAATATGCTCAACCTGCCTTAGTTTATAGAAGTCAAGGATCTACCTGGCCAAGCACATATGATAAACCAAACGCTGTTCATTTGAGATTTAATGGTGGTATTGAGTTTCAAGAGTATGATGCAAAATTACCAAGACCATTGAAGCATGCTATATTATTATTAATAGGACATTTTTACGAAAACAGACAGACGGTAGCTGATAAGGTACAATATCAAATCCCTATGACTGTTGAATATCTTTTAAATCCTTTTGTAGTATTAGAATTATGATAATTGGCAAACTGGATAAAAGAATACAAATTTACCGCCCTACATTTACTCAAAATAATTATGGAGAAAGGTCGGCAAGTTTTACATTATACGGTTCTAGATGGGCTCAAGTCTTTCATTCAACTGGTGGTAGCAAAGCTGAATATGAAGCTGAGTCGTTTGTAAATACTGCAAATGTTGATTTTATAATAAGATTTGATTCCAGTATTACAACAGCTGATAAAATATTGTATAAAAGTCAATATTACTATATTACTGAAATACAAGAAATTAATCGCGATGAAGCGTTAAGATTAAAGACTAAATTAAAAGTTGATATTTCATAAATGGCAAGAACGGAGTCCATATCAATTGATAAGAAGCGTTTAAACGAGATTAGACGAGGTTTAACGAAGTTATTTCCAAAAGACAGTCAAACGAACAAAGTCTTACTGAAGTCGCTTGTAAAGTCCGCAAAACCAGCTAGACTGAAATTACAAAGTCTTATCAAGACTCATGCCAAAAAAACTGGTAAGCTTGAAAAGTCAATAAGAATATTTCCAGCTAAAAGTCCAGACAAGTACGGTCGCCCGAGTGTTTTCGTTGGGCCACTTGTAAAAGTTCCAAGAAGAATCAAATATAATAAGAAGCGTACAATGGAACAAAAAGCACAAGACGCTGCCAACTGGGCAAAAGAAAAGTCTGGATTTTATATGTGGTTCTTAGAATATGGGTTTGGGCCAAAAGGGTCTAAGAAAAAAGTTGCAGGTCTTGGGTTATTACCTAAAGCAGCGAAAGAAGGTGGTCAGGCTACATTAGCACAGTTAGAAAGAGAGATTACTATACAGATAAATAAAAAGGCAAAAAAACAGTTAGGATCTAAATTGATATGACAGTCGGAAAAGTAATATATAATATCTTAGCAAATGATGTTGATGTCAGTGGATTGGTAGGCACCAGGATTTATCCTAATTCTATAAACTACGATTCTACTACTATGCCGGCAGTAGTCTATACAGAAACTGACAACGATCCGACCAACACTAAATCAACAGTATCACAGTTAGATCAAATCAATATATTAATATCATGTTTTGCAGAAACATATTCCCAGGCTGATGATTTGGCAATTAAAGTCCGTAAATCATTTGAATCTAATTACGGTACTGAAGAGACAAATTCAGAAGTCCAGGTACAGTCTATTGAGTTTGTTGAATCTCAAGATATGTTTGATGATGATTTTGGTCAATGGGGTATAAATTACAAGCAACTTAATTTTAAAGTCCGTATTAAAAGAACATTAACATCGCCGGATTGTATAATGGTATTTGATACAAGAATACAAGGAGCAGGAAGCTCTCCAACTAATCAATTGACATTGCATTTTGCTGGTAGTGAAAATGATTGTGTTGTCGATTGGGGAGATGGCTCGACAACAATTATACCAAATGCTGCTGAACTGACTCATACTTATACAACACCAGGAATTAAAAAAGTCACCTTTTCTGGAAATAGAGTTCAGATAAAATACGATGCTTCTATAGGTGGAACATCTGCTGGAAGAAGGGATGCTTTTAAACTTTTAGAGATAAAAAATTGGGGCATATTTGTATTAAATACAGATTCAATGTTTGAAGGCTGTAAAAATATGACTATCACGGCAACAGATATACCAACTATCACGGCAAATACTTTCACAAATATGTTCGCTTGGTGTTTTAATATGACCGCTCCAAGCACTATGAATGATT
>Ga0187219_1001503_pt1 | contig 11163 bp, 21 predicted proteins | sample 13SPOviralmetaG_FD_130162 | JGI IMG/M metagenome (GOLD analysis project Ga0187219, IMG submission 130162) | Marine viral communities from the oligotrophic San Pedro Time Series (SPOT) site, San Pedro Channel, CA, USA - 13 SPOT_SRF_2010-07-21... | ecosystem: Environmental > Aquatic > Marine >... | reverse complement strand
ATGTATGGAGAAACCCATAATAATGATGGTACTCTAAAAAAAGTACCAGAAAATCTCGGAAAAGTAGAATTGAATATAGATGCAGCAAACCAATCAAGTGCTTTTACCAAAGTTTCATCGGGCGCCAAACCACATCCAATGTCAGAAAAAACAGAAGGTATTACTGAAAAATATTTCGGCAAAGAAATGACATACCAAGAATTAGAAGATGGTATAAAATCTGGTTCTGTTAAAAGAAGTATCGGCAGAAAACTTCAAAAGAAAATAGTTATGAAAGCAAAAAGAGATCATCCAGAAAGATTTGTGAAATCTGCTGAAATGGAAAGTGCCAGACAAGAAACTCAACAAAGTATGCGACCAGAAAATGTTAGTGCTAGTGATACAGCAGTAAATGCCAAAGTCGCTGCTGGAGAAACCTTAAAATCTTCAGCATTGAATCAAGGAAATAAAAATTCTAATAATAATGTTGTGGGAAATAATAACACCAGTAATACGTCAGTGACTAACAACACACAGAATGTTAAAAGAGTTGATAATGGTGGTGTAAGAAACCCAGACCCAACCGCGACAAGGGCGAGAATAGGTCTAGGTATGGGAATGGCGTTTTAACTGTTTTCTCTAATTTCAGTCAATTCCATCATAAGTTTTTTCGACTCGGCATAATATCCCTGTCGTGACAATTCTGCAGCTGCACGGGCGTACCCGACTGCAAGAAAGAATCTTTCAAACCCCTTCCAGAATGTCGAAAAGATATTGGTTTTAAATGCGGGAGTTTCCCCGACTGTTTCCATATAAGTTTGTGCCATTATACCCAACCTCTTAAATTGGTATTGTGATTGGGGTGACGAACTGGCGATGCGCCGAATTGTGTCTTACGTGCCATGTCCAACAGAATGTTGTCATAATGTTCTTGGCCAATGCGACTAATATCACAACGACTCAATCCGATATCTTTCAGATCGTGGTTTGACAACCTACTAAGTTCGTTAATAGTTGCCCGGCGAGCACGGCGGGCTTCATGACGGGTTGACCAATCCCGATAAAGGTCGATAAATACTTGCAACATGCGGTTTCCTTTCGAATATGTGTGTGTATCATACACTTTTATTTAGTGAGAAATGTCCAAAAAACACCCTGCTTACCTGTCATTGTCGGTATGCGTTTTTTGCATAACTCGGTGGTAGAATTGGAAAAGGACGCCCCATAGGGCGTCCTTCGTTTCATTTTACGTTTCATATTTTGAAACGATTAACTTTCGTTGGCGAGTCTCTCAAAATAAGAGATTGAATCGTCATCATCATCGTCATTAGATACTGATTTCAATTCTGGTGTAGGACTCTCTTTGAAAGTCGGTTTAGTAAACATAGACTCTTGTGACGAAGAATTATCTTCATACATATCACGAGTCTCTGCCGTACCTACCGGAGAGGTGACACCCAACACTTTGTCCAAACGATCTTTGAGCTGATCATAAGTCTTAAATGCAGAGGGCGCGACAAACTCTTCAAGAGAATGACACTGTTTATAGATTGATTCCATTTTAGAATCATCATCGGACAATGGCGATGGTGAGTCAAATTCTGACTTATCATAATTGCCATAACCATCTACCGTGCGATACTTCAACTTGAAGTTTGCACCACCCCAGAAATCAAAAGGATTTACTGGTGTCTCATCCTCAAACTGAGGTCGCATCAAATCATTGAGTTTGTCAAAGATTTTCTTACCATAAGAATAAAGGAATACTTTACCCTCATTGTCTGGATTGCCCGGATCTTTGATAACATAAATGTTTGACATGTGTTTCAATTTACGTTTACGATCCCGAGCAAGATTTTGATTGTCCTGCGAACCAGTACCCCAAAGTTCTGTGTTACTCTCACAGACAGGGCACGGAAGTCCAATCGTGGTAGGACAGTTATCAATCAACCATCCGCCAGGCCCTTTAAATCCATGATTAAAGATTCTTACCCACGGCAATTCTTCGCCATCGCAAGGTGGTAGAAAACGAATTACTGCATAACTGTTGCCAGTTTTATCAATAGTTGGTTTCCAAATGCGATCGTCTTGTGACGATGAATTAGATTGTGGGGATGATGTTTTTTCAAGTTCCTGAGCCAAACGGCTGAAATCGGAACGGTTCTTCTTTAGTGTTGCAAAAGACATATTGTCCTCCTTATATGCGTTGTATACGATGTATTTTGTATTCGGTTTATATTATTAGTATATCATTTTATCCACGGTTTGTCAATAGATATTGACCATAATTATCATAATAATCTTCAATCAAAAGAGTTTTCATAACTCCAACATAACGTGGCACATCCACCTTTAAAAATGGTGTGTAGTCTTTGACTTTCTTTTTATACACGGGCCAATAAGTCGTATCGGCGATCCGCACATTATTTATAAAGTCAAATATCATGTCAAAAACCACTACAGTTTCGACACAAATATCTCCCATCTTTTCAAGTCTTATTATAAGCGGGTAATTCCCATTTACAGATTTGAAAATCTGGTTAAATTCTAGTTCTTCTTCTAATCCTCTATCAAAAATTGTCTCGCAATCGTTGATAAAATTATATTGCAAACTCTGCAATCTCTTTTTCCAATTTTTATATGTGTCGGTCGCTTCTTTATCAAGCAAATTACCCGTCCACATATTATTAGTGCCAGAGACAGCAATGTTTCCTTTTTCAGTAACATTCAAAAACAATGAAAGGAAAAATTCTTCCAATTCCTTTTTACCAAATTTCTTTGATAACTGAACGAAAGTATATCTATCTTTTCTTTTGGAGTACGACTCTTTTTTTGCCTTAAATGCGCCGTCATATTCCACATAATTATATTCATTATTAAAATGAGATTTCATGGCAAGAAAAATTTTAAATGCTTCGAAATCATCAATTTTTTTACTGGACATATGAATCATAGAGGTAGCTTTTCAGTAGACTTCCTTACCAAATTTAGCCCCTCAGCCTCGTATTGAATTTTTTCTTTTATGAATGAACTGAGCAGTGGTGTTATATTTTCAATTTCTAAAGTGTTTTCTTCACAATAATGGGTAATAGTTTCGATATAACTCATACCCATATTTTTAACGGTTTTTTCAATTTCATCACAAAATTCTTTTGAACTTTTTAGTTTTAGCATTTTCACTCCTTAAATAACGCTACAGCGTATATAATACAATTATACGCTGTAGCGCAAGTTTTGTCAAGACTTTTTCAGTCTTTGGACCAGATTGTCCATGCACCCCATCCAATGGCGATCCATGCACCAAGCTTTACAAAAGGGGTCCCAATTAAAATTAGCACACCCAACACAATTAAAATAATGCCATCGTGAGATGTGCGTTCTTTTAATCTACTTTTTACCCAATCACTTACTGTAGAAATCATTTTCTATTCCAGATAGCCCACAGTACTGCGAGCGCAACCAAACCAACTAGACCTTGATCACTGAAATTACTCAGCAGTCCTAGAATGTTTGCAGTCACGTTTACTTCTGGCCAGAATGGAATATTCATTCCACCGAACAGGATTTCAAGGACAATTCCTAATCCAATTAGACTGACGCCGACCTCTGCGAGTGCGGCGGCCCATGATTTAACTTTAGTAATAAGTTCCATTATAACTCCTTTCTTTTTTTAAGTTGATAGTGTAATGTGTGTGTATGTTCTTAATAACCAGCCGCAGGCATATTAATTGTGCCGACTGATGGAAAATTTTCATTTGAGCGGATATTATTATCCGATATATAATTTGAAGTACCTTGTAAAGTGGGAATAGGTTGACCATTTCCCACTTTTCTATTGAAAGATTCTTTAGATAAGTATATTTTTTGGGGTGTAGAATTATAATGAGCTTTTGAATGTTCATGACGATCTGCATCTATACTCAAGTATTCATCTTGCAATGAAAAATATTCTTTTTCATCTTCTACAAGTTTTGATATAATGGGTTCATATAGTTCAAGATATCCACCATACAATTCGTTTAAATCCACACCCCTCAACATATCACCTTTAGTCATTATAGAAAATATTCCTGCTGAATCTTGTACTGTTATAGTCACAGAAATATCTATGTTGTCTATTTTCGATGTATTAAAATGTTTCGGAAAAACATGAATCATTTTGTCATCGACATTATAAATTATTTTCTTATGCATTTTAGAAGCTACATCATTGAATCCTACTGATATATCCAATCTTACATTGTTATGACGAAAAACATCCCATACTGCGAATGGACCTAGTTTTCCGGCAATGGGATATAAGGACTGTGATTCATCAACAGATGTTTGTGAATAAAAATCACAAGATTTTTTAAATTTTGGCCAAGTATTAATAGCAGAAACTTTGAGATTATATCTACTAGATGATGTAGCGGCACCGTCAATCGGTGTAATTTTTAGAGTAACTAAAATATCACCCAAAGATTTATTTAGAAACGGCATCTTTCCTGAGAAATTTTCCATTAAAAAATCAGGATAATTTTTGGGAGACCCAGAGTTCAAAATTTCTATTAAAAAATTTCCATTCGGATCTAAATTAGTCATGTCAAATTCAATACCCTGTCCGGCAGGAACCAAATAGTTTTTGGTATATCCTATTTCTACAGAAATATCTATATCCGAAGATTCTATCCAATCTGGCAGATCATCATGAACTTTGAGATTGTGAAAATATAATTGTCCATTATCTATGCTCATTGCAAGATAGTCAGAGATTCCCATCTTTATATTGTCTGTTACAAATTTTTCAGTTCTCATCGTTTTTTCCTATAGTTGATTATGATGTTGTTTATATTCTTTCACCATATCAATAAGTCCACCGATATGCGTATCTCTTTTCGAGGTAAACACTTCTGGTTCAGACTTACCCGCTACTGCGGCAATAATTACAAGACTATTTATAGGCATTTTATACCGCTCTTCAAACATAACTGCGTATCCAGATGCCTGTCGAAAATATTTTTCCAGCTTGCCATATTTATCACCAATCATACTTTGACGTGAAGTTTTAAAATCAATGATAGATAATTTTCCATCAAACTCTCCAACAACATCGACTGTGCCCGCAAGGCCTAAATGATCGGAATACAAAGGTTTCTCTTGTGCATAGATATTGTTTACACGTTCATCAAGAGTCGGTTTAATCTTCAAAAAAGATTCTATGTCATATGGCATAGTCTTTTCATTTTTCCATTCAATATTATTTAGGTGATCTTCTGCCATCTGGTGGACACTGGTTCCACTCCTAGAAGCTTGAGTCGTGATTTTATTGGCAGTCTCCGCGCCAACGCGCTTTCGCCATTCCATAATTCCCTTTGCAGAGAACCAACCCAAGACTGTTGTGATAGATGGATATTTACCTCCATCGGGTGTAAGATAAAATCTCTTATTATTTTCAGTAATTCTACTTAGCGTGTGTGTTGGTAAATCAACATCCATGTGATTAAACATAATAACTCCAATTTGTTAGAATCATTATATCACATGGATGTTATTTTGTCAATAGTATTTTAAACGATACCCAATTCCAGTTTATTAATGATATAAGATTTCACCAATGGACTTCTTACAATATCAGCCTCTGTAAATTCTATGAAAGAAAACTGTTTCATATTCTTAATGATTTTCATAAAATTCTTGATACCGTTTTTCTCATCGTTGGCCTTAAAGTCCGATTGTCTAAAATCACCACAAAACATCAATAAACAATTATCACCTAATCGTGTAATGACAGAATCTAATTCGTGAAAATTCATATTTTGGCATTCATCGACAATGATAATACTATCATAAAAAGTTCTACCTCTTATGAATGATGTTGAATTAAAATTTATGAGATTGGTTTTTCGCAAACTTTCGTATGCTGTACCATTGCGAAACAATTCATTGACAATGGTTTTATAGGGAGATTCGAAAACTTCTATTTTTTGTTTCTCAGAGCCAGGCAAAAATCCAACATCTCTAGTCGGTACTACGCTCCTAATTATTTGTATTTCTCTGAAAGTAGAGTCTGGGTGCATTATTTCTTCTAATGCAAGATATAGTGATATAAATGTTTTTCCTGTACCAGCAACACCATGAAGAAATAAGTGGTCTCCATCTGCAAACGCATCGAATACTTCCGATTGAGTTGGCGTCATTGGTAGTATATCTTTTAAATTTCTATTTCTGCTGTCAATTCCTATTAATCTTGTATTAGTATTATTTTTAGATTTTCTTACAGACTTTTTTCCCACTTAGAGACTCCTAATTAGTTGGGGGAAAAGTCATGGTAAGTCTACTTTTCGAAATTCATTCTACTCTCACGCCTTCCGCCCACTTGTCGGCCGACACTTGGCAATCTATCTAAAACCTTTTCTTTAAATTCCATAGGAACTCTTGCATGACCCAAAGGATCTGCGCCAAAGTTTACCTTGGACAAGATTTGTTTTAAATTACATTTTTCTGAGGTGTCGCAATCTGGACCCGAACCATTCGTAATGAATTCTTCGCGTTCAGAAATTTTGCATGAATGTTCAAATTCATACTCACAGTCTTCACATCTAAAATTATAAATTGGCACTTTAATATACTCACTTTTCAAATATTGGTGTAAACTTACTTTCAGCTGACTTTTCCAGTTGAGTTAAATTTCACATTAGTTATAATCTACATCTATACTTATATCATTAGATGAGTCTATCTGACTGATTCAGCATAGATGTAGAAATATTTTTTAATCTTTTTTAGAAACAAAAGAATACATCTCTTTTGCCTTTTCCATTAGTTCATCTGTGGAATAGATTGCGTAAGCCTTTTCCACGTCTTGCAGATTTTTCTGTCCCTGTTCATATAAGTCATTCATAAGTTGAATGTTCATATGCCATTGTTGATCCATATAATCTTTTGCCATATGCAGCATTTCTGCGCGGATTTCGAAGGGGTTCTTATTACTCATTTTATTTCTCCTGTGTGTTTGTGTGGTTAGTCATGTTCGCCGGTATTGCGGCGGCCGTTGTATCCATCGATCTTATTGAAGATTTTAGGATTTCTTTTTGCGGTATCGAATGTACCGACCGTAATAACAATCGCCGCAAGTAAAAGAGTGTGCGCGATTGCATTAATTCCCCAAAACATTATACTACCCAAATACATTGAGCAGACAGACACCCACATCCATGCAAGGATTTGCATGATTAGATGTCGCACTTGTAGATTTGGGATATTTTTAAGGGGATTTATTTCAGCGTTCATAACGCTGTTCCAAGTTTCGTAAATATAGTCTCGCATTTTCATTCCAATCTGTGTTTGTGTGTAGTGTGACTTTTCTGTTGCTAGGTAAGTCACCAACCCCCCTGCATTATGCTGCTAGAGCGTAACCAGTAGGTGCAAAATTATTGTTTGCATTTAGTAGTTTTCTTCGCGTTGACCCAGCTTAGATCGGGGCGACTCCAATTCATTTCCATACCTGTCGATCCTATTTCGACCCCATCAAAGATACACTATCCTGTCTCCGCTCAAAGAGTATCAACAATCAGGTTCCAGACATCTCGCAATGTCAGTCTATCAGTCACCGCTAGTAACATAATGTACCTATGGTGGAGTCGTTGGGTACTGCCCCCAAGTCCAGTGAATGTCCAATTCTTTTCAACGTCTACATTCTATTTATAACACAATTCATATGTGTCTGTCAAGAGTTTTTAATCATAACCTCTTACGCATATTTTATTATCTTCGCGTTCTTCTTTTTCTTTCCATACAATTTCAAAAGCATCATCAATATGGCCGCCTTCATTGTTACCCCACATCCGTTTGAAATAACCATCGTACATTTTTACAATATCCGAATCTTCCCATTCATCCGGTATCAAATGACCTTTGACACGATAATGCATCTTGTTTGCTTCTTTATAATCTACTGTCATATATTCGCTATATGTATTAAGAGTTCTGGAATTTTTAGTCATAGCGCAACCTATCTTGACTTAATAATAATTACTTATATCCAAAAATTCCAGATTTCTATATGTGGTTAGATGTTTGCGCCAGACATTATGAAAAAAGTTTTCCTAGTGTCTGCGGGCCCGCAACACCATCTGGAACGCAGTCATGTTCGCGTTGCCATGCCTTCAATGCTGCTTCTGTACCAGCACCAAAATCGCCATCTGCTTTAACACCTAAGGCCTTTTGCAATTTTTTCACTGTGTCGCCTTTTGAACCTTTTCGGACAAGACTATATTTTTCATCATCGCCGTCAATATCTACATCGCCGTGAGTCTTATATGTTCCGCCCAATATCTCTAAGGCATGTTTATAATGTTTCTTACGGTCTGCAAGTCCGATAGTGCCACCATTGATACGTTTTGTCATGGATACAATGTCATCAGTATCACACCAAATGTTAATATCATTAGTTGCCCAGAACCAACATGCGCTTTCGATAGCACCCTTTGGAGTACGGACATATTCTGTAGCTTCGATTGCTGACTTTCTACAGGCTGATCCAAACTTTGTATAGTTCCATTTTCCTGTCAATTGTAAAATACCACCACCGCGATATCTCCAACCGTCACCAGACGCTGTATTACCGTTGTCCATACGATTGGCGTATATCACGTTAGCAATCTTCTCTGGTTGTCTGTGGTACTCTTTGGCGTCCCTGCCAGCGCGTTTAAAATACTTTCCGAAGATAGCATCTAATGCCTTTGCAGAATAATTAAGGTTTTCTGAAAGGACTTTATAGTTTGCACTTTCATGTGCAGTCTGGGCAAGAAATCCAGCTACACGGTTTCTTGTCGTAATATCATATTCTGGAAACATTTCCAACATTGCAGCATGCCATTCACTAGCATCTTTCATGTGTAATATTTCAGAAACATGACCTTCTGTGAGTTCGAAATCCATTCTACTCATTTTTTGTTTCCTCCTGATTTTCTTTTATTATGTATTGATATTGTGAAAAGTCATTATCTTCGGAAAATATATTTTCATCATAATCAAATTCTACGGTCATATCAATTTCCGGCGCGAATGTATTTTCAATATCTGTTGGAAATTCAATTTCGGTATTTGGATGCAATGAAACTATTTTAGCAGTTCTATCTATTCCCATCATTCTTTCTCCCATTTCCATAGGATCTGTTTGGGGCGGAGTTTCCACTTTCTTGCCAATTCTCTCAACCATTTCTCTAAATTGTTCAAAATCTTTATCATCTGACGCTTGAGTAGACGATTCATAATTTTCAATATTTAAACTATTTTGTTGTATCCAATCATAACCCGAAGCCCTCAAAAAATCTTCAAAAACCAACAACAATTCTTCCATGTTGAAATCTGTTGTATCAACTTTTTCTGTATAACTACGAACTTCTTTTTCTATGTTATCATCATTCTCTGAATTATACTCTGTACACTTTAATTCATAAACACATTTATATGCCATATTATCCTCCAGCCGTGCCTGTCATTGTATATATTTTTTGATGGCGCGCTTCGCCCCAAACATCTTTTGCATTTACTTTGATAAACCGTTTATTGGTTTCCGTCTTATTAGGATTTTCAATTGTAAGAACAACATTCCTACCTTGTTTCCAAGCCTTACGTTGTCGTATCTGACGATCTAATTCATTATCATTATCAGATTTAGGCGTGCAACTAAACTTTGACACATTCCTACGTTCACCCTTCGATACATATTTATCTCTTGATTTCTTACCCATTTTCAGTTTCCTTATTCCAACCTGTTACACGTTCCCATCTAAAAGAACGCCATCCTTCTTTTTCCAAATCCCAAACGACAAAATGATTTTCGTCTTTAACCTTTTCAATCTTTGACACACTTACATCTTCTACCGGATTATCCGGCCACGGAACTACAGAAGGATTTGTGGTACATTTCATAATCCTAGATGTACCGTCCGCCTTTTCAAAGGTAATCACCATAGATTGTTCAGTCAGCAGCGACTTTAGATGATCTCTTTCTTCGTGTTGATTTTCCATTACGTCCATTATCTAATTCCTTGTCGTGTGTTTCATTTATTACTTTAGTTCGAGCAAAACTATTCCAGACATGATTCTGTCTTTGCACTGTATTGTATTTACCATTATACATGATGTTCCAATCTTTGTCAATATTATTCCAAGAAGCAATATGAAAATTTCCATCTTTCATAGGAACTTTACCGAGCACTAGTCCTGTACCAATACCAAGTTTTTCGCCAATCAATTCAGCATCAAACTTTTCTTTGGGTTTAGGTTTTACATCAGGTTTTAATGCAGGGGGAGTTTTGGACTTTGCGGGTCCATCAAGATATACGGTGTTATTTTTTGGCACACTGTATTTTTCTTCTTCGGCTTTGGCAAGTTTTGCATTGTCTTTTGCAATTTGAGCCTTTGTCCGGCGTTTGCGTTTTTTAGGTTTTGGTGCATCATCAAGAACATCGAAAATATCTCGGAAACCAATTCCTTGAGATTCTACCGCCCGAGCGGCTTCCATTTCTGCCTTAGTTCTGCGTTTACGTTTAGTCATACTATTCTCCATAACGAATCATTTTATAACTTAAGCTACCACAAAAGCAAACTGTTGTCAAGACTTATGCTGCTAAAATGTTTTTCCATTTAGCTATATCATAAAAATATTCTACAACTTTGGCGTCAATTAGTGTCGCAACTTCTTGGGCACTTTCTTCAGTATCAAATACCAAATCTGTTTTTACTGGATATTGATAAACTTTATATCCAACGGGGCCTGACATGACTGCATGTGTAACTAAGACACCGTTTCTTTCTAAACCATATTTTACCAATTAAATATTCCTTTCTTGGTCGGAGATGCAAGATTCGAACTTGCGACCCTCTGCTCCCAAAGCAGATGCGCTACCAGACTGCGCTAATCTCCGCTTTTCTCTTTACTACAATTCTCAAACACTTCTCCAAGTGTAGGGGCATCCATAGATTTTGGAATAACAAATGCTCCCATTCTACCACCTGATTCGTATACTCTCACTGTTTGTTGAAATTTGTGAAAGTAAAATGCGCCCTGTGTCGGATACAATATGTTCATGTCACCTATCCATAATGAGCCTGCAATTACTAAACAAGTTAGCATATAGTCCTCCTTATATTATTCCTACTATTTAGTAAGAAAGCGAAGGATTTGCAAGTTTT
>Ga0187219_1001500_pt1 | contig 11168 bp, 7 predicted proteins | sample 13SPOviralmetaG_FD_130162 | JGI IMG/M metagenome (GOLD analysis project Ga0187219, IMG submission 130162) | Marine viral communities from the oligotrophic San Pedro Time Series (SPOT) site, San Pedro Channel, CA, USA - 13 SPOT_SRF_2010-07-21... | ecosystem: Environmental > Aquatic > Marine >... | reverse complement strand
ACAGAGACAGAAGCGAATAGCCGTTTTGTCAATGTCACTGGCGATACTATGAGTGGCAGCTTGAATATGGGTGACAACAATGTCAACGACATTGGTAAACTTAACTTCAACAATCACGAAGGTACTGACTACGGCGTAACTGGCGATGTTATGTTTGACGAAAACTTTTACGCTGACACAGAATACGGTCCTGTATGGTCTAGTAGCAATGGCGGTGGTTTGGCGGTACGCAATGAAGATGGATGGGGTCGTATCCTTACTGACCGCAACATTCAGTGGCATACGGCTACATTTCATGGCCTAAAGGTAGGCTCTAACTCAGTTTTCCACGATGGCTACCACCCTAACGCAGATAAATGGACAACAGCCAGAACACTGTCCCTCTCTGGTCAAGCATCTGGTAGTGTCTCTTGGGATGGTTCAGCTAATGCTACACTAAATGTGACCCTAAGTGACAGTGCTTTAGATGATCAGTATGTAACTGTAGGCTCAAGGCATACGGGAGATGGCGATTCATTAGTTGTACCAAACAAAGCAAGTGTGCGTATTTGGGATGTTTCTACAGCGAGTGATGCCCCTTCTAGTGCAGCGGATGGTTTAGTATTAAGTGCAGGTTGGGATAGCGGATCTTGGGGTGTTCAACAATATCACGACTTCCACACTAACGATTTGTATTTACGTTCCAAGAATAATGGTACTATGACTTCTTGGGATAAGGTATTCCATGACACTTACCACCCCAATGCAGACAAATGGACTACAGCCAGAACACTAACCCTAACAGGTGACGCATCAGGTTCTACATCTTGGGATGGTAGTGCTAATGCTACGCTTAGTGTTACTGTAGCTAATGATAGCCATACGCATAACCGGCTAATTGCTGTTGATGATCGTGACATGAAACCTAACACCTCTGGTGTTGGCTCTGGTGTAAAAGGTATAAGGGCGTTTTTCTCCAGCTATGGTGGCATGACAGGAACAGCTGATACTGACTACCAAGATGTTTTAGTTTTAGACACTTACTCTGATGTTTCTGGTGGTAATGCCAACGCTATTACTTTAGATAAGTCTAGCAGTGCGATGCGCATATGGAATGCTGAACAAACGGCAACATCTTGGGGAACACCTCAACGTGTATTTGCTGACAATTATCACCCCAATGCTGACAAATGGACAACAGCGCGAACGCTGACACTAACAGGTGATGCTTCGGGTTCTGTCGATTGGGATGGTTCAGCTGATGTTAGTCTGAGTGTGACGGTGGCTAATGATAGTCACAGCCATAGCAACTATATTGCAAGTAATGCTAACGATAACGTAACAGGCCACACAGAGTGGCAAGATAACTATGAAATACGATTAGGTAACAGTGCAGACTTCCGTATGTGGCATAATGGAAGTAATACTTATTTCCGTAACTACTTACATGCAGATGGCGACTTTTATTGGCAGGGTGAAGGCACAGGTGGTACAAACCATAACCTCATTTCTATGCACAATGATTCGACTACACCTTATGTAAGACTGTATTACGATAGTAATGTTGTACTAGAAACTGTTAGTGGTGGCGTGAATATTGCAGGTAACACAGCGTGGCACCAAGGTAACGACGGTTCAGGTAGCGGCCTAGATGCTGATCTGTTGGATGGGGTGCAGGGTAGTAGTTACCTAAGAAGTGACCAGAACGATACAATGTCAGGCCGACTGACTGTAACAACCACAAACGATGCACAAATATTGCTTCAAAGTACAGATAGCTGGACAGGTATCGGCTTCAACGACAGCGGTAGTAACAACGAATATATTTGGCATAATGGAAGCAATGGTACTTTTTCTATTGGTGGCGGTGGCTCAAACGTAGCAGGTAAAAAGCTACACGTACACGGTGGGATGTCTGTGGGTTCAGGGGGAGCTACTACTAGCACCCCTACTAATGGCATTTATTCACAAGGTGGATTAAGCACACCCGCATTGATTGATCTAGGCACCACCGGTTCGTTGCAATACAAGACAAACAACAATGGTGGCTACATCCCACACCCACGGGGCGGCAGCTTTGTTACGAGTTCATCCTCTCACACAGGGGCTATCAAGATCAGGTTCCCCACTCACGGCTCAAATGACATGCTTACGTTCTGGGTGGACATTTATGACTATTCCACCGACGAAAGTGTCACCTTGTTCATTGCAGGGTATTTGTATCAAACGACAGGCGGTAACGAATGGCACCATACAGAAGTTGTAAATCTTACAGGTAACAGTGGCAAAGATTACACGGTTCGCTTTGGTGCTGATGGAACAGGTAACTGTGTTTGGATTGGTGAAACAAACTCTACTTGGTCCTACCCACAGGTTCTAGTTCGTGACTTGCATGTTGGCTACACAGCAAATGTAAGTAGCTATGACACAGGGTTTAGTATTAGTATTGTCACATCCTTTGATACAGTAGACGAAACACGCACTAATAACTTCCCACAGGCTAGAAACTCTCAGTATCTAGGGGGTGTTGCTTCAAGTAGCTACCTAAGAAGTGATGCTAGTGACAGCCACTCAGGTACTTTAACGCTAGACGTTGTTCAGGTTGGTAATGAATTACGCCTACCAAATGGCTCAAGTCTTACAGATGTAACCTTAACAGGCACATCTGACCAAGACACAGGCTTTAACTGGTCTGGTTCTAATGCTGTTAATTATGTTTCAGGGGGTGTATTAAAATACAACCTAAACAATGTGTGGCACTCTGGCAACGACGGTGCAAGCTCTGGTCTGGACGCTGACCTGTTGGATGGATATCACCTAAGCACAACACGTAACTCAGCTAACACTGTGCCTGTTCGTGATAGCAGTGGTTACTTGCAGCTTGGTTGGATCAACACAACATCAGGTGCAACAACAAACACGATCACAAAGATTTACGGCACTTATGACAACGATAATTATATTCGTTACTTTACCCCCGCTACATTGATTAGGCAGCAAGGTATTTGGACTTCTAGCAATGACGGTTCAGGTTCTGGCCTAGATGCTGACCTGTTGGATGGTGTGCAGGGTAGTAGTTACTTACGTAGTGATGCTAGTGACACCTTTACTACACTTTCGGGCACACAGCTTAACCTTGGCTCACAGGTACAGTTACAGGAAAGTACTGACCGTGCAGACTTACTACAGATCACATCGTCAACTTCTGGATGGGCTGGCTTGCAGATACGCAATAGCTCAAACGAGGGCCGCTGGTCATTTATGACTGATGGCGCAACGGCTGGTTTTTATGATGATGAGAACAGCGACTGGGCTGTGCAGATGTCGGAGAATGGTGGAGTTACGCTCTACCACAATTCTGTCGCTAACTTTACCACAGGTGCGACCTACATGGAAATGGCTCGCCACCTAGACCTGAATAACCATGACATTTACGGCGTCGATCAAATCTTCCACCACGGTGACACAAATACATACATGCAGTTCCACGCAGCAGATCAGTGGCGTGTCGTTACAGGGGGTGCAGAACGCTTAGAAGTAAACAACTCACAGATTACTTCTACTGAGCCTATCCATGCGCCAAGCTTTCATGGTGATGGTTCTGCTTTAACAAGTTTGAATATATCTACACCCCTTACGGGCCTTCCTACAGGAACTGATGCTACAGGTTCTGATTTGATACCCGTTTATGATGTTTCTGCGGGTACTTGGGAAAAGCAAACAATCACTAATGCTGCACTTCAGGGGCCAGCTGGCGCAGATGGCGCAGATGGTGCAGCTGGTGCAGCTGGTGTAAATGCTGCCCCCACAGGCGGTGAATCTGTAGCATATGGAGTGCCTGAATCTACAGATACTACCCCTGCAACCGCAGGTCAGATTTACATTAGGAACGCAGCCGATACAGGGCGGATAACTAGCGGTCTTTGGGTTCTCCATTCGCAAACTACCCCTAGTTATATTCGTATGGCTTATTCTGGTACAGGAGAGGCCGCTAACCTCCGTAAAGATTCACTAATAAGATTAGGTCAGTCAAACGGTCAGATTAGCTATGTTTACAACCAAGATAACTGGGCTACGTTTAATATAACAGGTTATACTGATTACAGTACTTACATAGAGTTTACTGTTGGTGCCCCTTTTGCTTACGCTGGCGGGTTTTTCACATCCGCCGCCGCTCAACTAATATGGACCTCTCCCGGAGCTTATACTACAACTGCGGGTGCTGTCGGGACTTATGCCTATCTTTGGAGAGACAATGCAGGAACAGTGCTTGGTTCAACACACGCTGGATCAACTTTGTTTTATGCTGTAACTAATGATGATAATACCACTGGCGCTGCAGCTAATGCCTATAAGGGGACTGGGATAGTACGTTCTTCTATTAGCCCCTCTGGCACTTGGCAAGCTATGGGTAGTGCGGGAACATACTCTACAGCTTACGGGCAAGCAACACTATATGTGAGGATTTCATAATGAGCATTACAATCACAGAGGTCCGTAATGCTGTATCCCTACAGTCTGACAACCTCCTCATGGATGTAGAGATTAACCACCCACAGCACGGCTGGATACCCTACACACTAGACTCCGCTGATACGGACACAACCATAGACAACGATGCAGTCATGGCTCTGATTGGTACAGACTTCACAGCATATGTTGCACCTACTCAAGCAGAGTTAGATGCAGCAGAAGCCGCATCCGTTCGTGCTGATCGGGATTATCGACTTGTAGAAGTAGATGCTATTGCAGGTAATGCACTTCGCTGGGCTGCACTTGATGCTGACACACAGACAGCATGGGCCACATACCGCCAAGCACTCTTGGATGTACCACAGCAAGCTGGCTTTCCACACGACATTACATGGCCCACTAAGCCTGAGTAAGGACTTATAATGCTAGGCTTCTCAGCACTCTCTCAAGTACCTCTCTCTCAAGCTACTACTTCTACTGTAGCTGTAGCTTTCTTGAACACTTCTTTAGGTCAGGCTACTACAGGTAGTTTGCTCTTTAATGCTGAAGCTAATTTAGACCTGCTTGGTGTTACAGCTGTTGGTGCTAACTCTATACTGTTTGATGCTAAAGCTTCCAGTGCCATTGTAAGTGTACTTTCTAGTATTACTATTAATGATGTAGTATTAAGAGGTGCTGCTAACGTAACACAGTCTCCTGCTACAGCTTCATTTACTGCAGGTGTAGTAGACTATCTAGCAGATGCTAACATAACGACTATAGGGGTGACTGCAGAAGCTACACCAAACATATTTTCTGATGTAGATGCTAAAGCTAATCACACTATTGCAGGTGCTGTATCTAACATTAGTGCGCAGGATGTTCTTTACACATTATCTGCTAACATAACACAACCTGCTGTAACAGCTTCTTTTACAACGGGTGTATTAGATTATAGACTCACTGCAAACATAACGCCCGCAGGAGCTTCTGTAACAGGTATTGCTGATAGCTTTGGTGATATTGACGCTCAAGCACGTATCACTACAGTAGGTACTAATAGTAGTACTGCAGTTAATGACTTTGCTGATGTCGATGCTAAGGCAAACGTAGTACCTTCTGCAGTCTCTGCTTTCCTCACGATCTACATTGGTGACTTTGCTGATGAGGATGCCCAAGCTAGAGCCTTTATGTCTCCTGCTGTAGGTGTAACAAATGCAACAAGTGTTGACTTTGATGCTAAATCTATTATAACTACAGGTAGTACATCTGCAGTATTTAGCGTATCTACGGTAGAAGGATTAGGTGGAGCTAAAGCTACTTTCTTAGGTACACTAGCTAACCTGTACAATAATTTAGCAAATCCTACTGCTGTAATATTCCCTTACGTAGACTATACAGACCTATACAATAGGGCTAATACTCTTTATATTGTCTCATATGAAGGTAGTAAGGAAGTACATATAGTATCTGAAGACAGAACTGTTTATACGGAAAGCGAACAAAGTAACAATATCGTTTACATAGCAGAAGAAACTTATACCGTTTACATTCAAAAACAACAAGGAAGCAATACCGTCTATATTGCAGCGTAAGGAATAATTATGTCATATAAATGGCCCGATAAAGATAAAGATGAGATCGTAGATTACAGCGTAGACTGGTCACGCTTTCTTGGTAGTGACACTATTTCTTCAGTCTTATGGTTTATCAAGAATTCGGATGGTGTTAAGATACAGTTAGCCGACTCTGATGTAGTCAATGGGTTGCAGTTTGTTACAGGCACACAAACTTTATACGTAGCTACAGCAAGGTTTTCTCTAGGCACAAATAATACTAGATACTTGATTACATGTCAGGTTACTACAGCATCTGGCCTTCAGTACGAGCGCAGTATATTCCTACGTGTTAAGGAGAAATAATAATGGCATATGATTATATAAGCTTGGTTAATGATGTTAATCGTCGCCTTAACGAAGTAGAACTTAACACCGCTAATTTTGTTTCTGCTACAGGTTATTACAGCTTTGCTAAAGATTCTGTTAACGCAGCTATTAGACACATTGGTCAGGAAGAGTTTGAGTGGCCTTGGAACCACGTAGAAGAAACAGAAGTACTAGCTGTAGGTGAAGTTCGTTACAGTATGCCTTACGATAGTAAGACTGTTAACATGAACACGTTTCGTATAAAACGTGATGCAACTCTTAATGTAGGTACTGTTAAGTTAAAAGTTTTAACTTATGAAGAATGGCTTGACAAGTATGCTGATTCTGAGTATAACTCTACAACAAGTACATATGGTATTCCAGAGTATGTAGTACGCACCCCAAGTAGAGAACTTATTTTTCACCCTGCACCTGATAAAGAGTATGAGGTAGTTTACGAGTATTTTAGAACAGGGTTTGACTTAGAGAGTTCTTCAGACGTACCGACTCTCCCAGAACAGTACCGCTATACTATTATAGATGGAGCTATGTATTACGTTTACCAGTTCCGTGGCGACACCCAAGCTGCACAATTATCTTTACAGAAGTTTGAGCAAGGCATTAAACAACTTCGTAGCTTACATATTAATCGCACAGAATATCTGCGAGATACAAGAGTACATTTCTAATGGCTACACAATGGCAGACATTCCCTATTGAGTTTAAAGGTGGCCTCATCTCTAATCTTAGTCTTCTGCAGCAGGGTACAAATGCTGTGGGTTCTGCTACTATTTTGCAGAACTTTGAAGCTACTAGAGAGGGAGGCTACTCTAAAATAAAAGGTTATAACAAGTATAGTGACACAGTGGTTGCTGGTTCTGGCCCTATATTGGGATTAGCTGTTGTTGAATCTGACCATGTAGTAGTGGCTAGAGAGAACGCTTCTAACGTAACAGAATATTATTATGGAGCAGGGGATGCTTGGACATCTTTAGGTGCTAGACCTTTATTAGGTAATAAAGTTCGTAATGTTATAGGCAATCTTGATGGTACTGAGAAGTTAATATTTGTTGATGGTGTTAACTACCCTGCTATATATAACACATCTACCAACGCTTTTACCGCTGTTACGGGTTTGGTAGATGTGTTAGGTGCAGAACATACAGAGTTCTTTTCAGACACAGCATGGTACGCTAAAGGAAATACTTTATACTTTACAGCCCCTTTTACTCTGGATGACTTTTCTTCAGCTAATGGCTCCGGTGTTTTTAATATAACAGAAAATATTACTGGTCTTGTTGTCTTTCGTAATCAACTTATTATCTTTACTGCTAACAGCATTAAAAGACTTACAGGTACAACTTCTGCAGACTTCACTCTATCAAGTATTACAGATCGCATTGGCTGTATTAACGGTGACACTATCAAAGAAGTTGGTGGTGATATTATGTATCTTGCACCAGACGGTATCCGGCTACTTAGCGCAACTGATCGTATTGGTGACTTTGCTTTGGATATTGCCTCTGATCCTATCACTAAAGATGCCAACACTTTTCTTAGTAGCACTTCTACCTTTACCTCTGTTCTTATTCGCGAGAAAGCCCAGTATCGTATCTTTGCATATATACCTTCAGAACAGAATGAAGTTGCTAAAGGTTTAATAGCTACTAAGTTCATAGCTCAAGGTGCGGCGGGTATTAGCTGGTCTACTACTTTTGGAATAAAAGCTTATGTGGCTGATAGCCGCTATTCAGGATCAGAAGAAACTATTGTGTTTGCTAACGCTGACGGTTATGTATATGTAATGGATACAGGTAGCAGCTTTGATGGCTCAGTAATTGAGGCTATTTATGAATCTCCTTATATGCCAATTACTGATCCTCAGATGCGCAAGTCTTTTTACAAGATGACTTTATATGCTGAGCCTAAAGGTGACATGGACATAGCATTTAATGTCAAGTATGACTTTGATGAAAGTGGCTCTACTACTACGATACAACCGCCTTCACAAGATGTGAGTATTACAAGTGGTGGTGTATTTGCATTTGGATCCAGTAGATCTGTGTTTGGTAATGTTATTAGTGCGCCAAATGTTCCTCAAGTTTCTGACCCTGGAGATGCTGCAAGGTTCGGTGGTAATATAAGTAAGGTGTACCCTAATAATATTATAGGTTCAGGTAAAACCATTTCAATACGTGTGGCAGATAGGTCAATAAACCCTACATTCACTCTAGATGCTGCTCTTCTAGAGTACAGCCAAAATGATAGACAGTAAGGACTAAAACATGGCAGGTTATACACGTCAAGATACAGCAAACAACATTGCTAACGGTAACGTCATTGATGCAGATGACTTTGATGCTGAGTACAATGCTATTGAGTTAGCATTTGCTAGTTCAGGAGGGCATACGCATGACGGAACTACTGGAGGCGGTAGCCCCATTACTAAGGTAGGACCAGTGCAGGACTTAGTTGTTTCTGCTACCAACGTCTTGCCTAAAACTACAAACACATTAGATCTAGGTTCTTCAGGGGCTAAGTTTAAGAGTGGTTTCTTTTCTAGTGCCCTTAATAGTACTAGCATTACTACTACAGGCGGTGCAAACGTAGGTGGCAATCTTGCTGTCACAGGTAGTACTACACTAACTGGTATCCTGAATGCTCCTACCGTAGACATTAACGGTGGCGCTATTGACGGTACTACTATTGGTACTACTAGTCATACTACAGGTAAATTTACTACGTTGCAGAGTACAGGACAAGCAACACTTGATACCGTAGATATTAACGGCGGCGCTATTGATGGGGCTGCTATAGGTTCTACTAGCCCTTCCTCTGGTGCGTTTACTACACTAAGCTCTTCAGGCGGTATCTCAGGGAATGTTACGGGTACAGTATCAGACGTATCAAACCATGACACTGGTGATATCGCAGAAGGCTCTAACCTTTATTTCACAGACGCAAGAGCACGTAGCACTATTTCTGCTACAGATCCTTTAAGCTATGACTCTGCAACAGGTGAAATGACCTTTACTCAGGGTGATACAGATACCGTAGCAGAAGGTGTCACTAACTTATACTACACAACAACTCGTGCTACTACAGATGCCAAAGCTGCTATCAGTGTTACTGACTCTGGGGGTGATGGTAGCTTATCTTACTCTGATGGTGCTATTACGTACACTGGTCCTACTGCTACTGAGACACATGCTCACTTTAGTGGAGGTACAGGCGTAAGCATTACAGATGGTGTAGTAGCTATTGGTCAGGCTGTAAGTACTACATCAGATGTTACGTTTAATGACCTTACTGTATCAGGTGATCTGACTGTATCAGGTACAACTACCACAGTAAATACTGAAACACTCAACCTTGCAGATAATCAAATTGTTCTCAACTCTAATGAGACAGGCACACCTACACAGAATGGTGGTATTGAGATTGAGCGTGGCACATCTACAAACAAAACTCTTGTGTGGAATGAGACAGACGATAAGTGGACAGTAGGCAGTGAAACATTTGTAGCAGGTACTTTTGAGGGTGCTCTTATAGGGAATGTTACGGGCAACTCTGATACATCTACAAGCCTTGAGACAGCTCGTACTATTACCTTATCTGGTGATGTAACAGCTACAGCTACATCTTTTGATGGCTCATCTAATATCACACTAACTACAGTACAAGCTAATAACTCTGTTGATTTAGGTACTCATACTACAGGGAATTATGTAGATAGTCTTGTGGCGGGTACAGGTGTTACGTTATCTAACAACTCAGGTGAAGGCGCTACTCCTACTATAGAAATTGGTCAGGCTGTAGAAACTACTTCTAACGTAACTTTTAATGACATCTCAGTATCTTCAATCTCCGGTGCTCCAACAGGCGATGGTAGTAACTTAAGTAATATTACATTAAATCAACTTACGGATGTAGATACAACAGGTGTAACAACAAATAGCATCCTAAAATATGATGGGACTGATTGGGTTGTAGGTACATCCACTGCTACTCTTACATTTAGTGATGCGGGTGGTACAAATACAACTTCTAAATACAACACTTTGGATATGTACGAAGAAGGTACTTTTGTACCTGGCGCAGGGTATCCGCAAGGAAACGTTCCATCAGGTAGCCCTTCTAATATAGAAGGAAAATATACTAAAGTAGGAAATCTTGTAACTGTTTCTATTGGCGTAGATTGGGGTGATGATACAGTATCACCTGCAGTAGATGATGGTTTCACGATTACCAACCTACCTTTTACATCTACCCAAACAGGTAATGGTGCCTACGCTGCTGTGGGTGTAGGATTTCAAGCAGCTCAGACAGTCTCGCAGGTGATTGTAGGCAGTAGTAGTAATGCTGCGTACTGGACTGCAGCGGTATGGGCCTCAACACCTACTCCCGCTTTGTACGTGCACTGCACTCACGTTGATGGTACAGCCACAGATTATGACGATGAGGTTGTTTTTACTATAACTTACAGAGCTTCAACATAAGAAACTGTTTAGATTAGGTTGGATTTCCTATGAGTAATATAATCTTGACACCAGAAGAGTTAGAAGCTATGCTAGACCGTGCAGCTAGGCGTGGAGCTAAGCAGGCTCTGTCTTCTATTGGCCTACATGATGAGACAGCTGCCAAAGATATCAACGAAATGCGAGATCTATTAGAAGTATGGCGAGATACACGTAAAGGTATCTGGTCAACATTTGTAAAGGTAACAACACTCGCTATTATAACATTCATAGCTGGTGCAGTGTGGATGCAGTTAGGGAATAAGTAATTATGGCTAAGAAGTTTGCAGGGTTT
>Ga0187219_1001495_pt1 | contig 11181 bp, 27 predicted proteins | sample 13SPOviralmetaG_FD_130162 | JGI IMG/M metagenome (GOLD analysis project Ga0187219, IMG submission 130162) | Marine viral communities from the oligotrophic San Pedro Time Series (SPOT) site, San Pedro Channel, CA, USA - 13 SPOT_SRF_2010-07-21... | ecosystem: Environmental > Aquatic > Marine >... | reverse complement strand
TTCTTCAGCATCAACATTACCGCCTTCTACTGTGGTGTACTGAAAAGACCGCCACCCGTCTTCATCATCAACGCCTCTAGTCCACACGTCATAGAAATGGTTACGGCCTTTCGGTGTGCCAATGAACAGCGCAGAGCCTTTGCGGTCAGACAGCGAAGGTCTTAACACTTCAAACCATGCCTCTGGCCTCATGTCGGCAAACTCATCTAGCACTACAAAGTCTAGCGCCCTCCCCCTCAAGTTATCAGGCTTTTCCGCCCCTTTGAGGGATATGGTTGATCCGTTGCGTAACAGCAAGCTCAGTGCGCTTTCATTCTTCTTGGTTATGTAACCAGCAGGGAGTGCATCGTTTAGCATGTCCCAAGCTATCTCTTTTGCCGCCTTATAGGTCGGGGCAACATACCAGCAATTTCTGTTCTTGCCGCCAAGCGCAGCCCTTAACAATTCATGAGTTGACAGAAACGTCTTGCCAAAGCGTCTACCAGCAACCACCGCCCTAAAGCGTGACTCACTGAAGAATATGTCGTCTTGAGGCTTAGTTAGCCTCACTTGCTCGCTCAATGACGATAGGTGGTAGGTCTTGCGCCTCTGGCTCTACTTGATCTGTCTGGCCTAACCAGTTCTTGCCTAACCATACGAGCATGGTTGTATTTCCGTCCATTGCAGCAGTGTATTGCTTGCGGCGCAGGCTCATTTTGCCATTACTGGCCTTTTGTTTGAAATAATCCGAAAAACCCACCCCCTGCTCACGTTTACAAGCAGCGTTTAAGGTGTCGTAGTCTACGCCAAGGACGGCGGCTTGCTCCTCGCCTGTACAGTGAATGGCGCACATCTTTTCTACTTGATCCCAGTCTATCTGCTTTTGTGGTCTAGCCATGAGCTTCTTTTGTTTGGAGCGTTGAGGTCGGAGTTGCACCGCCCTCTCCTGCTTGGATAGCAGGCGTGTCGCTTTCTACACTTCCAACGCGTTTTGGGTAAGGCTTGCTTAGTAATGACAATCGACTTCTAAGTTTAGCATTCAGTGGCATTAAATAACGGTGCTTGCTGATATGCCTAATGTCCGAAATTATACCTTTCTGTTGCAATTCGTTTTTTGTCATACCTTTGTTTTGCGCCATTTGATTTATCGTTCTACTAGGAACTCTGCGCCCTTTATAGACAGCGTCTATATTTGCCGATGTTTCACCTGTATAAATCCAATTAGTCGCCTGATATATCCCACCGTGATGATTCTCTGATTTGGCAGCAAAACTTACAACAAGTTGTAGTTTCGGGTTACTTTTTTTCAGAAACTTCAAGCTAATTGCTAGAATTCTACTTACTGGTGACTTATGAGCTTTAAGAGCAACCCTAGTTAACTCAACGCAAGTTTCTTGTGTTTGCCCATACGCAGCCCCGAGATACCTCGCAGTTCCTCGTGAAAAAATAACGCAACCTATGTATTTACCACTCTCCCATACGCCGACTTTCACCATTTTTCCAATAGGTAAACATTTACTATAATGCCAGTTTTCACAAGCAAACTTTGCCGCTTTATGAGAGGCCCAGTCAATCTTTAGGTCAACAGGCATAAATCTCCACAAACCTTTGTTTGAACTTGTTTTTAGCCACTTGCTCTGCTTTTTGCATAGACATACCGTTCATGTCGATCATAGTCAAACTTCTATCATCAAGATGAACCCTATACTTGCACATTTTTGAGCCTACCTCTTTAGACTCAAATCTTTTCAAGATGTTTTTGTTCCTTTGTTCGTTATCCAACATTGTTTTTCCTCGTATCAAATTCTTTGCCACAGTGTGGGCAGTCTATCCATTTAGGGTCTAACTCATCTAATTTGCCTTGCTCATCTTCGCCAGCAGGTTCAAAATCAACATCTTGAGTTATCACTTGCAACTCCTCAATGCCAAAGCCGGTCAAGTTAACGTCTATATCTAATTCTTTTAACCTATCAATCTCAACCGCTAAAAGGTCGTAATCCCACCCCCCATTCTCGGTGAGTTTGTTATCAGCTATAACGTAGGCTTTGCGCTGTGCCTCGCTTAACCCTTCAAGCAATATAGTGGGCACCGTGCTCATATTCAGCTTCTGCGCTGCCGCTAACCTGCCATGCCCTGCAATGATACTATTATGCTCATCTATTAGAATCGGGTTGTTAAAGCCAAACTCTTGAATACTTGCGGCTACCTGCGCTACTTGCTGCTCACTATGAGTGCGTGGGTTGTTCGCGTAGGGAATTAAGTCTGTAGTTGCTATATAAGCTACTTCTAGGGTCATTTACCTGCCTTATTGCTTGCACCAAAATAGAATGATACTACTGCTGATACCACCCCACCGAGATAACCAAGCACTAGGTTGATAACTGCCTCTGAGTTCTGATCGGGCGGTTGTACCGTAACCAGCGTCACATACCCCCCAAAGAATACGAAAGCCATTACGGCTAGCACCTTGGGCGTGTAGTCGGTTTCGTGCGCTTTCCTAGCGTCTTGGATGTCGGCAGTCTCTAGCTCGAATATATCTACTTCAAGTTCTGCCAGTCGGGTTTTATAGTCTAGGTCGGCTTTTTTAATTTCAGCCAATTGCTCTGGCGATGCCTCGCTAAGTGCGCGTTGTACTGCCTGTGGTTCTGCGGCTACGCCTAGCGCTTGCGCCAGAATCTTTCCTGCCCCACCACCTACCGGGCCGCCAATAGCTGCGCCGATTGTTGGAGCAACTGCGCCCACTAACCCTTTGATCGCTGCCCATTTCATAGCTCTGCCCTCACGCCCTGTATTTTAAGATCAAATGACTTTCCTGCTTGAACAAAGAATTCCGCTGTAGTCACCCTGCTGTCATACACCGCTGGCTCTAATGCGTCACTGTTGAACCTACTGCCCAGCCCTATACAGCCCTGCACGTCGTGAGGGAAGTTAGCAACGTGAAATAGAATAAACGTGCGGTCTGGCACATCGAGGATCTGAACAACGTCTTGGAATCTAGCGCCGGTAAAAGGCTCGCACTTGTACTCACCCTCTGGAATGCAACTAACGTTCGGCGCGTTGTTTTTCCAAGGTCGCTCTATCGTGTAGCAAGACCAATCGCCAACCCATACTTTGCCAAGGGTGCCGCTGTCAAGATAAGCAAAACGCTCTAAATAGACCATCTACTGTCCTTGTTATTTCAATTTGCTTGTGATAGCCCCTATTTTACCCTAAAAAGTGTGTTTATTTGCAACTTTTATTGATATTTAGCCCTAAATCCTTTTAATTCTTAAAGGTTTGTTTTATGATTATATCTTCAATAACAAAAAGGAACGAAGAAATGCCTATCACAAGAAATTTTTACCTCATAGCCGCGGAAATGCTTGATTCTATTCGCGATGACTACAAAGAAGATATACCGTTCAACGAGCGGATGGACGAAGTGGTTGATAACTGCGAATATGCTATTTACTACGGTGCAGCACAAAGTCTTATCCTCAACGAAATGACTCCTAGGCAACAAGCTGACGCAGAATTCGAACTAGGCGAGTTTTCAAACACGCTGACCTACAATGAGTTCGCTTGCCTTATAGCCTGCCAAGCAATAAAAAATGCCATTGTTGGACAAGCTACCGCAGCAGAGGTGGGAGAATGAAACTACGCTACCCCCTCGCTCTATTTGTACTTGTTGCCCTTGGCCTAGCCGGTCAAGGTGACTTTGAAGAAGAACAAGCAGAAGCAGCTAGATATGCAGAGCGCGTTTGCTCTGGCGTACACGGTGACTACCTCAACCTTTCCCCTGACTGCTAACCAGCCAGACGTTTTTCTCTTCCTCATCCTCTGGCTTTTCTGCTGGAGGGTTTGGGTCATCATCAAACTCATAGAATTCGCTGATAATCACAGTCACTTGGGTGTTTGGCAACATGTCTTCAATTATTACGGTAGGCAATTTCTCTGTCCTCAATGAACCTCTCACGCTCTAGCAAATTGTTGATCTCTTGCTGCGCTTGCTCCAGCACTTTAACGTCCCGCGTTATCTGCCACTCAGTGAGCAATGTAACTACGTTACCAGCTAGGTACCCCAGTCGGTTGGCGAGAATGTAGTCAACCGGCTTAATCTCTTTCATCATTCCTGAACCTTCCATATTTGTCCACGCCACTCATATTCACCGGCACGGTGTACTTTTACAAATTCTGGTGACAAAAGAAAACCATCTTTGATCGTCAATACTACAAAGCCTGACACCCAGTTCTTTGGGCCATCTTCTGCGTAGTCAAAGGTAGGCTGGTGAGGATTGGACATTGTGCCGCACTGAACCCCATATCGGTGACCAGTGTAATCACTCCAGCTATACACCTGCTGCGCGTGCGTGTGGCCTGTAACTATGTGAGTGCCTGCCTTCATCGTGTTGTTGTATGCAGCGTGAACGCCACCTGCGATTCTATGCTTGATCACAATAGTTCGCTCTGCCCCGGTTACCCACAACGACATTCCAAACGTCCACTCTTTAAAATGGTCTTTTAGGTCGAATCCCACCACCCCGCCAAATTGGTTTGCGTTGTTTGCAAGGTAAGAGTTGAACCGCTGATCATGGTTCCCGATAAGCCAGTACCGATCACTCTTCGGGCTGGCCTTCTGTATCTCTTGCAGCCGCTTCTGGGCTGTGGATAACTCTTGCTCAACACTTGGTCGTTCTTCCCAATCATTCATTGGGTGCCGCCCGATACTAGAGCCGTCTATTAGGTCGCCATCTAAAACAATCGCCTTCGGCTTTAGCTTTTTGGCTATTTGAACGAAGGCAAGATGGGCGGTGGTGACGGTGTTAGGCTCATAGTGACAATCGCTGCCGACCATTATAACGCCGTCAGCAACCTCTAAGTTACGCCTGAACGATTCTCTGGGCCTGTTTCTGTAGTCTAGGTGCGCTGGAACATGCAGAACAGTCCCCAGAAGATTTTCTACCCGCTTGCGCTTCAAATGCACATTGCGAATATCAACGCTGTACTTCCTAGCCATCTCCGCTGGCCCCAAAGCCTCGAACTCTCTAGCGAAATCTTCAGGGTCTTGCGGGGTCTTTGACTGACTCATATTTGCCTCGTCTTGCGTAAGCATTACAAAAGTGCGCAAATACTAACGCTTTCACGCCCTCTTCTCTAGGTTCTTTAGGTTCACGTTCCCAGACATCTCTTATCGCTGCGTCAGCGGCTTTCACCATATCAGCGGCTATGTCTCTCGGCGGCCTCATTTCAATCTGCCTCGCTCACCCAGTCTGCGCTCGTGCGCCTTTATTTGTTCTGACCAATCGGCAATCATTTCTCGGTAGTCGGCTGCGTAGAATTTCACCGGGTCATTCTTGGTCGCCAGCATATGCTCCACCTGATCCTTGCCAACCCAGTCAATCATCCACAAAGTATACTGCGCCTCTGCGCTACCATGCTTCATGGAGAAGCCGTTGCAACCCTTACATTGTGGATTGACGTTTGATTCTTCTAAGGCCCACCGACTTGATGAACCTTTCGGGATAAAGTGTCCGCCGTCCATGTTCTTGTAGTGATCTAGCCTTCCACAACTCACGCACTTGCAGTAGCCATTATCATCGGCCGCGCTGATTCGTGACAGCTTTTGCAAAGTCTTTAGTGCTTTAGCTCTCAATGTCTCAGCCATTACACCACCCTCCGCAGGTTAGCTTGCTTTGTTCTCTCGGCATCAAACGCTAGTTGCCCTAAAGTGATTTGCTTTTTGAGTTTCTCTGCTCTCAGGTTAGATAACTGGACGGCTTGATAATATCCTGCCCACTCTTTGCTGGATCTGGCTTGAACTTCTGACTTTGCTGCGCTTTCGCCAGCGTCCATATACGCCTTTTTTGTGACTGCCTCATACGCCTTAAAGTTTGTCTCTGCCTCGATTGCCTCAACGCTCGCCCCCTCCCATTCATTAATTCTTTGGCTTAGTCTTTCAAGAATTCTGTCTAGCTTGTCTTCCATTTATTTTTCCCATGCCGTGACATTTAGTGGGTTTGGTGGCCCACCAGTACATTCAGTCTTTATTGACAGTCTCTATTTCCACTCCACCATTTCCAAGCTGGCCCAAACTTTGCCCACCTCACCCAATTTATTAAAAAAAGAGGGAGAGGATTTTCTGCCACCGTTAACGAGTGTTCAATTTCGCGCCCCACTAATGCGCGGAGATTCTGTCAAATTGTCTTTGGTCGTTCTGCTCAACGGTTCAACCAACCGCACCATTTCTGGCCTCTGCTGTTTTTCTAAACAGAGCAAAAAATTTTTACCACAATTGAGTGTCGATCCATTCTATGGATATCCACTTTATACGCGCCATTCACTCAAAAATACATCAGGGCGAACGTCATGAGGCTCAACCTCTCCCTTAGTTAACTTGCAAACGTCTGTAACGTAGTGCGCTGGCACCCGTGTATTCCTCCAAATTGTTAACAACTGAGGAGAGATACCAATCTGACGCGCTAACTCCGACTGATTGCCGTTTGTCGCTGACTCGACGATCTTGTTATATAAATTTCTATCCATGACCATTCCTTATGTGAGCGCGAAGCATACCTCAAGTTTACCTTGAATAAAAGGTTTACTTTTGACAAATAATAGTTTTTAATTAGCACTTAATTAATAAAGAGGAATCGACATGAACTTACCCGAAAGAGAACTTAACCCCCCCGAATGGTACGCCAGAGATTTAGGCGCTTGCAGTCAATGCAGCGAGCCAATGCTTCAGGTAGAAGACGAAGGTCATCATATCATTGCTTGCAGAATCTGCGATCTAGGCGGAGTTGCTGACAATGACCGAAAGTTTAGCGTTCACTTTTACGGCTTAAAAGACGGCGAAGATTACCATTCATTTGAGAACGGAATCATTGCTGACAGCCGCACCGAAATGCAAGAGCTTGCCGACTGGTGGCTAGAGAATATGCACTGGGAAATTCTGCAAGTGCAAGGCGATAGAGACAAGTTAGTAAAAGCTGACGTGTTGGAAGGCAATGCAGCGCAGCAGTATTGGATCTATGAGCAAAACCACGAGATAGCTTGCATAGTGGAGGTGGCGTAATGGGCAAGGTCAAATCAGAAATGTTTAAAGAAGAGTTAGGCCTTGATGATTGCCTACAGTTGCTAGACAGCCTGACGGTATACGAGACACCGCAGAAGCTAGCAAAGCGTTACCTAGAAAACGACTTACCGCCAGTCAACACGGTTGAGCGGTTTGAAGCATTGCAAAAATTAATGGACGCAGTGCAACGAGAAAAATAGGTCAGGGAACCTCCTCTCCCCATTAGCGTTTTCCCGTCGGCGTGACCGAGTAGGCGGGGCTAACTTAACCAAAAGGAAAAATCATGAAAGAAACCAACCTAATAGAGTCGCTAGTTAAAGCGCAGTCAGAAATGACACACGCAGCTTTTGACCAAACCAACCCGCACTTCAAATCGAAGTTTGCCAGCCTCAAGTCAGTGATTGACGCGATCAAGCCAGCACTAAACGCCAACGGCATATTCTTTATGCAGGTATCTCACCCGCTAGATCATGGCGTAGGCATAGAGACTATTTTCTGCAAAGCAGACGAGAAGTTATCTACAGGCGTGGTTATGGTTCCGGTTGATAAAGCAAACGCACAAGGCCTAGGCTCGGCCCTAACGTACGCAAAACGGTACTCACTAGCTATGGCCTGCGGTATTGCAGCAGACGTTGATGATGACGGCAACGGCGCAGCAGCTAACCCACCCCCTGCAAATAGCACTGGTCGAAAGCCTCAATCAGTTACTCGTCAAGTCATCGAGCAAGAAGGGATCGTGGTTGATGAGCCAAAGCGTGACGCATACGTTACCCAGTTGGTTGCAAAGGTGACAGATGCCGACACTGGCGGTGTGCAAGAGCTAGTCGACGAACTATCGACAGATTCAGACATGAAGATTGCGGTGTGGGCAGAGCTGCCTAGCCCGGTTCGTTCATTCATTAAGAAACTAGGGAAATAAAATGGCTATGCGACCAAAAAATAGAGGCTTTTCACGAAAGGTGTTTGACCTGTTAGAAACGAAAGGCCCAATGAGCCGCAGCACGATCGCTGAAGAGATGCGAAAGATGGGACACCCAGTGACATCAAAGCAAATAATCACCTGCCTCCAGAATATGCGGCAGCGACACTGGATAGAATTCTCGCAAGAAGACCGGCGCAAGTTCGATATCAGATCAGAGACATTAAGGAACCAGCGCGACATGCAAGTTGAGATGCTCAATCAAAAAGGTAAGGTCACAATTAAGCCGGTTACATTCAAACCTTCAGGATCACCCACCCCAGACGTTAAAACGCCTGAAACGGTAGAATTAAAGCCTGTAGAGGCCTTTACAGTACCCTTTCCGATACAGGTTGCGGGTATGGTTTTAGTCACAGCAATAGTCACAGCGGTTTCAACCGCAATAGCAATGAGGATGTTTTAAAAATGGATAATAAGTTTGTAGATGGGTTTTTCGTTAAGGCACCAAGAGCCGGGGCGCCAGATTTTGTGAAAGGTAGCGTTAGCCTAAAGCGTGAAGAGTTTCTGCGCTGGGTATCCAGCCAAGAGGGTGAGTGGATCAACCTCGACGTTAAAGAGGGCAAGTCAGGCAAATGGTACGCTCAGGTCAATGATTGGAAGCCAAACAGTGGTGGTATGCCACAGATGCCGACTTTCACACCCCCTTCTGCTCAACCGCTCCCAGCGTATGGCGCAGCAGATGACGGGCTAGAAGATATCCCGTTCTAATGTAAACTTGGAGGGCCGGTAGATTAAGCAGGCCAGCGGCAGGGTCAGCTTTAGGAGTTCCTCCTGTGAGAGATAGATTGGGTGAAGTATGTCCGGCTTAGAATTTCAGCATCAACGCAATCAACTGCCGCACCCTCTCAACCGTCTCAACCGTCTCAAACCCAAATAATTAAATAAATGTTTTACATAGTAAAAGAATTGTTTAATAATAGTTCCACATTAACGAGAAGGAACGAAAAAATGACTGAGCAAAAATACATAGAAAGCTTTGAAATGACCCAACCATTAATGATTCAGCTTCTTGCAGAACTTTTTGATGCAGTTAAAGCTGGCAGGCTGAATTCAAACGACGAAGCGATGCAAATACACTCTTTAAAGCACGCCTATGACGTTAAGCCAGAAGAAATGTCCTGCTTAGTACAAGTAGCAAAAATCATGTCAAGCAACAGGGCCGCGTAAGCGGTCTTTGCCCTCACACCAACAACAAGGAACAAAAGCATGTCTGATTTTACCCTAAGAAATTCATTCAAAACCGCCGCTAATAAAATGGAATTTAGCGAAATTTTTGTCAACAACGTTTGGACCGGGTTCTTAGCCGTTCAAGGTACAGGCAAAACCTCTGTCATAGGTCAGTGGGATCATAAGTCGCAAGAAAGAGTACGCCTTACCATGCCGCAGTCGCATTACGGTGACATTGTGAGCAACGCAAACTTTATGAAACACTTTGAAGTTGCTTTTCTTTCGTATCTATTTAATGAGGCCGCGTAAGCGGTCTTTTAATGGATAACTTCAAAGCAAAAGGCTGGCTTAGTAAATACAGGTATGGCTTTCTGAGATATTCAGATCAGCCGAATGTTTGGGGTGTGCTCACACCCACCGGCAGGTTTATTAAGGCCAGAGATCAACACGAAGGCGGCGCTTTAGCAGAGGCCCGACTATTGAGGAAAGTAGACGCATAATGGAAAAAGAAGAATTCACACAACTCTATGGGGCATGGTTCGCCCTCCACCCCTTTAAAAAACGAGATTGGCCTGAGCTTGGCAAAGTCCACTTTGAGGCGTTTGGGAAAGAACACGCGCAGACGATGAGAGAGGCGCTAGGTCAGTTAACGGAGGAACTCGACGGGTTCCCTTCACCCAAGCAAATCAGAACTAAACTCAACGCCTTAAACAATACCAAGACTGAGGTAGGCGGACTAGTCCGTGACACGGCCCAGAATGAAGAGATTGCCAGTAGGCTCTTTGAGCATCTGCTAGGCATAGAATACAACGGTGTCCCGGTAAAACGTCCAGACGGCGTTCAGGATTGGCACGAGCGTATAGTTGATGACGTTATCAACTCAGGTTTACCCGATCATCACATGCAAGGCGCATATTCAGAAATAGGCTTGAGAGTAGTGAGGGCGCAAGCGTGAAGGAAACAGTAGAAGAGTGGATGGCTAGGACCGGCAAAAATCCTACCCAACTTGAGTATTGTACAGTGGCAGGCAAGGTAATCATTCAATGCCCTAGATGCCACAAGCAAGGCTCTGCGGGGCCAAGAGAAACCAGCAGCTTCCCAGTCAGTGAAAAACAAATGATCTGGTGTTATGACTGCGTTGATAGAGGGAACCAACCAAATGGATAATTTTTTAGCAGCAATAAAAGCGCAGACAAGTTTGCGTCGAACTTACATTCACGAAAGACTGCTGGCAGTTCAGCACCCTAACTTTCCAATTGCGCGAAAGCATGAGATCTACCAGATGCAGCGGAAAGGGGCGGGAGTGACTGAGATCGCCAACAATCTAGGCGTCGAGCGTCATGAGATCCACAAACTGCTGGGGCGGACATCTTGGCCTCACCCCGCGACCTTGACTTAGTGTTTCACATGAAACAACGCGAAAACCTAGTGCGGCTGATTGAGGCCATTGAGAACTGGCACCACGCCCGGAACCTTATAGAAGGATCAACAGACAAAGACCAACTGGCGAAGTTAATTCAAGAAGTGGGGGAGTTGTCAGATAACATCTGCAAGGGCCGGGATATGTCAGACGACATAGGCGACATTATTGTGGTGCTGATAAACATAGCAGCAAGGAATAACTTGTCTATTGAATACTGCCTGACCAGAGCGTGGCTAGACATTAAAGATCGCCGGGGCCGAATGATTGACGGGGTCTTTGTGAAGCAGTCGGATTTGGCTGAGGCATAACCCCAGCCGAAAACTCTAATCTTCTTCGGGTTCCATTTCCTTCTTGATGCACCCAGCGTGAAAGGTTATTGACTGCTCTACCTCTTGCTGCCTCAACACTAGGTTAATGTGCTCTTCTCTCAATTGAGAAATGCGCTGCGCCCGGATCTTGGCTTCATAGGTCATTTCTTCTTCCGATTACTCTACTTCATCTATTGTAATCATTTTATTTCCTTAGTTATCCGCTTGTTACCAATACCGCTTCAACAAAAATTCCGATCTCGTTTGTGCT
>Ga0187219_1001491_pt1 | contig 11187 bp, 9 predicted proteins | sample 13SPOviralmetaG_FD_130162 | JGI IMG/M metagenome (GOLD analysis project Ga0187219, IMG submission 130162) | Marine viral communities from the oligotrophic San Pedro Time Series (SPOT) site, San Pedro Channel, CA, USA - 13 SPOT_SRF_2010-07-21... | ecosystem: Environmental > Aquatic > Marine >... | reverse complement strand
TCCATGTAACAAATCCGACAGGCTGGTTATCTTCGTAAAAAAGATACGCTTTGTTGTGGATCAGCGGAATCAAACAATAAATGTTAAACTCTGAAAGAGTGTATTGTTTGTGAAAGTCCGATTGATTGAAGAGAAAGAGGCAGTCGAGAACAGTATTTCTGTTCTGCATAATGCGCCTTAACTAAGTGATTTTAATGTAATCAGTATAGCACTTTGTTAGTTGTAATTGCAAGGGGGTATATGCAGAAATTACGCTGCTTCCTCTTCAACGTCTGGATTTTCTAACGCCTCCACAAGGCGTTCTGCAAATGCTTCACGACCAATTACCAGTTGATCTAAATTAAACTGTGTGCTGCCAATCTTACGTTCCAGATCCGTAACGTGATTTAACAACGTCTTCTGGTTATCGGTCATAGCATCAACATTATATTCTTTATCGTTGACGGTAATGACGTTTGTTTTTTTCTCGGTCATTGTAGTCTCTTCTGTTAAGGTTTGATGGGCCAAGTGACATTCGTTGGAAACCCAGCTTGGCTTGGGATATCCCGCAGAGCCTGTCTGTACGTCTGCATCTCTGATGTCATCGTGTTGTCTGACAGTGCGAGGTAATCGGTTTCTGCGATTAAGCTGTTGCGCTTTTCTCTGACTTCCGCTGCCGCCCTATCGTTAGCACCGGCAGCCCATGCAGCCTCTTCAGCTTGGCGAGCAGCTATTTCATCTGCGGTCATATCAGTTAATACGCCGTTTACATACTTTTTCATTAGCTCAATCCATACAGTTTTATGACGCCTTTAGTAAGATTTCCAGATTCCGAAAATAGCCTTATATCTGTTATTACAGAATTAACGGAGTAAGAGGATGCACAATCTGAATAATTAACTGTAAACGATCTTCCTCCAGCTACATCACTTTGAAGTGTTGTCGGAACAGAAGACTCTTGCGAATTATAAATCATTACTCTAGCAGAAAAGTCATCAAAACTATTAATTAATCTTCCAATTAACCCTGTATCATTAGCCGCAAAGGCTCCATTGTTTAAAGTCCCACTACCAGCCTGACCTGAATAAACATATCTATATTCGCCAATAGTCCAATAACTAGAGGTGCTTTCAAAGCTGGTACCATTATCATCAGAAACACGGTATCTTAATCTTGTTCCAGTAGTAACATCTAAATTATGAATAACCATCATTTGCACTGAGTAAGAGCTGCTTAACGATATATCTACAGAAGCAACCGAAGATGTAATGTTTGTGGTAGATATTAAGGTCATAGCCCCGCCACCAGCAGCGGCCCCATCGAGGGTTACACTGCCGCTTGTGGCGCTGATGTCATTCGTCTGGTGATTTATCGTGAGAGCCATAATCTACCCCTTATACGGCTGTAGAGCCATCCATATCGTCCTGAGCCATTACCCAAGCATAGCATTTGTCTAAAAAGCTATCGCCTGATGCTGCCTCAATGTCAGTCAGATTTGCGTTGTAGCGTTTGAAATCTACCTCACGAGTATCATCGTTAGGCGTTGCTGTTGCATAAGCCGACAAGTCAATCATTACGGTGAACTTTGGATCAGTTCCACGTTGACGGCTGATTGCCGCTGTAACGATGCGGTAATAGGCGTTATTAAATGCAATGCCGTACTGGCTTGCACCTTGTTCGATGTTGTGTTGAATAGCCATTAGTTTCTCCTTTTAGGCCCAAGTTACTTCAGATGTGTGGATCGTAGCGACCCACCTGATGTTAGTTGATGCTGCACCAGTACAGGTGATTGCTAATGCACCATTTGTAGTGTCAGCGGATAAAGCCATGCCCCAGTTTGGTGTGTTATCTAAAACAGTCGTGGCTGAGTTTACTAAGACTGTTGTACCAGCGTTAGCTTCCCTGCGAATTAAACCTTCAACCTTCCAAGCGGCACAAGCTGTACCATCAGCGGGGTCTTCTCTAGCAACTAAAGTTCCATGAAATGCAAAAGCAGATTTATCAGGTAAAACAAGTTGGTTTATAGAACTTGCTGCATTAGTATCGCTTGACATTTTAGTTGTAGCAGCATCGGTAGTAGCCAGCCTAAGAGTAAGCATACCTGACTGAACTTCATTGTATTTATTTCTGTATCCAGTAAAGTTTCCTTTAGGCCCAAATACAAATTTTCCTGCTACGTTTGCATGAGCAGATTGTCCTCCAAATACAAAAGAACCGTCCCTTTGAGCATGCCCACTATCTCCACCTATTACGATTGCTTGGCTTCCATTAGCATTACCGTCTACAGCACCAAGACAGACAGCGTGACTTCCCGTAGCTCTTACGCCCATAAAGACGTTTGATCCACCAATACAAATAGAGTTAGAACCAGTTGCTTGGGCTTTTTCCCCCACAGCAAAGGAGTAATTACCACTTGCCTTAGCCTGATACCCCATAGCAATGCTGTCAGCACCGAGGCTTCCATAAGAGTTTCCGTTATCTTGGATTACTACTGCAAAACTGTTTGCACCTGTTGACTTTGATTTTCCGAAGGAAACTGACCTACTACCTTGAGATCTAGCGTCTTGCCCCCCTGCTATACTTCCACTACCAGATGAAATATTAGACCGTCCTATTGCCGTACTAAAAGAACCAGTAGATTGACAGCCATAACCTATAGATAGACTTGTAGTCTGCGTTGCTGAACTACTTAGTCCAATAGCTATTGAGGCAAATCCGCTTGCTGACCCACCGTGTATAGCCAAAGTAGAATCATTTGTAGAAGAAGCATTTGTGCCAATTGCAGTTGCAAATACTGTAGTAGCTGAAGCGTTGTTTCCTATAGCAAACGACTTAGCCCCTGTTGCAGTTGGGGCAGTAAATCCACTTGAAGCATTTTCAGCGTAGTAAGTAGGACTGCTACCTCCACCACCACCTACCGCAGTGCCACCTAATAATAAACTTGTACCATCAGAGCTAAGGGTTATAGCACCGCCAGCGCCTGTGTTATCAATATTAATAGAACCCATTATTTATTACTCCTATGCATACGTCACCTCACTGGTCTGAATATTAGCAACCCAACGGATGTTATGAGAGGCTTCTCCTGTGCAGGTAATTGCTAAGGCGTTGTTTGTGTTGTCGGCTGACAAAGCTACAGTCCAACCATTACCGTCATCAAAGGTCTGTATATTGCTGCTTACTAAGGTAGTTGTACCACCGTCATTCTTCAGTAAGCCTTTAATCTCCCAGCCGCCTTGATCCTGTGCGCCATTCTGCATTGCCACAAGTGTGCCTGAGAACATGATGCAGGTATCAGAGGCTGCTACGATCTGGTTGGTGGATGCTGCCGTGCCATTATTACTTGTCAAAACAGTAGCCGTTGCATCGGTTGTATCTGCACGAAGAATAAACTGACCCCCTTGTGCATCTCCATTTGCTGCAAAACAGCCAGAGGCGTAAGCAAATTTACCACTAACATCCGTTTTTGATCTATGGCCTACCGCAAAACTATAAGTTGCATTTGCATGTGTTCTAAACCCAAGAGCCATAGATTGTGATGCATCAGCATGAGTATAATACCCTGAAGGCTCGTAACCTATTGCAATGGCTCCAGATGCAGATGCCTTTGAATATTGCCCAATAGCTACAGCACTTGATGAATTTGTATCAACTACTGGGCCGTAGCCTATAGCAACTGAATGTGAACTTTGTGCATATGCTTGATGCCCAATGCCAATGCTGTGGTTTTGTGTTGCTTTTGCTCTCGTACCTATAGCTACACTGCCTGTACCAGAAGCACCATAGGTTGATGAGTTGTTGGCTATAGCGGCTGCAAACGAACTCGTTCCTGAAGCGTAACTACTTCCAATAGCTATTGCTTCAGTTGCGCTGTTTCCACCATATACTCTAGAAGCCGCACCGATAGCCGTACCATAGTCACACTGCTGGACATAGGCATTTTCACCTAAAGCAAGACCTCGATTACTGTCGCTATCGACATAAGCACTAGAACCCAAAGCTACTGATTGACCCGCTTTTGCTCTTGATTGATAGCCTATGCTTATAGAGTATGCAGCGCTTGCACCATAAGTAGTTGAATCATTAGCAATACCTGCTGCAAAACTATATTCCCCTGCAGCACGACTTTCTGCAAACGCAGTAGCAAAATTTGCTGTGGCTGTTGCTTTATACCCTAATGCAATTGATTTACTGCCACTAGCAACAGCGCTGTCTCCTATCGCTACAGCATTGGCTCCGGTCGCAGATGGCTGTGCAGAAGGCGAACTTTCATTGGCAGCGTAAAGGTCAGCACCACCACCGCCACCAGCATCTGCGAAAGTTACAGCGCCTGAGCCATCTGTGGTAAGCACCTGATTAGCAGAGCCGTCTGATGTTGGTAGGGTGTAAGCCTCTGAGATGCGTACTGTGTCGGCTGTACCACCTAAGTTAATTTGATTTGTAGCTGTAGACTGTACGCTAGTACCTAAAGCAATTGAGTTAGCGTGAGAAACAGTGTTGCCTTGCCCTGCTACAAAGGAGTTGTCGCCACTTGCAGTGCTGTCTCTTGAACCAATTACCGCTGCATAATTTCCTGACGCAGTATTGCTCCTACCTATGGCTGTAGAATACTGGCCTGATGCTGTATTTTGAGCGCCTATGGCTACAGTACCTATGCCAGTGCTTTGCGTACTATACCCAATTGCTACTGCGTAGGTGCTTGTAGCTTTAGCTAAAGCCCCCATAGCAATACTGTTAGAGCCATTACTGCCATATGACGTAGATTCAGTACTTATAACGGCAGTAAGAGAGTTTGCGCCATCTGCCTGACCCTGACCCAAAGAAACAGCCCTTGTGCCACTTGTGCCAACATGAGCATAGTAACCTAAACCTACAGCTTCAGTTGCCCTAACCCAAGCATTGTTACCAATGGCTACCGCCTGTCCAGCCTGTGCGCCACGGCTACTTGAACTGCTACCAATACCCGCTGCAAAGCTGTCCGTTCCACCTGCATGAGAATAAGTGAGTGCAGTTGATCTTACACCTGCGGCTGTAGCACTATCACCAATCGCTACTGAATTATTACCACTAGCAGTGGGGTCAGTAGCACTTACATCATTAGCAGCATAAAGGTCAGCACCACCACCAGCATCTGCGAAAGTTACAACTCCAGAACCGTTTGTAGTAAGCACCTGATTGGCACTTCCGTCGGATGTTGGTAGGGTGTAGGCTCCGTTGACGTTTACTGTGCCTGTCGTTTGGATTCCTGATGATGTTGTTTCTAGTTTCTTGGAACCATTATGGAAAAGGCTAGCAGAGCCATCCTTAGTAAACTGAGCCATATTTTCCCCAGTGTTACTTGTAAGTGTAACCTGAGAATGTCCCTGTATTAATAAGTTTCCTCCATTTTCAGAACGAATATAATTGTTGGTTGCACCTTTAAAGATACGGAAATCTTCATCCGCACCCATAATAATCATATTTCCTTCTGAGCCATTTCCGAAGTAGTCACTGTTATCGCCGAGGCGTATAGCGTTATTGTTAGCGTCTAAGTCGCCACCAAGCTGTGGTGAAGTATCTGCTACAAGGTCAGTAGAAACTGTTGCCCAATCATAGTCTGAGCCGTTCCATGAAAGATATTCACCGTTAGACGCAGTGCCTGTATTTAGATGCGTATCAACTGCCGCATCATTATAATTAGTAACCAGTACCCATGCAGAGCCTGTCCAAGCGTACATGCCGTTGCTGCTACTATTCCAATATAATGCTCCTATGAGCAAAGCATTACCGTCATTATCTACAGAAGGAGCAGAAGACTTGGCCCCCAAGTAACGGTCATCAAAGTTATCGTAAGAAGCAGCCGCCGCTGTAGCTGATGATGCAGCATTTGTTTCTGAAGTAGCTGCATTAGTGGCAGATGTACCCGCTGCCGTAGCAGATGAGGCCGCATTGGTGGCTGAAGTTGCGGCATTTGTAGCTGATGTTGAAGCAGCCGTAGCACTGTTACCAGCGTTTGTAGCTGACGTTGCTGCATTGGTTTCTGAAGTAGCGGCGTTAGTAGCCGAAGTACCCGCTGCACTTGCTGAAGAGGCGGCATTAGTAGCAGACGTATTAGCGGCGGTTTTGCTGGCTAGGGCGTTAGTTTCAGATGTAGCAGCATTTGTTTCTGAAGTAGCTGCCGCTGTAGCACTTGAGGCGGCGGCAGAAGCAGATGTAGCAGCATTTGTTTCACTCGTAGCTGCATTAGCCGCAGCGGTAGCCGCCGAAGTACCACTTCCTAAAATGCCATCGACATACGTCTTAGTAGTTAGATCAGAATTGGCGCTGGGCGTATATGTGGCTGTTACTTTATTAGCACCCATAGTGATACCACCAGTCATCGTACCACCAGCTAAAGGCAGTCGAGTATCACGTTGGGCATCTGTATAGGCTTTTGTGCTAACATCTTGAGCAGCCGTAGGATCACCAGCACCAGTGATCTTGTTCGTGGACATGGCTATGGAGCCTGTCATCGTACCACCAGCTTTTGGCAGCTTAGTGCCGATAGCCGTGTTTAAAGTGTTGAATGCATCGTCATCGTCTGCCAAAGCGGCCGCCAGTTCGTTCAGCGTATTAAGGCTATCAGGGGCGCTATCCACCAAGCCAGCAACCGCATTGTCTACGTCAATCTTACGGGCTGCATCATTGGCATTCACTGGAGCAGATAGGTTCTCAATAGTAGCTGATGTGCCAGCATTCATATTAAGAGTGCCGTTTACGGTTATGTTGTTAAAGCTGGATGTTCCAGATGCGGCTGTTACGTTGCCCGTGACATCACCGATTACAGCGCCAGTATGCGTACCCGCAGAGTTACCCGTGATGTTGCCCGTGACGTTGCCCACCAGATCACCAGCAAAATTTGTAGTAGCAGTTACTACCGTACCTGTGACGGCTTGGGCTGATGAGCCGCCAATTACAGCGCCATCAATAGTACCAGCGTTTACGTCAATCTGAGTAGGAGTAAGAGTACCGCCGACAGTCACATTTCCAGAAGCAGCTATGCTGTTCATAGTGGAGGCATTTGTGACAGTCAGGCTGTTTAGAGTAGACAGTGCTGTAGTATTTAAAGTACCGCCGATAGATACGTTACCTACCGCAGAAATGCCGCCCTGTAGATACAGGTCTTGGAACCTGACGGTAGGTGTGCCTAAGTCGATGGTGTTGTGGGCCGCAGGTTCGATCTTGTTATTAGTAAATACAGTTACAAGCTCACGCCAAACGGCTGCACCAGTAGAACTGCCTACACAAACATATACCCGTCCATTATTTATGTTTTCCCACAGAGATCCGGGTTGATAGCCTTGCGAGGTATCGTTGGTAACCGAAGGGGCCGCTGTAGCAGCAAAATTGTTTTTACCACCAGAACCACCATTAGCGGTAGGCAAGATACCAACAACAGATGTAGCCAAGTTGATTTTAGGGGAGTCACCTACGCCGCCAGTATGCCCATGCCCTGTAGTGGCGTTAAAAGCCGCAGCTACTTGGTTAAACTCAGAGTTAAGCGGAGGCGCAGTAATGGGTGATCCGTTAATAATCTGCCCCGTAGACTGCCGTGTGTAACCTGCCATTATCTTCTCCCTGCCGCAGTAAATTCAAAGACTATTCCCTGTATAGAGAATGGTTCTGTCTGCCCGATTGTTACGAAAGTAGCTTGCGCCGAAAAACCTGACCCCTGAATATCACTGGTCATAATTGGCTTGGATGAGCCGCCGTATAATACGTTAGTTGTGTTATATTTTATATTTCTGCCACCATACCTAGTAGGCGCTCCACTAGAGGACTGAGAGTAGGTTGCGGGAGTAGATGTATCCCCATCTCCCCAATCGTAAGTCATCGACAGGAGCATCTCCAACGGACCTTCTGCCCTGATGAAGGTATTGATCTTACGCATTACCTTGCGCTGCTCTGTCTCACCGAAGTCTAGGTAAGGTGTGGCATATATAGAAATGATATCGTCACCGTTAAATGACGTACCATTTTCTTGACGATATACTTTACCATCATAATCGCCGTGAATAATATTTTCAGTTGTACCTATATATCCGCTAGTGGCACAGGAAGCTCGTATGCCTAATAGCTCACCGAACTCCCAAGATATACTACCGGAGCTATTAGTGAGACCGCCTATAATGCCAATGCTATCAGAAGCTGCTAAAGAGGCATCGCCAATGAAGTACCTGATTTGAGACTTTGACCTAATTACAACGCCATTAAGCGTGTCCATGTCAGTGTTAGCAATCAAATCGACTAACGTAGCCTGAATGGGTTTACTGACGGTCTCAAGCTTAACATCACCGATACGGCTTGTACCAGCAACAGGTCTAAAGCCGTCTGGTGCTAAAAACATTAAGTCGCCGCCGATTTCCAAGACGGAGTCTCTAGCAACACAGCCAACATTTGCTGTGACCTGATCAGTTACAAAATTATTAGATGCATCAACCGTAATTTTCTTGATGCCGTTTGTACCAAAAATAAAGAGGTCATCACGAAAAGGTTTAATCTGAACAACATCAAAACCAGCGGCTATCTGTCCTGCGCCATTAGCTACAGTAAAATCATAGAAGCCGTCTGGGTCAGCGGTATTGGTAGGGGCCGAGTGAGCAATGGCAGCACCGAATGCAGTATCACCGGCTAGGAATAAAGTATTCTGAAATACGTCTACAAGAGAGGGGGCATTGAGACACTGATCACCGCCGCCGGTATTACTACTAGCACCTACAGTGTATCCCCCAGAGTTAGTTGACTTTAGCTCTTCCCAGTGGACCCCGTCGAATACGATGGCTGGATTAACGCCGTCTACAAATACAATCTTATTACCAGTGCCGAAGTTAAAGACTACATGCCGTATCTTGTTAACCGTGCGACCATTTAAAGTCATGGGGCGAGTGACAGAGAAATCTAAGGTATACTTACGCCAGCCAATGTAAGCCGTGTAGTAGTAGAAGCTGTAGTTACTGCCGCCAGCGTCTTGTCGTATTGCTATAATCTTTGTTGAATTGGTGGCATCATCTTTAAATATAGCCAGACCGAGAACTTTACCCTGAGCCGTAGTCTGACCATCTACAGTAACCTCTCCGTAATCAGGGTCATACTCATCGTACCCCTGAATACGCCGATAGCCCCCGAAGAGGCTAGGTTCGTAATTAACTAATCGTGTAGCAGAACCCGGACTGTTGTCCGAAAGGTCTAAGTGATTTTCGTTACTGTTTAGACCGCCGCTACTGATAAGTTTAAAGGACTGTATTTCGTCTGGCATTAATACCTAATCCGCGTATCTCTTATCTTAATTTCATTATTGATGTAGAGAGTTTGAAGGTCTTTGATGCCTTGCTCGAAAGCTATAAACGCAGCTTGAGCGGCTTCTAAATTATCTTTGAACATATACATATGATAGATAGCACCATCGATCAGTACGGTGTCGTAGCTCTCAGGTATTCTCGTTACATCCGTTGCATTAGTGATGTCCGAGTAGTTCATAAAATATCTGTATCTAATCGAATAGGTTTTATTAGGAGAAGGGCTTATACCATAGCCGTTGCCGTGACTTTCAAATACAAACTCAGGGCAGTCTCTACCTAAGTTACCGGCAGAGTAGTCATCATCTCTATAAGTGGAGTACCACTCATCTCTGTCGATGTGCTTCAAGGTCTTGAAGCCTGTACCTAGACTAGCATCCCCTTGAATTTGGAAGCTGGCCCAGTCTGCTACTTTAAAATACTGAGGCCAAGTGTACTCTGTCTGACCTACCACTAACGTATCTGTCTGTTCAGCGGCATTAAAAGGCCAACCAAACTCAGACTGATTGATTTTTGCAACGGCAGATTTAACGGCATCCTTAACAAGTGCCTGAACGCCACGAACCGCTCCAAAGTCGGATTCCGCAATCTCTACTTCATTTAAACGGCGAAGTGTTTGGTTGCATAGATCAATGTAAGTTGTCGGCATAAATTACCCTCAGTAGAGTGAAGGGGCCAGCACTAAGCCAGCCCCTCAGTAGTCTTATGCGAGGTTGTAGTTCGCTGTGAACAAAGCTTCTGGTCTCAGAATCTTGCGACCATAGAGGCTCATGCCGCGCACAATGTCCGCGAATGTAGTAGGTGACCGGAAGGTCTCAGTCTTAGCAATCTGTTGAGCCGTAGCTACCGCAGATGCGTGACCCGCAACCATCACACCGAAGTTAGTCTCAGAGCCTGTGGAAAGTGCCACGCCAGCGCCTGTACCTTCGTATGGCAGGTTATTGGACTTGTAGATTGAGAACCCACGCAGTGTTCCGGGCAAGCGTCCATTACGCAACTCATCACCGCCACCGAAGTCAGCGTTAATAAGCTTACTAGACTCATCCATCAGTACTTCTGCAAATACCGGATCGATTACTACCCAGCGGCCATCTGTATCTACATTGGCTTGGTCCATCTGCCGTGCGATACGGTTTAGGATTGCTAATGGAGAAGTGATACCACCAGCACCACCGCCAGCGGCGATTGGGATAGATGTTACTTCACCAGCATTGCCTAAGTCAGCACCACCGAAGTCTGTGATGTCCAACTTGTTAGCAGCCAACATTTCATCATTGCCAGCGGCAGCATCGGCTTTAGTACCGTTGATATCGCCAGAGGCTGAACGACGAACCCAGTTAGAAGGTGTCTTCCAACCGGCTAGGTAGCCAAGTACTTCTGCGTCAAATGTATCACGCAGTTTGTAACCAGCACGGTCACTTGCGAGATCACCGAATGAGACATGCGAGTGTGCCTCTTCAATATCGTCGATAGCGAACTGGAAGTAGTTGGCTTGATCGACAACCATAGTGAAGTCAGCGTCAGTCAAGTCTTGTGTCGCCAGTTGAGTACCACGCTCATATGTCGTGATAGTGATATCGGGTTCTTTGATAATCTTTACAGAGTCACCGAAGTTAGCGATCTCTCCAGCGTAGTCAGTGTTAGTTACTGACTCTACTACAGACGCCTTGCGTAGCGCCTTTTGGACCTTTTTTGAGTAGATTACTGGGCTGAAATTGCCCGAATTGAGGTTAGTATAACCTGATGCCTTTGGAAATGCCATTGCTTTAAAATCCTTGTATGAAATGGCTTAAAATAAACTTCTAGGCACACGTAATTGTGTGATTAATAAAATGATTAAATAATTCTAGAAGCAGCTAGATCAGACAATTAAACAACAGTGTCAGCTTGATTA
>Ga0187219_1001490_pt1 | contig 11192 bp, 15 predicted proteins | sample 13SPOviralmetaG_FD_130162 | JGI IMG/M metagenome (GOLD analysis project Ga0187219, IMG submission 130162) | Marine viral communities from the oligotrophic San Pedro Time Series (SPOT) site, San Pedro Channel, CA, USA - 13 SPOT_SRF_2010-07-21... | ecosystem: Environmental > Aquatic > Marine >... | reverse complement strand
TTATAGATATAAATTCTGAAGGGGCTATTGCACCTAATAAAGATACAGGTGGTTTTGTGTAAAAACTTAGGTCAGAGGCATTTATACCTCTTTCGATTTTTAATATTTTTTTAATTATTTTTAAGAACATCTGTTGAGGTTCTTTTACTACTGTACTCATAGCTATATCGTATGCAGTAAGTATTTGTTGATTGTTTCCTAACTGACCAGCAACTTGTATGCCTGATAAAGCAGGATTCCATCTATGTGCCGAAATTATATTATCATTAGTGATTTTTTGTAATTCCATAAATGAACCATCACTTGTATCGTTTATAATATTGACATTAGTTGCATCACCTTCGCCATTTTTAGCGATAAATAATATTTTAGAATTATCTCCAGCACCCGTTAATTTAGCTACAGCATCATCTATAAAGTCTTGTGCTTCATCCTCTCCCATATCAGCGTTTAACTCAACTATTGCACTAGGCATAAATCCATTTTTGAATCGAGTCAAGTTATAGACTCCTATCTGATTCGCTATTTTTATATGATCGAGAGCTGCACAATAATCAGGCATTCCATAATAATAATATGTGCTTTCGTAATCTGAAAAATGTATGATTGTTCTGTATACTTGCCCATTATCTTCCTTTTTAAATTCAGGGTATGTAGGTATTTTTCTTAAATCATCTGGATAGTTTCTTGCTCTTTCCCAATCAGGATGTAATAAAATGTGTTTACCATCTTTGTGAACTCTAGCAGTTGTACCATCTTGATGAAAAAAGTTTAAATAACCTTGTCCAATAACCACTTCCATATAGGCGTTACCTAATTTCCAATAATCAGCAAATACTTTTCTTGCTACATCATCTAAAGATTCTCCAAAAATATTTACATCCTCTAGTATGCCTTGAAGTTTTTTATTGCTTGTTCTTAATCCTTCGCCTACTGAAAAAGTTGTTTTTGTACTTAAGATTGCTCTATGCGTAGATGCTGCTCTAGATAATTCAGATAATTCTTGTGGAAATAAATTATTAATTCCAAAAGGAATCCAATCATCTTGTAAGGGTTTATACGGATGTGGTTCTTTTGGTACTTCTTTTGATAAATCTTTGCTAAAAGAATAACCTAATATTTTAGGACTACTTTTTGTTTGACTTATACTTTTTATATTTTGTTTCTTTTTTCGGCTCATTTATGATAACTTTTTTTATGTTTTTACTTTCTTTTACAACTTCATCTTCATTTTCTAAAGAAACATAAGGTTTGCCTTGATTATGTAAGTGAGATAATACTTTGTTGCTTAATATAGAATCAAAACCAACAGTAACAGTATGCCCTACTACTTCTACAGTATCATTTTCATTAGAAACAAAATAATCTTTATTAAATTTAAATTTCATCATGATATATTTTTATGTAAATATATAAGAAAAGGGGGGATGAACCCCCTAATCTTATAAAAAGTTATTAATGAACTAGGCTGCCGTCCAAGCAAGAGTAACTCCAGTAACAGCTTGATATAAATCAATCGCACCAGCAGTTCCAGGATCAGCGTTAGCAGATGAAACTACTACAAGAGCCTCTCTTGGGTATTCAGCGTGTACACCTACTAATTTAACTTGTGTACCATTTGCATCTTGTAAGCCTACACCAGTAGTTTGCTCACCAGATGAAAATTCCATAAATGCTTTTTTCTCAAAAACTTTATCATATCCTAAGATAAAGAAATAAGTTTCTGGTGCTACAGTATCACAATCATCAGCGAAAGTTTCTACTAGAGCATAAATACCACAAGACTCAGTTAATTCTCTTAATCTACCATTAATTTCTTCTGTTACTTTTGGAATATAGAAATCTAATTCTACATTCACAAGAGTTGAACCATTTTCTCTAGTTGCATTTGCAGTGAAACCAGCAGTTCCTCTATCAAATTCAAATTCAAAAAATGTTGATGAAGTAAAAGCTGAAAACTCACCACCAGCAGCATCAGAACCTGGTCCCGATCCAGCAGCTGCATAAGCTACAGCACCTAAACCACCTTGTTCCATCAGCCATATTCTTTTAAGTCCACCTCTTCGGTTTCTATCGCAACATATAATTGCGTGTCCTTTAGTTATTGCCATTTTTTTATTTTTATTAAAATTGTTATTACAAGTTATTGGGGGGTTATCCACCCCCCTTTAACAAATTATTATTAAGAGTGGATTGTTGTTACAACCATTCCTGGTTCTTTAACAGCAACACCGAAAGAGTAAAGCATTCTAAAACGATTTTCTTTACAATCTCTGTTGTACCACATATCAACATCTTGTGCTTGGAAGTCAGTACCAATAGTAATATTGTTTTCCATAGTCCAAATTGCACACTTAGTTTCTGATGCAGCATCAGGTGCGTTACCATTTGTCATGTTTACTAAAGCACCTGCGTGATTAGCAATATCAACATCCCAAGAATTTTGAACCATTAATGGCACACCATTAAATCTTAAGTTACCTACACCATTTTGTAAATCAGCGTAAGCAGCTGTATGTGAACCATTTGAAGCTCTAAGTTCTTTTGCATAAGAATCAGCAAAAGCTCTAGAACAGTAAATTACTTGTCCATCAGCAGTAGCTAATTCAGTTGAACGAGCAGCTAACATAGCCTCTAATTGAGTAATAGTAGCAGTAGCACCTTGTACTAAAGTTTGAGATGCAGGTAAAGTACCAGCACCATGAGCAGTATCTAATGCTTTCCAAACACCATTACATAATGCTTGAGTTCCTGCACCATTGTCAGCATCTCCCCACCATAAAATAGTAGACATATCTCTCATAATACCTTGTAGTACTAATTCAGAAACAATTTCCATAAAGATAGTTCCTGATAAATCATAACGACTTATACCTCTTCTCAATAGTTGAGATTTAATGTGAGATAATAAAGCTGTTGATTGTTGTGCGTGTTCAACCTCTAATCTACATAGAGTTAAAGTGATCACATCATTTGCTGATCTTGTATCATCAGCTGAAAAGCATGAAGTATTCATAGCTTTTGTTAAATCTTTAAGTGCTGAGTACCTATCTAATTTAATAGATGCACCAGACACATCAGATATAACTTCCATCCCTTTCAGATGGTCATTTTCGTAAAACAAAGGAGATAGGAAATACTTTCTAGCATCTTCTTGACTCCATGTTAAACTTGTATTAATTACATTTGCCATTTTTTTCTAATTTTTAATTTTTAAAATACACTTTTTTGTCATTACTAATGCTGTTTGCTAGTACATCCCACGCATTTTCAGAATTAACTTCTGGAGTTGGGTTAGGATCTTTACTAGGTACTACATCACTTGGAGTTCCCTCCATTTTTGCTACTTTATAAGTTGAAATCTCATCTTCTAAAGTTGCTATGTAACCATCCTTTTCAACAATTTTGCCATTAAGTTCAACGATAGCCTTAGCAGATTCTTCAATAGACTCTTCTAAAGTTTTCATTTTTTCAACAACAACATCATTGTCAAGAATTTTTACTTCTTTTACGTCCTCTCCTTTGTTAAAAAGATCAGCGATAAAAGTTTTTAAGTTATCAAACTCTTTTTCCATTTTACTTTCTTTTTTAATGTTATTAAATAAATTATTTACAAGAGCTTTATTCTTGTAATCATACTTGTTAATATCAAATCTAGCAGCAAGTTTAATTGGCTCTTCTATTTTATCTATAAAACCAGCCTTTACCGCCTCTGAACTATCAAACCAAGTTTCTTTATCCATCCAGGCTCTAATTTGCTCTTCGCTTTCGCCTGTCTTAGACATATATATACTAACTAACCTGTCTCCCATCTTGTCCATAAGGTCAGCCGCTTTTCTTAAATCTGTAGATTCACCTGTTTCTCCACCCCAAACATTATGAATCATGTATAACGAGTTTGCACTCATTGTAACTTCATCACCAGCAAGTGCAATAACACTAGCCATAGATGCAGCCATACCTTCTATCCTTGTAGTAACTTTTTGTGGCATTCTAGAAATAGCATCATAAATTGCTAATCCATCTATAACAGAGCCGCCAGGTGAATTGATTCTTAATAAAACAGATTTATCAGTTGGAATTGCTTTTACTTCATCTATAAAAGATTTGGCATCAACTCCATAATTGCCAATCTCATCATATATCATAACCTCAGTTAAATTACTAAAGGCTTCATTTTTTATATCGTACCAATTCATTTTTATTGAGTTTTTTATTTTAGCACTTACCTCATCATGTTCATGGCTATATGTAAAGAGAATAGTCATTTCTGTACCATCCTCATCTGTTTGTGTTACATACAACTCTCCTTTATCATGTAGAGTAGCCATTTGGGCTTCAGTAAAATCATATTTATGATCATACTCTTCGCCTTTGTATTTGTATTTTTTCTTTTTAGCCATCCCGTCTATTTGTTCTAACTTCTTTATAGCCCAATTAATACCTGAAGTTCCTCCCCAGCAATCCCACATAAGTCCTCCACAGCCATCCTCATAAGGTACATCTTTGTGCTGTTGATGTCTTTTAAAACTTGCCATCCTAGCAATCGTTGAACGAGAAAGTTTTTCTCTTCGTGATAATTGTCCTGCCCGAGTCCAGCCTACGTTTGTTCCACAAGAACTACCATTTTCTTCTTTGTACTTGATAGCTCTTTTTGCATTATTAGTTGCAGATTGAGGGTAGTCGTTGTAAGTCTCAGCCATTTTACAATATAACTCATAAAAATTGAATTAGTTTGGAAATTAGTGGAATAAAATTTGCATAAGTCAAATAAAGTCCTTTACATTGTAATTCAAATCAATACTAAATATTATGAATTTTACCACAAAACTATCAGGAAATAATGCCACAGCCTTTAACACAAATAAAGAAAACCACGACTCTTACGCTGAATTAACAGTTGAATGGGAGTTTGTAACAGAGATGCGTGAATGGGGTGTAAAAGGCATATATGTATATATAACTAAAGTTATAGGCACTGTTGCTTTAGACTTTTGGGATCATGACAAAAAAGATGAGGTAATAAACATACATACAGATGATGTTGTATATAATAGTGAACAAGATGTTAAGTGGGCAATAGAACAAGAATTTGCAAGTAATTACGAGCTTGGAGATTGTATACAGCCACAATCTATTTGTGTAGACATAGAAAGTAGTATTATAACTGTTTATTTTTACTAATATGAGTTACGATAATTGGAAACTAAGTAACCCTATAGATGATGGTTTTTATACGGGTATGGTAAGCAGATGTTGTGGTGCTGAAATAGGCACTACTAACATAAGTAACTGTTGTTCTGCTAAAGTATATGATGATACAGATGTTTGTAAGCGGTGTAAAGAACACGCTGATTTAGATGATCAGTGTTGTTTAGAGTGTGGTGATTCATGTGAAACAATAGAAGATTATGAATACATAGCACTAGAGAAAGAAAGTAGAGAGGAGATGATGAGAGATGGTGATAAAGATGAATATTAACTAAAATTAAATTATGTCAAAAATTAAAAACATTGTAGATTTACAGCAAGAACATGAAGATGATGTTGCTAAATATTATTCGCAACTATATAAAGTTGCAGGGTATATGGGTATAGAAAAAATATGCCTAGAATTAATTAAAGCGAATACTAATTTTAATCCAAAAAAAGATGACAAAAGAAACTAAAAACGAAACATTAAAAAGATTGTTTATAGAAAACAACTTAGTAAAAGAAGATGTGTTTAAACACAAATTTTATACAATAATAACTAGAGCAGGTGTAGACAAGATTATGGCTGCAAACAATATAGAAATACAATATGATATTGTAAACCTTTCAGATGACCATACTCATTGTCTTATAAAAGCTCTAGGCAAGAAAGGAGATAAGATTATACAAACTTTTGGCGAGTGTACGCCTAAAAACAATAGTAACGCATATCCAGTTGCTATGGCAGAGAAGAGAGCAAAATCAAGAATTGTGCTTATGTTGGCAGGTTTTTATGAGCATGGTGTTTTTTCAGAAGAAGAGGCAGAGGACTTTGCAAAATCAAATCCAAATAAATGAATGAAAACGATTGGATAGATGAGGTTTTAGAAGATAAAGAGTGTGATTTATGGCAAATAGGCAAGATAGAACAACTCTTAATAACATCTGGAACAAACTATCTATATGATAATTTAAATTTTAATGAATTAACTTACAATGAAGCGGAGAGAATCATCCAGGACTTATGGGAGAACGATTGCCCTAAAGATCCTAGAGAACAATTTAAGCAAATGCAAAGAAGGGGCGTATTTAAATAATTGGCAAAAGATTAGAAGAGTAATTAGTATAAATAAAGAGTTTATACCAGATATTATTCCTTTAGGAACTAAAACATATATACCTATAAAACATTTTATAGATTTTTTAAATGTAGTTCCAGAAGAGTTTTGGTGTAAGACACCTACTTTTTATTACCATGTCGATAAAGTGTGTTGGGATGCTCTTGGCTTTCTTGGTGAAAAAATACATAAATCAACAGTAAGAACTAAATACTTACAATTATGTTTTTCTAAATTAGGGTTTGAAATATCTGATGTTTTAAATAATGAGGAGGATATGTTTACCCATTGTAAAAATAATAAAGAAAGATTTATTTCTGCATTAAAATATTTAGATGCAAATTTAGACGAGATAGAATTAAAACAAATATTAATAAAAGCAAAAAAATTAAGTGATGAAAGATACGTTATTACTGAGTAGTACAGAAGATAGTTTATTTAAAATAGTTTCTGTTTGTTCTGGTTTTAATTACAATCAATTAAGATCAACAATAAGAAAACAAGATTTAGTTGTGGCTAGAAGTATATTAGCCATGCTAATGCTTGAAGAGGACATAACTTGTAAAAGAGCAGGTGAGTGTATTAACAAAAATCATGCTACTGTTGTACATTATAAAAAAAATCATAAACATAGTATGGAGTATTATACGCCATACAGAGAACTATATTTAGCTTGTAAAGATGAATATTTAACATCTTATAGAGAGGCTAGAGTAGAACACATTGACTTGCAAATAAAAGATTTGCAAAGAACAATTAAGAAATTAAAAAAGAATTTTAAGAAAAACCCAATTACTAACTAAATTATTTAAAAATGGATAAACAAAAGCAATATGTTAATGGCATGATTATTAAAGAGAAAACCTTTGATAATGGTGGAACACAATTAAAAATGAGTATTAAAACATCTGATCTTATAGAGCAATTAAAACAACTTGATGATGAAGGCTGGGTTAATTTAATTGTAGCTAGAAGGCAAAATCCTAGCGAAACAGGTGTTAGTCATTATGTCTATGTAGACACTTGGAAACCAACTAAGAAAAAGAAAGCAGTTGAAGTAGGTTCTGAAGATGACTTGCCATTCTAAATTATAAATTAGGGGGGTAGCCATATTGGCAAAATAATAATATTAAATGTTTTTATGCCCCCCTTTTTTTTAAAAAAATATAAATGAAAAGTAAACCAAATTTTTATGCAATCCTACCAGCAGATGTTAGATATAGCGATAAAATAAACGCTATGGAAAAATTGTTATTTGCTGAAATAACAGCCTTATGTAACTATAAGGGCTACTGTTGGGCTAGTAATAAATACTTTGGTGATTTGTTTAAGAAACATCCTGGTAGTATTAGTCGTAATTTATCTAAATTATCTATGCAAAAGTTTATAAAGGTGCAGTTAGTTAAAGAGGGTAAACATACAGATAGTAGGCGTATATCATTAATACATAAACCACATGAAAGAGTTTATAGCTACCCTAAACAAAAATGTGAAGAACCCCTTAACAAAAATGTTAAACATAATAATAAAAAAGAAAAAGAAGAATTGTTTAATGAGTTTTGGGATGCCTATAACTTTAAGAAAAGCAGAAAGTTATGTTATGCTAAATTTATGAGCTTAAGCCTTAAGGTTTGTAAAAAATGTGTATATGCAGCTAAAGAATATTCTGCATCAATAACAGATATAAAATTTAAGAAACATCCAAGCACTTGGTTAAATCAAGGATGTTGGGATGATGAGATTACAAATAAAAATCAACAAGGCTTTACAGGTGGTGGCTTTGAAAACATGGTATTTTAATATGAAAATTATAGAACTATATCCTAAAGAAGTTATAACAGTTAAAGATGATGAGTGTTTAAATTGTTTTTGTTATATAGATAAATCTGAAGTATTTTGTAGTGAAGATTGTGAATTAGAATATGATGAAAATGACATTTAATGATTATGGCATACAGGTAAAAAAACCTAATGGACAGATAAAAACTAAATGTCCTAAATGCTCACATGATAGAAAAAAGAAGTCTGATCCTTGTCTTTCTGTAAACATAGATGAGGGTATATGGAATTGCCATAATTGTGGATGGAATGGCACACTAAAAAAACAAAACAACTATATGCAAGAGGTAACATATAAATTGCCTGAAGTCAAATCTGCTAGTGAATATACTGAAAAATTTATAGCTTGGTTTGAACAACGAGGTATATCAAAAGAAACATTAATTAAATGTCGTATTAGTGAAGGCAAAGAATATATGCCACAAGTACAATCAGAAGTAACAACAATACAATTTAATTATTATAGAGATTCTAAGTTAATAAATGTAAAATATAGAGATGGTGCAAAAAACTTTAAATTAGTTAAAGATGCCGAAAGAATCATGTACGGTATTGATGATTTACTTGGCAAAAAAGAAGTTATAATAGTAGAGGGTGAAATGGATAAACTAGCATTTTATGAGGCAGGTTATAAAAATTGTGTATCTGTTCCTAATGGTGCTAGTAATTTAAAAATGGATTATTTAAAAGATTTTCCAGAAAATGTAGAAAAAGTATATATAGCTGTAGATAATGATGAGCCTGGACAAAAATTACAGGAAGAATTAGCTAGAAGAATAGGTAGAGATTTATGTTATAGATTGACATATCCAGAAGGATGTAAAGATATAAATGATGTTTTAGTAAAACATAATACAAATGCAGTAAAGCTATGTATTAAAAAAGCACAAGCATACCCTTTAGATGGTGTTTTAAATGTAAACGATTTTGATGTAGATATAGATCAGTTATATGATAATGGTTTGCAAAGAGGTAAAGGTGTAGGACACGACAAATTTGATAAGCTATTTAGTTTTGCTTCATCACAATTAACAGTAGTAACTGGAATACCTACACATGGTAAAAGTAATTTTTTAGAACATCTATGTATAAAACTATCTTCACAACATGGCTGGAAGTTTGGTGTTTTTAGTCCTGAACATTATCCTATGCAATTACACTTTTCAGTATTAGCTGAAAAACTAATGGGTAAATCTTTTAGAAAAAACACTAAGTATGATAGAATGTCAAAAAACGATTTGAACTTAGCTAAAAAATTTATATCAGAACATTATCACTGGATTCGCCCAGATGGTGATGTATATACAATAGATGCAATTCTTGAAGCAGCAAAAGGTTTAATTAGAAGGCATGGTATAAACGCATTAATAATTGATCCTTATAATAAAATAGATGCTAACATAGGCAATCAATCAGAAACAAATTTTATAAATAAATTTTTAACTAAGCTAACTATATTTAAACAAAAATACGACATACATATTTTCTTGGTAGCACATCCAAGAAAAATGGCAAAGCAAGATAACAAATTGTATGAAGTGCCAACATTATATGATATAGCAGGTAGTGCTAATTTTTATAATCAAGTTGATAATGGTATATCTGTATATAGAGATTTTAAAAATAAACTAACTAATGTTTATGTGCAAAAAGTAAAGTTTAGACATATAGGAGAATTAGGTGAGGCACAATTTAAATATAACATACAAAATGGTAGATATTCTGAAGTTGGAGAACATATAGATAATGGTTCTTATATCATAGAAAGAACAGAATCAATGCTTTAAATTTGGTATTGTAAATATTTTTTTGTTACATTGTATATGAACTTGACAATTATTATTATGATAATGACATCAATTTGCTTGGGTTTTTTAATTGGCACAGTAGTAGTATTATATAAAACTAAAGAAGATATTTTAATGCTTGAAGAAGAATTAGATTTTTTTAGAAATAACTATCACAAATTATTAAAAGAATTTCAAGACAAGTATATAGATGATTAAAGTAGGAACATTTTTTAGTGGAATTGGTAGCCCTGAACAAGCTCTTATAAACTTAGGCATTGATCATGAAATAGAGTTTGCTTGTGATATAGATAAATATGCAAGAGAAACTTATTCAAAAAACTTTTCTGCTAAAAAAATATATAACGACATAACTAAATTAGATATGAAGGATTTAGCTTATGTAGACTTACTTGTCTTTGGTTTTCCTTGTCAAGCATTTTCACTAGCCGGTAGAAGAGGTGGTTTTGATGACACTAGAGGTACATTGTTTTATGATGCCTTAAAATATTTAATTGAACACCGTCCTAGATATTTTATAGCTGAAAACGTAAAAGGATTAGTAAATCACGACAACGGTAGAACATTTAGAACAATACTTGATTGCTTAAGTAAAACAGAAAACAATCAATTTTCATTAATGCCATTTGACAATTTAGGTTATAACATACATTATAAAGTTTTAAATACTAAAGATTTTGGCATACCACAAAATAGAGAAAGAATATTTATTGTAGGAATAAGAGATGATGATGATAATACTTTTAGATTTCCAAAGGGAATTGATTTAAAATATAGACTTAAAGATATATTAGAAAAAGAATATGATTCTAAATATTACTTAAGTGAAAAAATGGTAGCTGGTATATTTAAAAGTAATTTTCAAGAACGTAAACCTATGGATATTAATAAAATATCTAAGTGTTTAAAAATTGGTGGTGATGTTCCTTGTTTTGAAGTTATATCACATTCTTTATATCCTAGAAGTGGTAATCCTAAACAGGGAGGTACAGGACATCTACAAAAATCAGATGGCACAGCCTATTGTATAGACACAGGAAATATGCAGGCAGTTGAGGTTATACAAGTAAATAATTCTAAAGAAAGCCACAATCAACAACCATATCAACAAAACAGAATTTATGATACAAATGGTTTATCACCAGCTTTATCTGCAAACCTAGGTGGTGAAAGAAATCATTTATTAAACACAAAAAAAATTAGAAGATTAACCCCAATAGAATGTGAAAGATTG
>Ga0187219_1001489_pt1 | contig 11194 bp, 5 predicted proteins | sample 13SPOviralmetaG_FD_130162 | JGI IMG/M metagenome (GOLD analysis project Ga0187219, IMG submission 130162) | Marine viral communities from the oligotrophic San Pedro Time Series (SPOT) site, San Pedro Channel, CA, USA - 13 SPOT_SRF_2010-07-21... | ecosystem: Environmental > Aquatic > Marine >... | reverse complement strand
ATCCTCTAGCTATGAAAACGTTCCAAGCTGCAACTACACTTTGTTCTTGCTGTAGTAAACCTGAAACCTCTGCATTAATAAAAGGTTTTGTTTTTCTAATAATTTTATCTAAATCAAATTTAAGTACGTTTCTACCTTTACCACCGCCTATGTCTATTATTTCATAGTCAAAAGATCCATCAGTATTTTTTAGTATAAACTCATCAGCTATCGCGGCTTCTGGCAAAAGTTCCCCATTTTCATCCGCGGATCCGTCTGCTAAAACACCACTGTCAACTAATAGTTTTAGCATGTCTGCATTTACATCTGGAGTTTCAACTACAAGGCTAGTATTTGATTCTAGTAAAGCACTAAGCGTATTGCTGTTAATCACTAAAGGTTTTTCAAACAAAGGTCCTTCAAATACTATCTCTTGAGAACCATCTTGCATAAGGTTTAAATAAACATTATATCCTTCTGTCTTAGAAAAACCAGGTTTATTAGTCATAATGCAATTAGCAACCATGAACGAATAATCATTATTAACATCATAGTAATTATCCTCTGTCACAGAAAGCTCGTCTAAGACCTGTTGTAAGAACTCTATGGACTTCTGAGGCGCTTCATTTAGTCTCTTTACTTGCTCATGTTCATAATTACAGCTTTCATCTAAACATTTACCTGATTGTACAGCCATTTTTAATTTAGCATACAGTCTACCTGTATTAGCGTAAGCATTGTCTAGTATTTTAAAAGAAGCGTCAATGTTAGCTGCAACATAATCTTTGTTATAAGCTAACGCGTTACTTTTATTAGCTTGTTGTATAGACAGATTATATGTTATGTTTTTATTCTCCATTTTTATATTTTATTTCGCTCCAATTCCTCCTAGTAAACTAGCCGCAGCTCCAATGCCACCGGTTAAAGCAGCTGTACTGTCTCTACTAGCAGAAGCGGCTTGACCTCTTAATGCTGATATTTGATTAGAAACTCTATCTAACTGTTGTTGTTCTCTTCTCTCTGTTTGACCAAAAACAAATTGCTTACCGGCTACATCTGCTTGTTGTAGTCTTTTTTGTTCAGAAATTTGTTGACGCTGTAACGTAGCTTCACCTGCCGCTCTTTGTTTTTCATTAGCTACTTCTTGACTTTCAATGCTAGCTGCAACTCCTTTCTTAGACTGTAAAGCAGCTTGAGCTAAAGCAGTGGCTCCACCTGCTGATGCACCTGTAGCTCTTATAGTGTCTAGAGTATTAGCTAAAGCAATATCGCTTTGTTCCATTTGTATTTCAGCTGCTTGAGTAGCTACACTTAAATTAGCAAAAGGATTACTAAGCATTGAGCTTAAATCTTTAACACCTTCGTAAGGGTTTATAATTTCTTGACGATTAGCTTCTAACTGCGCTAATTTTTTTTCTAATTTTCTAGCCTTTCTTCTAGCTCTTCTAGCAGCCCTTCTAGCGCTACTAGATCCGAAAATACCACCAGCTAAACTAGCTACGCCACCTATTACAGCTCCTACCATTTTTTTATATTTTTATTATTAATATCCATTATTCATGCTATATGTTGCTTCTACAGAAAACAAACTTTTTTCACCGCCTAGCGCAGTAGTCAAATCAGTGCACATTTTAACAGTGGAATAAAAACCTTTTATACCAGTTATATTTTTACCAAAATTAACTTCACCAGAACTTGGTTGAGTGTTGTTTATTAAGTTAGCAACATATTTGTTTTCTTTTAAATTAAAACCATTATAGTACCTACTTAAAGGAGGAATAGAAGCGCCAAAAGTAGACGCGTAATTAGACCTTGATACATCTCCATTGAAAAATATAATAGATCCAGCTGTTAAAGTTACAGGTTGACTTAACACTAAAGTCCCTGTAGTATCATCGTAAGAAACAACTGTTCTAAGAGAACTATTTATTTCATCAGAAAAAACAGTATTTCCAGTAAAAATATATCCACTAATACTACCAATATTTAATAAAACAGTAGCAGAGGCAGTTACATCCTGTAGAACTGTAGCTTTTCCTTCTGTTAAAATATACTCTGCGTTATGATGACTATTTATTAAAGCAGCACTATCTTCATTTACTTGAAAACCGCTATTAAATATAGGTCCTGTTTCGTCTGAAGTAATAGTATCTACTTGCCAACCATTACTACCTTCGTATCCTATTGTTTTAAAAGTTTTAGAGTTCGTTGGATTTGGGTTAAATACAAAAGTAACTGAACTTGAATTGTCAACACCATAAAAACTTCCTCTATTAACTTGGCTGCTGTAATGTCTCCATAATTGTGGAACACCACTAAAGTTTAAAGTAACATTATCTCCAAGAGTAACACTATTGCTAAGGACTAATGCTCCTGTGGAATAATCAAAGCTAACCACTGTAGTATTTGCGGGTATACCTCCTCCAGAAGTTGTAACTACTGCATTGACTTGTATAAAATTTCTAACATCATCTACAATTAAGTTAGTAGATGCAACAACAGATCCATTAGTCAAAGCTGTTCCACCTTGGGTTTTAACAGAATAATAATTATTTCTTAAACTAAAAACTTCATCAGGAACATAATCAAAAAAGCTAACCCAACCTTGGGCTTTTTCGTCAAAATTTAAAGTATTATTGCTTGGTAATCTAACTGGACTGTTAAAAAGTTGAGGATTTTGTATTGAAACCACATACTCACTTCCATATATATCATAACCACCTATTATTTTCCCTTCTGTAGATATTGTTCTAGATAAAGCTAAATTGTCTCTAAAAAAGTCTTTCATGCCGTAAGATGATATTTCAGTAATACCATCATTTGCTAATCTTAAAACTACATTATTATTTCTATCTGTAAAATATTTTCTATTTCCATACACGCCAAAGCTTTCAGGGTTTTTAGATATTCCATACTTACCTAAATATGGCTGTATAGCTCCAATAACAAGATTAGAACTTGTAACAGTTCCGCCTCCTTCCGCTGAATATATAGCATCTTTGTCTATTAAAGCTCTACTTACTTTAAGCTCTTGAAATATACTTAAATTTGTATCTTCAGCGTATAGCTTTTGTACACTTCCATTAGCAGGGTCTAAAGACTTAGTTATATCTTCACCAACAGAAAAAACGTTTGTATTGTTTATACCTGTTCTTGAGTTAAATATGCCAGAATATATCAAAGTGTTAAATCTTCTAGTTCCAACTGGCTCATCTTCTACTATATAGGCTTTCGCTCCAAAATCAACTGAAGTATTATTATATCCTCCTCTTATTCTAGATTCTTCAACAACCCAACTATTTTCTTCAGGTAATCCAGTCTGTACTGGATAACCACCTAAATCCTCAGGTATACCAAAAGACCCATTCCAAACAGGCGTTGGAGTGGTGTTATTAGTCTTTTTTAGTAAAAAGGTATTAAAATATTTTATTTCTATTATTGCACCTGCCATATTTAATTATTACTTATTTTATAATATAATTACTATATTATAGTATATTGAAAACCTGATGGTCTATCTTCTGGATTTGAAGCTTCAGAAGGTAAATTTACTTGAACTTCATGAGCTGCGTGGCTAAGACAGTTTGGTTGATTATTGTTCATTAATCTCTGAAGTCCTTGAGAGACATCGTTATTTGATGGTATTACTTCAGGAAAAGTATTTCTTTGCCATTTTTGACACCATTGCTCCCAAGCTTTTCTAGTACTGGCTGTCCATTGAGCGCCAACCCATCCGCTATAAGTATACATAGCCCATAATTTTTGATAAGGATCTCCATTTGCTGGTGTTGTTCCATTTGTTGGAACAAAGAACCAAGGACTTGTTTTAGAGTTTTGAGGTCCGCCATATGTATATATTATTTGAGGAAATGCGCCGTTTGGATCTAATTGTTTTATTCCTCCTGTTGAATAATTAATATCTTGCTGGAAAGGGGACCCAGAGTCTCCTGGCTTCCAGTAAAATTGGTTATTTCCTGATCCATCAACCTGCGTGTATTTTATTCTAGGAGTTCGTCTTCCTGGTCTACCATCTAAAACCCTATTTTCCATAGCTGTTTTAGTAATAGAACCATTATTATAATTCCATCCATCTCCAGCTGCAAGTTCAGTACCTCCATTATCAACAAACAATTTCATACAACCTGTTAAAGCAGAACCAGGAGCTCCACCCGTGCCAGTATCTGTGCTATTACCTTCTAATATTTCATAAGTCCAAAGATAATTTGTAGCATCGTAAGCAGTAACTTTTATTCTACCATGAATAAGTGGTGGTAATCCCCAAAGAGGTATTTGTACTGCTGTTATTGGAAAATTAACAGTATCTGTTGTTTGTTTTTGAACTAGATGATTACCTTCTGTTATAGGTGTATTCATTGGTATAGTAATAGTATTACCAGGAGATACTAATTGTGAATAATCTACTAAAGACAAACTAGGCGCTGTACCGTTTTTTGCAGAAGGGTTAGTTACACAGCAAAGATTAGCATCTTCAGCCGTGTTAGAAAAATAACCTAAAGCATAAATATACCATCCGTATGTATCTGCTGATGCGCCTGCGTCAGAATTTGTTATTTCAAATAAAGTAGAAGGATAATTCCAAAACCTTGTGCTTGTGCCGGTAGGCTGGCAAAAAGAAGCAGTTCCACAAAAATCTGCACTACCGTCGTCTGTTAGTAAGTGTTGATCTACTGGAGCATTTGAAAAAACACCAAAACCACCAACTTGCTGTAATTTATTATAAAAATTATCATCACTTAATTGCAGTCTCATGCTAACTTCTATTTGTTGAAAAACAAATGTTCCACCAGCATCTTGTAGTGCTAATGTTATATAATAAACGCCAGCGCTTATTAATTCTGGGTTATCAAAAAAATCGTTTTTAATTTGCCACTCAAGAGTGCCATCACCTGTTATCCCGGCGGTTGGTTCTAATGAAAATATAGGTTGAACCGACCCAAGGGCATTAACTTCCGCGACGGGTCCGTCTGTTGAACCTATGTTTTGAGACCATATAAAACCATTGACAAAATCTTGACCTACTATCTCTAAATCTCTAGCAGATAAAGCTCTACCTCCATTTGGATTTGGGTCTGTGTCGTTTTCAGCTCCGTTTTTTATCTTTATTATAGATATATCTCTAGTTGACTTAGTACTCTGAACAGGAACGAATTCTGGGATCACTGGAATAGTACCGCCTGGCCCGTATTCATCATTTGGACCGTTTACGTTTTGAGCTGTAATTTTAAAAAACTCTGGAGCAACATTATCTAAATTAGCTTGTTTTGTTATAAAACTCTCTTGACCATCTATTACAACTCTAAAAGTAAAAGTAAATTGTCTTAATGCTTCGTCGTTGTTATAAAAATAATAAACATTGTCAAAGTAATTGACGGCCGCACTTACTGGTCCACCTAAAGCAGGTATAGTTGTTTGCGAAGTTGTTTTTATTTGCCAAGGACCATAACCAGTTCCACTGGTACCTAAGTCTTCTAATCTAAAATAATCTCTAACTTGCGTAGTTGATATAAAACCAGCTCCATTTACACTGTCTCCATTTCCGTTTGTTATTGTTGAAATCTCTACAATATCAGTAGCGCCAACTGGTATTATTTGACCAAAGTTGTCTACAACAGAAAATCCAGCTGCAAGAATATTACCATCTTGAGCCAAACCTTCATTAAAGTCAGGATTCCAGCTGATATTAGACCCCGCTGGTTGCGCTTGATTGTTTAATACAGCTTGATTTAAATCTGATATTAAACCTGATGTAGATGTTTCCCAGAATATATCTAAAGCACTTTCTACAGGTTCTGTTTCAGCAATTGAAAGATATTGTAAGCCAGGTCTAGTTAATGAAAAAGCAGGACTCCCACCTGATCCTGTAGTAGGTGTAAATGCTATTTTAATGTTAGCTGGTAGAGCTACACTAACCGCTGTACCATTAGCGTCTTTTAAAGTAACATCTATTTCTCCCGCCGTACCACCTCCACCTATAACAGTGTTAGTATTTACATAAGTCTCCGAAGGTATACCTGTTCCAGAAACTAAATAATTAGCTAATAAATTAGGAGCTGTAAAAAGTGAAGGATCACCGGATACAGAAGTTACAGGTATTGTAGAAGCCGCGGTACCACTCATGTCTATTGATTCACCACCTGCTGGTAGATAATTAGAATTAGCTAATTGACCTATTTGCAGTTCAGTACTTAATCTAGCGATTAAAGGATTTGACTCTAGGGAGTAAAATTGAGGAAATAAATTAAGTAAAGGCGGTTCAACAGGGTTAAAATCAAATAAATCATTTATAGTTGAAATAACAGAAACTGTATCTGTTGTTCTTTGTGGATAATATTGAGTGTTAGAAGCACCAATATTAGTAGTAATTGCGGTAGTCGTGTTTTGAACTCTACCTATTAATTGAACAGAACTTCTAAACTGTTTTTGATCAGGCCCTACTTCCGTTAAATCTCTAGGTACTTTATTTATATTATCATTTATAAGAACTGTATGAGAAGTTTGCCCTACTTCTAAAGTAGTATCATTAGGATACGATGCCATTATTCCAGGAAGATACACATTGTAATATTCCTGTTGCTGTTGTTTTACAACTATTTTATAAGAATACCAACCTAACGGATTATAATCTACGCTAGTTATATCTCCATTGTATAAATTATTATTAGGCACTGGTGAGTTCATTAGTATTTTTAATGAATTTCCAGGCCATTGTATTGGATCTATGCTTTCATCTATGTATGGAGAATACAGAGTAGAACCTCCGAACTCTTGACCATTAGGTGCGATGATTGATGTAGTACTATTAGATAATATTACGCTAGATTGTCTACCGTATCTATCAGATAAAACAAAGCCTACTTGATAATTTCTATTTGTTTTTACAGAACTACTTGGGTATTCTACCTGCGTAACAGTTTGCTCTGTATCACCTCCTGGAGATGCTATAATAGTAAATGTTCCAGCTGGAAAAGTAACAGCATTAGATAGTGTTATAGTTGCAGCAGCAAGAGAGGTATTATTTGTAGTACTTGTTACCTGCGTGTTAGCTGGTATAATAGATCCATACGCGTTACACGTTACTATATAACCTGTAAATAAACCACCTCCATCAGTAGCAGGTGGTGTAAATTTCCCAATTGTAACCGCTATTGGATCTCCGGCCGCGTATGATGCAGCAGCACCCGTGTATGAAATCACTGACTCGTAAAGTGCAAAATCTGACTTTGGAGTTGAAGCCACGTTGTAGTCTAAGAAGCTAGGTGGAGTTATTTTGTTTTGAAAATTACCATAAATAACTCTATTTCCAGCTACTTCTTGCGCTTGAGCTCTTACTGGAGTTTTATCATAAACTCTAATTAAATTAGATTCAGGTAGAGTTTTTGTTGGCTTAATAGACTCGTATGAATAATTGAATCTTTGAATATCACCTATAATTAATGGGGCGTCATCGTCTACTAATGTTACTATTTTATCTACTTTTATATTTCCAGCAACTGGATTACTAGGATCTGTAGGTGTAAATTCTGTAACTCTAGTTTTGCTAGGTATTCCTGGACCAAAAACAACACTACCAACTGTTATACCTCCTTGAATATCTTTTATAGCTAAATCACTACCAATTGCAATAGGTCCTTGATTTCCATCTACTAAACAAACACCTGATTGATTTGTTAATTTATCTATGGGTATTGTTTCTACAACCCTTACAGCTATACCATCCGATTCTTTATATAGTATATCAATTTCTTTTATTTTCAAAGCCTCTTCCATGTTGTAGTTATTAAAAGGAAGTGGTATTTTTAAATCTATTTTGTTTACTTTATTTTCCATAAAATAAACAATAGTACTTCTATAGGCTTCGTCTTGATCATTTTTAGCCTGACTACCAGTGTTTGTACCAACTGTAGGATCTACAAACATAAAATATCCATCTTGCTTTGGTATGAAAGCCGATTGAGTAAACGGCGCAAATATAGAATATTCATTATCAGCAAATTTAAATCTATAACTAAATCTAGCAAATTTACTTTCTAAAAAATCAGGATCACCTGAAAATCTAGCATCAAAATAAGGGTTAGGGTTGAAAACAAGTTTTTGATTATCTAAAACAGTTATAGGATTAGACATTGTTAAAGTGAAAGCTCCAGGTGTTCCGCCGACCGCGCATGAATCTACAGTTTCGCCAGTAGGCGTAAGAGTAAAATCACCTCCTGGTAAATTATCCTGCAAAGATACAGAAGACCCAACAGCGCCGTAAGCAGAGCCGTTTTCATTAATTTCGCCTACTACATTGTCTATTGGTATAGTTGCTGAAGTTACACTTGACGTTGAAAGTGCTGTACCTCCATTTGGCAAAAATAACGTGCTAACGTCTTTCATTGTGCTTTCATACTCCTGCACAACACTAGTAGACAATATACTTGGCTCCCAAAGTTCTATGGCTTGGTGTGGGTTGTATTTAGCTACAGATATTTGATCTTCAGTTGTATAATAAGTTGGATTAGTATTTGACGGATTGTCATTAGCTAGCTTAGTATTTATAACTCTAGGCTGATTTCTATTATCTGTGAAAAATAATAAATCTTCTAATATGTTTACACCGGTTATTAAATTTGTTTGAGAGAAATTAAGAAAAGCACCTTTTACTAATATTGTAGATATATTTGATAATATATTTGTAGATATTATATAATTTTTAGCGCTAGAAGAATAAACATATCTATTAGAATTTTCATCACTATAGTCTGTAAAAAATAAATAAACAGTGCTATTTAGTTCATCTGCAAAACTACCAATACAAACTATATCTGTGTCACCAGTTAATTCACTATAGTCTGCTATGCTAGTGTTTCCAAGTGTATTTTCTAAACTACCTACTTTAGACCCTTCTGATTTACTTACCTGAACATTTCTAGCGTCTCTGTATTCACCATCAGGCAATAAACGAGCGTCCAAGTCTTTGTTTATCTTGGACTTTAAAAAAGTGTTTTGAACTTTAGCCATTAAATTTTAGTGTTTTATCCATTTAGATTTACCTCTCATAACTTGAACAATTTCATCAAGCTTAATGTTAGATAATCTTATTTTAGCATTTCTAAGCTTAGCACTTCGGTCTTTTTTAAATCTTTGTACTATATACTCAGATTGATTAGCTCTTGTAGATATTATATTATACATTATAGAAGCATATAGTGCATCTTCTGCAAGCTTAGGTACTTTACTATCCATATCATAAGCCAAACCATCAGATATGTACTCTAATACAATTAGTTTATTTACTAAATTACTAGAAAAAGACATTTTACCTTCTCTGTAGTTAGGATTAAACCAACCATTTACTTGAGCATATTGAGGTTCTAGGCCGTATAATTGACCATATGCTATAGTATTGTCAAAGCCATAATAATTAGCCCAATAAGCATAGTCATCTAAATTATCAAATATACCTTGATTAATTAAAACGTCATTAGCTTTTTTCCATCTTTCTTCTGTTATAGAAGTTCCTTCTATATTTGAGCCAAAGTTATCTTGAATTGGTAAGCCTGTTGCGTCTTGAACTAGATTTTGATACGGGCTAGTTGTTAAGTTGTTTGCTGGATATATAGGTCTTTTTACACCTAAATGATCAATATAGCAAACGCTAACATAATTTACATAGTCTTGAGGTAGTACTATATTTAAGCTAGCTGGTATTGTTAATTCTTGAGAATGTATACTTTTTAAAGTATCATAGCTAAATTCTTGTAAAGATCTTTTAGCAAAAAATAATACATCGGATTTTTTAACGCTTTGTAATATTTTACCATCACCAACATAACCTACCATAAAGTTATCACAAACATCTCCAAGACTTAAATATTCATATCCTCCATAGTTGTTTTCTACTGTCGTTCCAAAAGCATCTTGATTACCATAATTACCACCACTTAATGATTTTAATTGAACAACTACATAAGTGTCAACTAGTAATCCAGAAAGAGTTATAGTATTGTTTTCTATAGTATAAGCACTTGTATATTCCGTAAAAGTACCAGGTAAACCACTTGGGCTTGTATAAAGCTTAAAATTATTTAAAGCATAATTAGTCTCCGTTGGATCATAAGATCCAAAAACTAAATTAGTATCAAAAGTTGTAGTGAAAGTTTGATCATTTGGCGTAGGTAAAACCGAGGCTGATAAAAAAACTTCCGCACCTTGATAATATTGTTGATTTGTTTCAGTAACTAATGCCATGTTTTATTAAGATTTTTCGTTTGCTTCTACTTGAGCAACTTCTTGAGCTGCTACGTCTATTATAGTAGGATCATTTATTATTACACCGGCATATTTTAATACACGGATAATAACATTTGTTTGTTCTGAAATATGTAAAGTAAAATTAGAAGACGATCCTGGTGAAAAAATATACTGCCCTTGTTGTCCTGGTCTAAAACTCCACCTGGGATCTTTAGGTCTTACGATGCAATTTATCTCAACAGAGGTTGGTAGTGGTGATATTTTAAAATAAGGATTATAACCAGGTTGTAGAGTTCCACTGTCTGTGTAAGCTAAAGGGTATTTTTCAGTAGGCTGCGTTAGTTTAGATCTTGTAATTTTATTATACTCAGATTTAGAAACAAGTTGAGTTATATAATCACCGCCACTTGTAGAAGCACTAGAGCCATAAGAAGAGCTTGGAGAGTTAGATGAATTATAAGAAGATAATATATCACCAGTCCAGTAAATTTCAAATGTAGCTGTCCCTGTTTCATCGTTAGTAGGTGGATTATAAAACCATCCTAATTGACTTGTATCATAAGATAAAGGTAAGTCTCTTATGAATGGAGCAATTTTTTCCTCTTGATTTTTAAAAATATTAAAATACTGAGTATCGTTTTGTGTATTGTTTTGATTTTGACGGTTTAATTGATTGCCATCTGGAAAATATGATTCAAATATTTCCAACTGTACTTGCTGCGCTAAATTATTAAATTCAGCTGGGGTTATATAACCTCTTTGCTCTTTATTCAATATCTGCAAGACTGTTTGATATACCGTATTTACATTTACCATATTAATTTTTTATTTATACTATAAAGGCGGCCGAAACCGCCTATATTATAGTATCACTTGTTTTTATAGTTTTTTATCTATAGATTTATAGATTTCAACACCTTCGTCTGTTTTCAAGAAAGCAGCAAATGCTGAGTAAGGGTTT
>Ga0187219_1001485_pt1 | contig 11214 bp, 13 predicted proteins | sample 13SPOviralmetaG_FD_130162 | JGI IMG/M metagenome (GOLD analysis project Ga0187219, IMG submission 130162) | Marine viral communities from the oligotrophic San Pedro Time Series (SPOT) site, San Pedro Channel, CA, USA - 13 SPOT_SRF_2010-07-21... | ecosystem: Environmental > Aquatic > Marine >... | reverse complement strand
TATAAAAACACGCCCCGCCCACAAAACGGGCGAGTTTCTCGGCTTATCTATATACCCCCCCACACAAGATTTATAGATTTTATAGATATATTATAGATGCGTTTTGAGATACATATTTGTACCATTTCCGTTAGAAGAAAATAAATTAAATATTTAGTAATAATACATGGACTCTACCCAGACCTATTATTTTAAAAACAAACATACAATTTTAGAGAAGCGTAAGCTTTACTACCAGAAAAACAAAGAGCGTATTAGAGAATACTATTTTAATAATAAAGCAAGAATACAGGAGGTTAAAAAAGCATACAGACGCACCGATGCTGGAAAAAAAGTTAGTCGTATGACGAACTGGAGAAACTGGGGTATTATTGATGTTAATGACGATTTATACGATTATTATATTCATACGGCTGACTGCGAAGCATGTGGTCGTAAATTATCCACAGATGATGGAAACCGCACTGTAGCCACAAAATGTTTAGACCACGACCATGCGACTGGTGTTTTCCGCAGAATATTATGTCTTGGCTGTAATAATCGTGATAGTTGGCAGCATCATATTAAAGATTAATTTTCTTACGGGATTAGCCGTTATAACGGCTATAATCACCATAGCAAGTCTATACGAGAGTTAATGGGTCTTTTTGCATTTACATTATAGAACCGAGTATTAAAGATTAATTTTCTTATAGACTTGCTATGGTGATTAGCCGTTATAACGGCTATAATCACCATAGCAAGACTATACGAGAGTTAATGGGTCTTTTTGCATTTACATTATAGAACCGTGTATTAATTACTTTCAATTTTCCCACCTACATGAAAAAAAAATTGAAAGTAATTTAAAGATTGATATGTATTGCGTTCAACCAACTTGCAAAGATGAATCACGCAGCTTACACTGAATTTAGACAGGGATTTTTCCAACGAACTTTACAATCCTTGCAGGTCTTGGAAACGACACCCCCACCAGTTCCGCTTGAAATATACCACCAAACACTCAATATTGATAAGTTAGAGCATAATATTTACCAACTGATGGCGATTGCGAGGGGCGTCGCGATCGACGAGGGGATTAATGTTATGATGGAATTACGATTCCATATGGGTTTGCGTGAATGTTCTATTAATGTAATGCAGGGGGCTATTGATGACCTGAAAGCATATTATCTTGATGGATCTGAAAATGGGGGCTTTATTCTCAAGGAGCGGAGTGGAGTAGTAGTGCATGATAAGAATGAAGAATCATTTAGATTTGTGAGCGAAGAAGTGAAAGAAAAGGTTGATGCTTGGGAGGAACATTTAGATATAGTTAAAAGGAAAATAGTTGAAATCAAGAAGATGCTCGAACCCGATAAAAAGAAACCCACTCGGCGGGGTGGGAAAAAGCATCGTAAAACTAATTAAATGTTTTGACGCAGATAATTTTATCGATTAAATTCAATTTTTTATTTACTTTCAATTTCAATAAAAAATTGAAAGTAATTTAATACCTCTTCTTGTATCGTAAAAGCAACAACGACTATTATGGAATCGATTGATATTGAAATTCAGCGTATCATCAATCTTAAAGAAAGACAAATGAAATCTTTTCAGGAACTCAACACTACTATACCGATGTTGATGTTATTGATACCTAATGACGAATACCTGAATGAAAAATTTAATCTCAGCAATGAATATTATAAAACCGCATTTATCTATTTAGATAAAAAGATTGAATTTTTCAACTATTTAAAAAACAAAGAATTTCCAAAAAACTTCATAGATACTATGAATGAGACGATGAATGACTGGTTATTATCAGGGTGGGCTTATCTTGGTATGGAAGAACACAATAAACAAGCCAAAGATGCGAAAAATGAATTTGAATTCTATAAGATAATGATAAGTAGGTGTGGTGTTATTCAAGATAAAAAGAAACCTACTCGGCGGGGTGGGAAAAAGCATCGCAAGAAGAATTAAATATGCGTTTTTAATATAATACTTGTTTTATTGTTTTTTATTTACTTTCAATTTCAATAAAAAATTGAAAGTAATTTAATGCCTCTTCTTGTATCGTAAAAGCAACCCGACTATGACGAACCTTGTATCACGAAACATTACTATTTTCCCGATTGGAATCTGTAATAAAATTTATAGTTATTATAGACACACAACTCCTATGGGAAGCCACCCTAACGCTGATATGATAAGCAAATGTGTTACGCTTATGGAGGAGGACGACTTCGGTGTATTCGCTTCCGTCGAGGGGTGTTATTTATATGATTTGTATAACGCTGAATTAGATGAAAATGGTTATAACGAAGATTTAGATGATGCTTGGTATCATTATGGAATTAATGGAGATTTTCACAAAGATGTTAAAAGCACTATATTTACACAAGGTTGCCGCTGTGATGGAACAGGTCGCCGCTGGTGGAAACTATATAATGATTTCTGTGATAAAGAAACAGGTGAAATAATTTTGCTTGAACCAAAACTTTTAAAATTTTATTGTAGTTGATTAAATATGCGTTTTTAATATAATACTTGTTTTATTGTTTTTTAATTTTCTTACATATTTAACATATTCACCATACTTTTTTATAAATACATCTAAATCTTCATCGTATTCTAAATTGGCTTTATATTTGTAGATTGGTGCTGCATGATTGTATCTCAACACGCCACCAGCATATACATAATTATCGATCGTAAATATATAATCGGTTTTCCCACCCTCTTCTAAAGCTATGCGTTTATTTTTAAACAAGAACATACTGCCTACTATGAACGATAAATGCGTTATAACCGATTCTCGTGGCTTCATATAGAATTTTTTTCCCACTGGGTAAAACCCACCGAGTGTTAATTTTTCTTTGTCTAATCTTTTAAACATTTCTATGAATAATTGTTTTACTTCTGTTAATTCTCTTTCTTCTTCATCTACCATTTTAGTCACATCATCATCAATACATACTATATTAGTATCGATGGGGAGCTGTTGCATCATAAATGATATAGATCGTCCCTTGCCTTGTGGTGTTCTACGCATAGGTAAATTCAACGCATTATATTTAGATTCATCTTCGTCGCTTTGAATTAATAGTATGCATTTATCCTGTAAATTGTGTTTTAGAATAAACTTATAAGTGTATTTTTTAAATAAATTGAAATTATTATATGTTGGTATTAATATATGAAAATCCATATATATAGTTCTACACAATATATATATGGCTATATCTTATATAAATTCTATTGAATCAATACTTAAATCGATCGGGAAATTCCCCAAGCAAAAAAGATATAACATTAGAGAAGAACCAGACACCTGTGTGCGTGGTGCTGTATTAGGCGACATATTGCTGAGACCAAAAGACGCTGCTATTAAAGGTACTCCAATCTATCCATCGAAATTAACATTTAGACGGAAATACATGCCTTTATACGAGGAATGTATTGAGCTGATGCAGCACCACGACCCGACTTTTGAGTTTAGCACTATACAAATAAACGATAATAATGTCTGTAAAAAACATACAGATAGTAATAATGTCGGTGAGTCATACATAATAGGGATAGGTGATTATCACGGCGGTGAGCTTCGTGTGTTTAATATTGATGGTTTTGAATATATAGATGTTAATATAAAAAATAAATTTTATAAGTTTGATGGTTCTAAATACCCGCATATGACTTTACCTTATACTGGTTCCAGATATAGCATAGTGTATTACAATATTGTCTAATTATTTATCTTGAATATCATACTCTTTAAATAAAGTTTCAACGCTGTGAGGACGAGATTTCGCCAGTTCTTTTATCCGCTTGATGTTGCCATTCTTTTTTGCATCTAATATATTGATTTTATAGTATTTTCCCTCACCTAATTCTTTAAATGTTTTCCTTTGAATAATTTTACCCACGCTGTCCTCACTCACGGCTTCGCCAGATGGGAGCTTTAATAGCGGTGCATCATAGTTCCCGTCCAAAAGAGCGAAACATGCTGATTGAAACCGCCTACGCTCAATCATGTGCCTCTGCTTACCATAAACATCTGCTGTCTTATAATTGTTTCTAATATAACGCACATATTTTGATGCGACATACAAATAATTCATATTGCTCTTATGATTTGACTTAATCACCTCATTATCCGCTGTGAGAATTACATTTAAATCCAGATTTCGCACCCCAAATGTAATTAGCAAATAGTTAATTATATAACCAGTGTAATCCTTTTCATTAAATAAATTATTCATATAACTCTCTAATACATCTTTGTCTGGTAGTGTATCGGCTAATAGCTCATTTTGTTTCATTTTGTAATTCTCTCTCCGCTTCTTTATTGTGGTTTCCCGCCACCGCAAAAGCTTCTCATACGAACCCTCATTAGCTCTGCGAACCATAATTGTAACAGTGCATAGCCCTTCTTGGCTTTTCGGTGGGATTTCGTCATCGTCTAAAATATCAAGTATTTTATCCTCATTCATAGCCATTATCTTTATTCCCGAACTCATCTTCATAAACCGCCTGTAAAGCGAATTATAAATAGATTTAGAGTTTTTACCCAGATTAGTAGCATCACTAATTGCTTTTTCCATTTCAGCCATTTTATATACTTAATATTATTATTTTATCTTTATATCTGTATTCCTAAAATATTTCAATTTTTATTATAAAAGAAATTGAAATATTTTAATCTATTAATAACAAAAGACATAAAGGGATAATATTTGTGTATATTATATGGCTGACCACCAAAAAACATACACCGAGATTATTAATAAGCGAGAAGCAGAATTTGTATCTACATTATCATACGAAGATTTCTTTAAATGTTTTCCACCAGAAGATAAGGGCGATAATGGTGAATGGGATATTGAGGATAAGAAATTGTATTTCAAACAAGTCCAAGAATATATACTTAAACAGATGAAAAATAATTTTCAATTAGAAATTAATTATAAACCAAGTGATACAAATTCATCTGGTAGGGTTTTTAGTAGATGCCCTATGTCTTTGCAGCGGATTCATAAACCTTTGAGAGAATTTCTATCACAGGGATTATATCATGATTATGACATGGTTAATTGTCATTTTGTGATTTTTAATAAACTATGTGAAGAAGCAGGATTATCCACAGTATATATTAAAAACTATATTGAAAATAGAACAAGGATTCTTAATGATAATAGAACATGTAAAACACATATATTAGCGAAACTAAATAGTGATAATGCAAGAGCAAATGGTGATTGGAATAAAGAATTAAAAGAATTAATTAAAGAATGCAATGATAATAAAAAAGTTTTACATAAAAAATTTGTATCTCAATTTAAACAGACTAATCAAAAAAATCCTATATCATCTATTATTAATAAGAAGATGTGTCAAATAGAAAATAATATATTACAACAAGCTCTGCCTGACGATGGGTATATTGTTCCCATGTTCGACGGCTTTATGTGTAATAAAGAACTGGATTTTAATTTATTACCAAATGATATATGTAAATGGGACGAGAAATCGATTAACAGCGATGTTAAAGTTCCAGATGATTTTGTTTATGTGCCTAATGCAGAAGCGGTTAATGATCTGAATTATGAGGATATTAAAAAAGACTTCGAGAAGACCCATGCTAAAATAATAGGCGAATCCATATTTATTATGGTTATGGAAAATAAGATTCTGTTTAAAACAAAAAGCGAACTTATTATTTCATACGAACATATATCATTTCAAAAATTTATTAATAAAGGTTCATTTGGTTACTATAAAAAAACCTCGTTCATTAAAGAATGGCTTGAAGATGAAAATATCAGGAAATATAATAGAATGTGTTGCTTTCCTAACCCAGATAAATGTCCTGATGATACATTTAATTTATGGAATCCATTTGACTGTGAAAAATATGATTGTACTAATGTATCTAATATACAAAAATGTTATATCATAGAGAAGTTCAAATCGCATATATTAATATTATGCAGAAACGATGTGATATTTCAACACATCATTATTCAATATATAGCACACATGTTTCAATATCCTGATATACAACCTCAGCTTGTTCCATATTTCATATCTACTGAAGGTTCTGGAAAAGGCACACTAATTAAATTTATAGAGAGAATAATGGGAAATAATAAAATGCTCTCAACATCTTCGCCATCAAAAGATTGTTTTGGAAAACATAACGAATTAATGAAAGATGCGTTTTTAATAGAATTGAAAGAAGTAAAAAAACGAGAAATGATAGAAATTAAAGAAGATTATAAATCGCTTATTACTGATGGGAATGTTAATATTAATCCTAAAAATCAAAAGCCATTTTCTATGAAATGTTATGCCAGACTTTTTGGTGCGAGTAATAACGAAGATTGTGTCCCTACAAGTAGCACCGATAGACGCAATATAATTATTAAATGTAGTGATGAACTCATCGGCAATAGACCCTATTTTAAAATGATTAATGAAATTATTAATAACGATAGTTATATCCGTGTTATTTATGAATACTTAATGCAAGTTAAAAATGTTCCAAAAGTATTTGATGTTAATGCACTGCCGAGAACCGACTATCATAAAATACTTGCTGAAGCAAGTGAGGACTACACAATAACATGGTTAAAAGAATTCATTATAGAATGTAAAAACGATGAAAATATACCTGATATATATAGGATTAAATCCGATCATTTATTTAAAAGCTACAGGTCTTTTGTAGATGCTAAATTAATTAAATGTGAGAGGAATTATATATCTTTTATGAAACATCTTTCAATATTGGATTTAAATGGTATTACAGCAATTAATCCAAAAAATAAATCATATCGGTTATTCGATTTAAATTTATTGTATAAAAACATGATCGGTGTCTTTGTGGCTGATGATGACGACGATGACGGGGGTTCTTACGATAATGAGTGTGATTTCCATTAATAAGAGTGGGCTGGTTGGATTCATGCAGTGGGGTTAAGGTCTATGGTTCGTGGGTCTTTTAAAAACTCACTATATAAAAACACACAATTATTAATAATAAGCCCTTATTACTAATTTTTATGTTTTTCCCACAGCTTTTTTTTATACCACCCTATCCCCTAACCCCTAACCCTTATATAAAGGGTATATAGTAGAGTAATAACAGATGTAAAATGCAGACAACCACGCCCACTCTCTTTACGGAAAAATCGGTCAGTCTGGTTAGGGGTCTAACCCTTAACCCCCAACCCGTCCAATCAACCCAAAAAGTGGGCTTCAAAATATCAAATGAAAAATGAAATGAAAATATCAACTCAAAATAATGCTTTTTCAAATCCAATAATATAAAGATAAAATAATATTACCAGTATATACAATGGATTCCAAAGAAAATACCCCGACAGATATTAAGGAAAAAGAAGAAAATGAAGTTAATGAAATAAAACATGAAGTCAAAAATGAAGGCTTGAAAATATCAAATGAAAATGAAATCAAATTAACAAAAACTGGAAAAGTACGAAAAGAATTATCAGCAGAGGACAAAGCAAAAAGGTCTAAAATATTAGCCGAAGGCAGAGCGAAAGCACTGCTTAAGCGTCAAGAATTAGCTGCAGCAAAGAAAAAGCCACCGCCAGTTATTAAACCTATACCTGAACCAGTCGCAGAACCAAAAGCAATTGAACCACAGCAAGAAGTTAAAGAAGCAGTTGAAAGCGATGATGAGATTAAAGTTGTAAGCAGACCTAAAAAGAGTAAAAAGAAAAAGAAAGTAATCGTAATAGACGAAAGCTCGTCAAGTGAAGATGAGATTATTGTGAAAACAAAAAAGAAACGAACTCCCACACCCGCACCGCCACCTACACCACCAGCACCGCCACCTACACCAGCACCGCCTACGCAGCCACAGATGTCTGCAGAGGATATAGAACGCATAAGGCTGGATAAGTTAAGACGATATGCTGAACGCAAAAAGCAAGAGAAGCTTATGCAAAACATTTTTGGTTAGATTAAAAAAAATTGAATGTAAATATAAAATTATAAATATATTTACATTATGGACGATTATAAACCTGAATATGGAAAAAACTTCTTCCACGCTTTAAGAATTCAGTACAATTGGCGTGTAATGAAAGGTATAAAATCTAAATTCGGTAGATATAGATTTAAATATAATAATCAAATATATAAAAATTGGTATGTAATTAAGAAATCACAACCAGCACCCAGTGGCTGTAGTTGTACTAATTGTATTAAATGTAATCCAAAATAAGAGGACTAAAAAAATTATTTCCCACACTGACAACCAGCAGCGTCATCAGGAAAGATAATTAAATTATTAAACCCCTCTCTAAATGTTAAAGTTCCACACGCTAAATTCCCAAATGAGATTGTTAGATGCCCGAATGGCTTTGCCGTTGCATATTCAAGTGCAGATATAAATTTATCTTCTTGAATTACTGCACCAAGCTCATCTTTAATTACATTTATTTGCTTTTTTTGTTTATTTTTGAATAATGTTAATTCAGTTAAATTTTCTCGAATTAATCTTGCGACACCCCCAGGACAGCGATACGACTGAACGAGAATGTAAATAGACAGACCACATGCCGAGCGATTGCTATGGGGTTTTTGTAGGGGGGCTATGTGCCGATTTGTGCAAAATAGCTGCTCCAATTTATTAGACTTTAATAGGGCTGATCCAAGAACATCGTCGAGCACAACACCACTGCACGGAGGGCGTATATGTTTATATTTCCATTTAGGCGGTTGCATATCCGCATCTAAAAACCCTAAATCCTCAAAAATAAATATCTGTTCGTCTGTTAATTCTTTACCAGATTTTAAAATTCTTATAAATTCATCATACAACTGCTTTTTTTTTATAAACTCTTCCCATTCGTCCCGATCTGCTTCTACTCTTTCAATTACTTTTTCCACACTATCTTTCGTGGGCTTATAAATATTCTCATTAGGAATAAATTTGCCAAAATAGACACGATTAGACTCTGCACTCGGCGAAATTAAATATAAAGCATCAAATGTGGATTCCTTTTGAGCTTGTGATATAAGCTTACTACACGCTCTCGATTTACCAGCACCTCGCTGCCCGACGAGCATGTGAATACATACTTGGCGAAATGCATAATGAGAAGTCTTATAAGCGTTACTAACACCCGATTCAGGATCTGTGTCAGCACCGAACAGAGCAATTTTTTTAGTAGTTATACTCATTTATTATAGCATAATATTTTAAACTTGATTGATGAGCGAAGGTTCAGCGTTAGTATGACCTTCATTATGAGTATTGATCTTAAAATCTAACCATTTACAGCAGTGCGATTCTGCAGATGTATCTATTTTAGCTCTATATATTTTATATGCTATAACTATCAGTAGCAACGAACCACACCCCTCTAATCCAATTGCCGCTAAATTCTCAATTTCCATATTATTATATATATAAATATTATATATGGGTATTGGGTTAAATGATGAAATGTTGAAAGAATTACGAGAAGAGAATGTAGCAGATGTAAAAAGCGGCGAAGATACACAAACGAGTGTTTATTATATAGAAAGCACACCATTTAAAAGTGATAATTTAAAATCCCGCATGTTCTCAAAGCAAGGTTTAAGAGGTGAGCCTGTGGTTGAGAACATACCGAGCGAAGAACGAACACGCATGGAAGATATGGCTAATTTTAACGAGGTTATTTATAACCGACGCAAAGCATATGGAATGAATTTATTTGGATTAGATGAGAGAAAGGCTTATAGAGATATACCGAACCAAGATGTTAATCAGTATAAATTTAGTGCTACGGAAAATGATTTAACAGGTTTGTTTATTAACGATGACAAGCAGGAGGTGGTTATAGCCACGAGGGGTATATTGCCTTTTTACGACCGTAAAGACACGCTCCAAACCATTCCTATGGTTAGTGGGTTTTTAACCGAACAAAAAAAACCTGAAAGTTTTGGAAATCAATTTAAACAAGATAGGAAAATGTTAGACGAGGTATATAGACAAGTTAAAATAAAATATCCAAATTACAAGGTAGTAGCCACAGGTCACAGTCGTGGAGGACAAGCCACTATTTATCTGGGTAGGAAGCATGGGTTAGAATACCATGCTTTCTCCCCAGTAGGGAACAAAGCTGATTACATAGACCAAGTCCCCGTGTTAGGTGGAAATATTTATTATCACACGAAAGACCCAGTATCCTATCATTTCCATAAACGGAAAGGAAAGACAATCGAGCAACACTACGAACTATTTAACACAAGAATAAACCCACACAGCGTGGGTGATTTTAAAGATCGTGAAAGTGTGGTTATTAAACACGCCAAACTATCCCAAGCAGACCAATTAGGATTAGAGGAGGAAATATTATTAGATATGACTACAAAAGAAGAAGATATAATCACTCCTGAGGAATATGTATTATCGGATCTTGGGATTTTCGACGAGTTCGAAGAATTCCGTTCAGCAAAGAAAGATGTATTTGTTTATGACCCATACAAAGACGAAAAAAATAAAAACACACAAGCTTTGTTAGGTGCCGACACAAGAGAAAACAATATATTTAATGAGTATGTACCCAGTGTGTTTAATGATTTAAACATGAAACCATCAAAACCCTTTAAACCCACTTCTTATTCAGACCTCGATACAAACAACGATGGTAAAATAACCTATGCAGAATTTAAAAGATATTTTAATAAATTAGACTATGATGATGACACTATAAAAAAGCTTTTTAACACATACGATGTAGATAAAAATAATAGTATTGATAAACAAGAATTTAATCAATTAATTAATGTTTTGTAGAAGGTCCTTATGTATCTGTCTTTTTTTGTGTCTTGCTAAACAATTTCTCGATACAACAGCACCACAATCACAAGTCACCTTTTCGTGTAGATGCTCGCTTCTTCTAATATACGATTCTTTCGACCTTTGGTTTTTAATTTCTGCATCTCTAACGCAACGAAATTTATCATATTCTTTAAAATACACCGTTCGCCTATCTTTATTATCATTAAAATATTCCTGTTTTGTCCTACCAGCAATGCATCTATTAATACATTCATTATTTCTAATAAAAATACCCTCTTCTCTCAATAATTCTTTTTTTGAATTGCAGGGGAAATCTTTAACTAATTCAATACTATAATTACCTCTGTCTATAATTTGTCGTGAAGAGCATGATTTATTATATTCTCTATGTTGCGATAATC
>Ga0187219_1001481_pt1 | contig 11230 bp, 15 predicted proteins | sample 13SPOviralmetaG_FD_130162 | JGI IMG/M metagenome (GOLD analysis project Ga0187219, IMG submission 130162) | Marine viral communities from the oligotrophic San Pedro Time Series (SPOT) site, San Pedro Channel, CA, USA - 13 SPOT_SRF_2010-07-21... | ecosystem: Environmental > Aquatic > Marine >... | reverse complement strand
ATATACTGTGCTAGATCCTGCAACTAAGATCTTTATTCCTATGTATCTAGTAGGAAGTATTCTTGGTGTAATTAGTACGTGGATCCGCAAAGCAGGATTTGCTATTGTATTAACATTATGGTTCGTAGTAATGAATTCAATTGCCATGGTGCAATTATTCATACTATAATATATAATATAGAGTCGCTCACTTACGAGCATGTAGAAGGTTAGTTGGCCACAAACAACAGGAGAATTGAATGCCATACGTAGATGCGATGTTTGATCGCGACCAAGATATTATTCGAGTAGTCGAACGCAAAGATGGAAAGCGACATTTCCATGAATATCAAGCAAAATACACATTTTATTATGAGGATCCTCGAGGCAAGTACAAAAGTGTATTTGGTGATCCTCTGAGTCGTATTGTGTGTAAGAACACTAAAGACTTCCGTAAAGAAGTTGCAATTAATAAAGACAAAAACTTATTTGAAAAAGATATTAATCCTATCTTTCAGTGTCTAAGTGAAAACTATCTTAATCAAGACGCACCAAAGCTAAACATTTTGTTTTGGGATATTGAGACGGACTTTGATCCAGAGCGTGGCTTTGCTCCTGTTGAAGATCCGTTTATGCCTATTACTGCTATCACTGTATGCTTACAATGGTTAGATAGTACTCTTATAACACTTGCTGTTCCGCCTAAAGGGTTGCCTATGGAAGAAGCTGAAGCGATGTGTAAAAAGCGCTGGGGCGACAGTTGTATATTATTTCCAAACGATAACGAAGGCAACGGCGAACGTGAAATGCTACAAGTATTCTTAGACTTACTTGAAGATGCTGATATCCACAGTGGATGGAACAGTGAAGGTTATGATGTTCCATACACAGTAAATAGAATTAAACGTGTATTAAGTAGCGACGATATAAGACGCTTTTGTCTTTGGGGCCAGAAGCCTAAAAAGCGAGAGTATGAAAAGTATGGAAAAATGTCTGAGACTTATGATTTTGTCGGAAGAGTACATCTTGACAGTCTCGAACTTTATAGAAAATATACTTACGAAGAAAGACACACTTATAGACTAGATGCTATCGGCGAACTCGAAGTCGGAGAAAAGAAAACAGTTTATGAAGGCACACTAGATCAACTATACAACAACGACTTTGAAACGTTTATCGAATACAACAGACAAGACGTTGCACTACTAGATAAACTGGATAAGAAACTACGCTTTATTGACCTAAGTAATACCGTTGCACACGAAAATACTGTGTTACTACAAACAACAATGGGTGCTGTTGCTGTTACAGAGCAAGGCATTGTTAATGAAGCACACAATAGAGGACTACAAGTGCCTAATCGTCCTAAGCGTGATGATACAGAAAACACACAAGCGGCAGGTGCTTATGTTGCGTTTCCAAAGAAGGGCTTGCACAAGTGGATCGGTTCGATGGATTTGAACTCACTATATCCAAGTGTGATTCGTGCATTGAATATGGCTCCGGAAACTATTGTAGGACAAATACGTCCTGAGATATCAGATAATCGTGTTACAGAAGATATGGGACTAAAGAAGAAAAGCTTTGCTGGTAGTTGGGAAGGACGTTTTGCAACAGAAGAATACGAAGCTGTAATGGAACAACGCAAAGATATTTCATTAACTATCGACTGGGAAGACGGACGCAGTGATGTACTAAGTGGTGCAGAAATACATCAACTAATTTTTGATAGTCACATGCCTTGGATGCTTAGTGCTAACGGTACTATTTTTACAACAGAATTTGAAGGTGTTATTCCTGGACTACTAAAGCGTTGGTATGCAGAACGTAAAGACATGCAGAAGATGTTGAAGAAGGCAAAAGAAGCAGAAAATGCCGCAGAGATCGAATACTGGGATAAACGACAGCTAGTTAAGAAGATTAACTTGAACAGTTTGTATGGTGCTATTCTTAATCCCGGGTGTCGTTTTTATGATAAACGTATCGGACAATCAACTACACTTACTGGCAGACAGATTGTTAAGCACATGTCAGCAGAAGTTAATAGAGTTATTACAGGTGAATACGATCACATAGGCAAAGCAATGATTTACGGCGATACTGACTCTTGCTATTTTAGTGCTTGGCCAGTACTAAAAGATGATATCGAATCTGGTAATATTGAGTGGTCAGTTGAAAAATGTATTACATTGTATGATCAAGTATGCGAACAGGCAAACACTACGTTCCCAGACTTTATGGTCAAAGCATTTCATTGCCCGAAGTCACGCAGTGATGTTATTGCAGCAGCTAGAGAAATTGTAGCACGTAGCGGCTTGTATATCACAAAGAAACGTTATGCAGCATTAGTTAATGACATTGAAGGCTTTAGAACAGACGGTGAAGGTAAGCCAGGTAAGATTAAAGCAATGGGCTTGGACTTGCGTAGATCAGATACTCCGGTGTTTATGCAGGACTTCTTAAAAGAATTACTTGAAATGGTACTTACAGATGCAAGTCAAAAAGAAGTACTAGATCGTATTACAGAATTCCGTAAAGAGTTTGAACAACGGCCTGGCTTTGAAAAAGGGTCGCCCAAACGTGCAAACAAAGTTGGACACTACAGACGCTTAGAAGAAAAGCAAGGCAAAGCAAATATGCCTGGACACGTAAGAGCAAGTCTTAATTGGAATACACTCAAGCGTATGAACAGCGACAAGTACTCGCAAGAGATTGTAGATGGTATGAAGGTTATTGTTTGTAAGCTCAAGCAGAATCCGCTAGGTTATACTAGTGTTGCGTATCCTACAGACGAACTACGTATTCCAGAATGGTTTAAAGAACTTCCGTTTGATGATGCAGCAATGGCAGAAACTATCATTGATAATAAATTAGACAACTTGATTGGTGTGCTAAACTATCCACTAGAAGATACTAAGCAACATACAACATTCCATAACTTGTTTGACTTCGGAGAATAGAATGTTACATCATTTATTTCCTACAGCAATTATGGAATTTGATTTATCAGCTGAAGAATGTGTCAAGGGTATAAAAGATCTAATCGATGCAAATAAAGACGTTCAAGCAGTAGATCACAGTGTTATTGATAATGGATATAGCTCACATGGCGCAGATAAACACATATTAGATGTTGATGGATTTGCAGATTTAAAAGAAGTATTTCAAAGATGCGTAAATGAATATGCTGGAAATATGTGCATGGGTGATTTAGATATAATACAAAGCTGGTATAATGTTTATATGAAAGGTGGCAAAATAGGTTCTCACAGGCACGAAGGAAGTGTTTGTAGTGCTGCATTTTATCCACACGCAGAACAAGGTAGTGCTGATATAAGATTTCACAGTCCATTAAAACCATATAGGATGAATGAAATTTTTCACGAACAAAACTATCTTAATACTTATTTTGCAGAGTTTCCAGCTAAACAAAATACATTATATTTGTTTCCAAGCTGGCTAGAACATGAAACATTAATAAACTATTCAAGCGAACGATATGTAATAAGCTTTAATACACAAAGGGTACAACAATGAAAGTAGGATTTACTTGTTCAACATTTGATTTACTACATGCCGGACATATACAAATGTTGCGTGAAGCAAAAGAACAATGCGATTATCTTATATGCGGATTACAAATGGATCCAAGTATAGATAGAGCAGAAAAGAACGCTCCTATACAAACTGTTGTGGAGCGTTACACACAGCTCAAAGCAGTTAAGTATATTGATGAAATTATTCCTTATAATACCGAAAAAGATCTAGAAGATATCTTGACAATGTACGAAATAGATGTTAGAATATTAGGAGAGGAATATAGAGACAAGACCTTCACTGGCAGAGCAATCTGTGCTAAAAGAGGAATTGAACTATACTTTAACAAACGAGAACATCGATTCTCGTCAAGCGACTTGCGTAAGCGAGTGGCAGAGAAAGAGAAAAAGCAATGAACGACAATAATGAGATTAGCTCACAAGAAATACAAGATAAAGAATTAGTCAAACAGTGGTTGTTAAAAAATGAAGTTACTGTTTGCGAGTCAGGCGCTGTTACTGAAAACATCGAATATACATTTGGATCAAAGAAAAAGAAGAAATGAATAAATTTATTTTTGACGTTGATGGAACACTAACGCCTAGTAGGCAAACTATTGATCCTGAATTTGAGAAATGGTTTATCGACTTTTGTGGATCCAATGACGTTTATCTAGTTACTGGAAGCGACTATGCAAAAACATTAGAACAAGTTGGTACTGATGTTTGCATGAGTGTAAAAAGAATTTATAACTGTAGTGGTGCTGATGTATATGAAAAATGTATTAACGTTCGCACAAGCGATTGGAAGGCTCCGAAAGAACTTTATAGTTTATTAAATGGTTGGTTGCAAGCCAGTCCATTTCCGTTGCGTACAGGAAATCATATTGAAGAGCGTCCGGGCATGATTAACTTTAGTATTGTAGGACGTAATGCTACAATGGATGAACGCAAACTTTATATAAAACATGACTTAGAATTTAGAGAGCGTGAAAGTATTGCTTTCCAAATTAATTTAGATTTTCCTGAAATAAGTGCCACAGTCGGTGGTGAAACAGGAATAGACATCGGACCGTCATATAGTAATAAAAGTCAAATATTATCCGACTTTGATAAATCCGATAAGATCTTTTTCTATGGTGATAAAATGGAAGAAGGTGGCAACGACTTTCCTTTAAAGAAAGCAAATAAAAACGGTATCAATTGCCAAGTAAAGGATTGGAAAGATACATGGAGAGTATTAAATGAAAATATTGCTAACCGGACATAGAGGATTTATTGGTAGTGCATTATTAGAACGACTTCGAAAAAATAATCAAGTAATTGGATTTGATTTAAAAGACGGTGCAGACCAAAATTTATTACATTGCGACTTTAGAGAAGAATTTGATTTAATTATTCACCTGGCTGGCTTGAGCGGAGTACGTGAAAGTTTTGCTGATCCTGCAGGATATTGGAATAATAATGTAGAAGCATCTAGACGACTGTTCGAACGCTATCCTGATACACGCATACTATATGCAAGTAGTTCGAGTGCTTACGAGCCCGATTTGAACCCTTATGCAGCGAGTAAGTATATGATGGAAGAACTTGCCGCACGTTATCCTGATACACTGGGTATGCGTTTCCATACAGTGTATAGTGACGACTGTCCGAGAGAAAACATGTTCTTTAACAAACTACGCAACGGCACACTAGACTATGTGACTAGACACTATAGAGATTTCATTCATTTAGAAGATATGTTAGATGCAATAGAAATACTAATCGAAAAACAACATATAAATGGTACAATTGACATTGGTACGGGGCATCCTATTAGGATCCAAGACTTAGCACCAGACTTACCGGTGCGTCTAAATACCCCAGGAGAACGAAATTGGACTAGTGCCAATATGGAAAGAATGCGAGGCTTAGGCTTTGAACCTAAATACACAGTAGAAAAGTTCTTGACTAAAGGCAATTTAGGTAATATAATAAAGATACATAACGGAGAAACAATATGAAAGATATCCTACAAGACATTGTAGCACATACACACGCACTAGGCTTTCTTAGCTTAGTTAAGGTAACAGCAGAAAGTGACACACAGATCGACTCAATGGCAGAAGATCGTAGTGTTATTTTAAGTGCATCAACACATTCACCAGTAGGTGAATTTGATGGTACATTTGGTATGCCTAACTTAGACAAACTAAACTTACATTTGAAAAATCCAGAGTATCAGAAAGATGCAAAGATTGATGTAGTACAAGCAGAGCGCAATGGCGAAACTGTTCCAACACACATACACTTTGAGAATACAGCGGGTGACTTCCGAAACGATTATCGCTTTATGAATAAAGCAATCATTGAAGAAAAACTAAAAACTGTAAAGTTCAAAGGTGCAAGTTGGAATGTAACTTTTAAGCCTAGTTTAGCAGCAATTACACGCATGAAACTACAAAGTGCAGCACATTCAGAAGAGCCTACATTTAATGTAAGCACAAAAGACACAGGCGGCGTTACAGATCTTGTGTTTAGTTTTGGTGATGCATCAACACACGCAGGTTCTTTTGTATTTGAAACTGCGGTTGAAGGCACACTTGCACATACTTGGAGTTGGCCAGTTTCTCAAGTACAAAGTATCTTAAACTTGAGTGGTGATATTACTATGAGTATTTCCGATCAAGGTGCTATGCAGATTAGTGTAGATAGCGGTATGGCAAAATACGATTATATTCTTCCAGCTCAGAGTAAGTAATGAACAAAGATTTAACTACAACACAAAACGACTATGCATACTTTTTGCCTGCGCTAAGTGGCTTTTACGCTACTTACGTGGGCAAACAGCGGTTCGATGAATATGTTCCGAAAGATAGAATCCCATCGAACTTTAGTAACGGTGTTGAAAGTTTAAACTATCTTAATGCCCAAGAAGGCGAATTTACTTACAAATGGACACTGTATTCTGCAGGACACGCTGACTTAGACACAACTAAAATTGTACCTAAAGAAGATATGGTGCGTAACAGAGATAGAGAAAATACCTGGTTGCTAGGCGACTCAGGCGGCTTCCAAATTGGTAAAGGCGTGTGGGAAGGTGATTGGAAAGATCCTAACTGTCCTAAAGCACAAGCAAAACGTGACGGTGTCCTACGTTGGATGGATGCTTACATGGACTATGGTATGATCCTCGATATTCCAGCGTGGGTTGCACGTTCGCCAGCAGGTGCAAAAGCTACTGGCATTAGTACATACGATGAAGCAGTTAAAGCAACACGCATTAACAACGACTATTGGATGAAGCATAGAACAGGTGCTTGTAAGTTTCTTAACGTTTTGCAAGGTGAGAATCATGCAGACGCTGATGACTGGTACGAGCAAATGAAAGACTACTGTGATCCTGCTAAGTATCCTGACAATCATTTTAATGGTTGGTCAATGGGTGGCCAGAATATGTGCGATGTACATCTTGCACTCAAACGCATTGTTACTCTACACTATGATGGCTTATTAAAGCAAGGCTTACACGATGTAATGCACTTCTTAGGAACTAGCAAACTAGAATGGGCTACGTTACTAACAGACGTACAAAGAGCTGTACGCAAGTACTATAACCCAAATTTTATGATTACATTTGATTGTGCTTCTCCTTTTCTTGCTACTGCTAATGGTCAAGTTTATATTCAAAACGAAACTCCTGATAGAGGCAAATGGACATATCGAATGGTTCCGAGTGTCGATGAACTAAAATATGCAACAGATACTAGAACATTTAAAGATGCTACAACACAAGATGGTATCTTTAAGAACTTTGAAGATTCACCATTAACCGATGGATTGCTAGTAAATGATGTATGCATATATGCAAAAGGAGACCGAAACAAGATTGGTGTGCCTAAAGTTAATGCCGGAGAAGTTGAGCTTGATAAGAATGATCAACCTGTATTAGATACTGAAGGTAATCCTATTGTACGCAAGAAAGACTCAACAAGTTGGGATTCATTTAGTTATGCCATTCAAATGGGTCATAATGTATGGAGTCACATTAATGCAGTACAAGAAGCAAACAGACAGTATGACGCAGGTATTATTCCTAAGATGCTTGTGCAAGAACAGTTTGACAGAGTACTGTTTAGAGATGTTGTAGAAGAAATATTTTCAAAGACAACAAAAGAAGAGTCATTAGCAACTATCGACAAATACTCTAAGTTTTGGATGGCTATTCCAGGTACTAGAGGTGCTATTGGTAAAAAGACTGTAAATGCAAGTACATTCTTTGATAATTTATTTGAAGTTGAAGAAACAAAAGAAGAAGAAAATACTTTAGACGAAACCAAGTTAGAGGAACTAACAGATGAGCAATTACAATGAACGTAAAGATAAAATCGAAGTACATTTAACTGAGTTATATACTAGACACCGATCTTTAGATTTAGAAATTAAAGAGATGTATGACCATTGGGAGCGAGACGATTTAATTAATCGTAAAAAAACTGCAAAACTTTGGCTCAAAGATGAAATACACAGGCTCGAAGAAGAACTCAAGGAACTACAATGAAACGTGATTACGAAACAGGCACAGCAGACAGTATTACATTCTTCACAGGCGTAGAAGTTGAAAAGACTCCTGCGTTTGGTATGAAGACGTTGTTTGTTACTGGTATCCAAGACTATAACGAAGTAATGAAATATTACAAAGAAGAACAGTGCGAACATATCTTCTTTGGTGCTAATCATTCGTATAATCCTAAGACCGCAGACGAGTTTGAAGATTGGGACTTAGCAATCAAGGCTTATGTAAAAGAAGGTATTCTTTGTAGTCTAGACATTCCGAGTACTATTAACTTAGAATGGTTCTTAGACGGCGGACTAATAGAGTATGAAAACTTTATCCCACAGATTCGTGTTGTAGTACCTTATGTTAAACAGTGGAACTATAATACAATGGTTAAAATCGACGACAAAGATTTTAAAGCATCTAATCCAGGCGTTTGGTGCCATAGCCTGCATGATTTGATGGACCGTAATAAATTTACGGATTGGAGCAAATATGGCCTTGACAAAGTTCTAAAGTGAGTATAGTATAGTACTATGATTGAACCAGTTTATGAAAAAGGTTATCCGAGTTATGACGCAGTTAATAGAGAAAGCTATCATGACTATATGGGTCGCAGAATGAGAGAAGAAGACGCAAAAATGGCAACAGAAAATGCAATGAATAATGCAGAACGAAGTATTTGGGTAACCTTTAATAAAGAAGGTGTGCATATGTACCCAGGCGCAGATACTGATCCTAAACTAGCAACCGGCGATTGGGATGATGTATCATTCTTAGGCATTCCGCATCGTCATATCTTTCACTTTCGTGTTCGCATTGAAGTATTTCATAATGATCGCGATATTGAATTCATTCAGTTTAAACGCTGGATGCAACGACTCTATGACGTCGAAGGCGTACTAGAGCTTAACCACAAGAGCTGTGAAATGATCGCAGATGACTTGTACAAAGAAATCGCTACAAAATACCCAGGCCGATTTGTAGAGATCAGCGTTGCAGAAGACAACGAAAATGGCTGTTCAATTTTTTATCCTTCAACAAAGTAATATAAGGAAACTATACTATGACTATCAAAAATCCGGTAGTAAATAAAGTATTTAATGATCTCGATCAGTATCGTGACTGGTGCCGATTCGAGGGTAAAGTATATAACGAAGCATCACTTTATAAGAAAAGTGATCCCATGTGGCAAGCTTATCAAAAGTATTTAGGCTGGTTACGAGCAAAAGCACGGGTTGCGCAAAGGAATTAAAATGACTATCTTTATTGTAGATATCGAAGCAGTGGATACACGTTATACTAAGCAATGGAAAGAGTATCTTCCAAAGCAACTGCGCCGAGCTACAAATGAAAATATTCAAGTTATTAGCGGTGGGGAAACGCCTCAGGCAACTACGCCTGGGGCTTTCCTTAACTTCGGTGGCACTAATGTTTATAAAAGCAAACAACTTGAACAAATAGGTGAGATGTTCTGTGCAGGACAAATTACGGATGGCGATTATTTTCTCTATACCGATGCTTGGAACCCCACAGTTATACAACTACGCTACATGGCAGAGTTACTAGGTGTAGAAGTACGTGTCGGCGGCTTATGGCATGCTGGTAGTTATGATCCGCAAGACTTTTTAGGAAGACTAATCGGCGACAAACCTTGGGTAAGACATGCCGAAATGTCAATGTTTGAATGTTATGATGATAACTTCTTTGCAAGTGATTTTCATATTGATATATTTACAGATGTATTTGACGAAGACTATGCAATAGACTATGACAAAATACATCGTGTAGGCTGGCCTATGGAATATCTAAAGGATAGTTTAACTAGCTACAAAGGTATGGAAAAACGAGATCTTATACTCTTTCCGCATCGTGTTGCTCCTGAGAAGCAAGTTGATATCTTTCGTGACCTAGCTGATCAACTTCCTGAGTACGAGTTTGTTGTATGTCAAGAACGAGAGCTTACAAAGAATGAATATCATAATTTGCTAGGTGAAGCTAAGATGGTGTTCTCAGCTAACTTGCAAGAAACACTTGGCATTAGTTGGTATGAAGGTGCATTAGTAGATGCTATTCCTATGGTGCCTGACAGACTTAGTTACAGTGAAATGGCACTACCTGAGTTTAAGTATCCAAGTAAATGGACTGAAGACTATAGCACTTACCGACGTCACCGTTCAGAAGTAGTTTCACAAATACGCAACTATATGGAAAACTATGAAGACTATCTTGTAAGTTTAGAAAAACAACGCAGTCAATTAAATAAAAACTTTTTTAGCGGAGAAGCACTTTATGACGCAATCAGAGACGAATGAAACTATTACTATCACTTCTGCGTCCGATAGTGATTATACATTTGATATCGACGATTTAACAGTTGATACCATTGATATTAGTAGTATTACATCAAGTACTGTTAGTACTATTACACTCGATGACACACACTGGGCTGACAGTATTACTTGGGAACAAACTGAGTTTGAAGATACAATGCCCAGTGTTGCTAAAGTGGAAGATATGTGCAAAGACTATCCAGCACTAGACAAAGCATACGAAAATTTTAAAACAATTTATAAGATGGTTCATCAAGACTGGAAAGGCAAGAACGACAAGGACGAGGAGTTACCTTTTTAATGTTACACACTATTGAAGACTTAATTCGCCGCATTAATACCATGCATGACTTAGCAGTACAAGCACATCGTGTTCGTAATGAGTTTTCTGAAATCTCTTACAAAGAATATGATCATGCAACTTGTAAAGATTTGTTAGAGCAAGTACAAAGTCTTGCATATGGTATTGCAAATGATAAAGAAGGTGATGAAATTAAAACCGAAATGGATGAATGGAAAAAATGAAGAAGAAATTTTACAGTTGGAATGATGTTCATGATACAGCTACTAGCATAGCAATGCAAATGTATAAGGACAACTGGCGGCCCGATTATATTGTAGGTTTAAATAGAGGTGGATTACCGCTAAGTGTTATACTAAGTCATCTAACTGACTGTAACCATTATGCATTAGATGTAAGACTGCGAGATGGTGATGGACAAGGTCCTGAAAGTAACTGTTGGATGGCAGAAGATGCATTTGGATATGTGTCAGAACTAGACCGTGACGGCATTATGGAAAATGTAAAAAGCGATTCAAATGCAAAGAAAAACATTCTCATT
>Ga0187219_1001480_pt1 | contig 11235 bp, 10 predicted proteins | sample 13SPOviralmetaG_FD_130162 | JGI IMG/M metagenome (GOLD analysis project Ga0187219, IMG submission 130162) | Marine viral communities from the oligotrophic San Pedro Time Series (SPOT) site, San Pedro Channel, CA, USA - 13 SPOT_SRF_2010-07-21... | ecosystem: Environmental > Aquatic > Marine >... | reverse complement strand
GTACAAAAAGGATGGTACACCGTGGATCAACCTAACCAAATGCAAACCGTGTGATGGTCAAGGTTTTACTCTTACCGAGACAGGTCAAGTAGCGGGTTTAAAGCTCGTACCTGAAGGCCCTCAAGATGCGGCTGTTAATGGATTTAAAACTGATAAACAGACAATCGAACGTTTGCTTGTGCAAGCTCAGACTAAAGATAATCTACAGGCAATAGAATTCTTAACAGGTATTCGTAGGCTCAATGCTATTAATACTTATTTGGATAGTTTTGTTACAGGGATTAAAACCTACACACGTCCTGATGGAATACTACACGCGCAGTTTAATCAGACAACCACTCGTACTGGACGCCTAAGTTCTAGTAATCCTAACTTCCAGAACCAACCACGCGGTGGTACCTTCCCCGTCAGGCGTTGCGTTGTTTCTAGATTTGAAGGCGGTGAGATTGCAGAATGTGACTTCAGCGGTCTTGAATTTAGAGTGGCTGGGGAACTGTCTAGGGATGCTCAAATTATTGATGATATTTTGTCTGGTAAAGACATTCATAAGCAGACTGCTTCGATCATCAATCAAGTACCTGAGTCAGAAATATCTAAAGAAAACAGACAGTTAGCAAAGCAATTTACGTTCGCCCCCCTTTATGGCGGTCTTGGTATGGGGCAACCCCCACACGTTCAGACGTACTTCAAAGAATACTTTAATATTTATGACGGTTTGAAGCGATGGCATCAGACCTTAATGGATGGTGTTTTGAAAACAGGCATCGTTCGGATTCCATCTGGACGAGAGTTTTATTTTCCAAACGCTAAACGATTACGCGGGGGAAGGATAACCAATGCTACGGCCGTGGTTAACTACCCTGTGCAATCATTTGCGACAGCGGACATTGTTCCATTGTCGTGCGTTCGCGCTTTGCGTGAATTTAAAAGGCTTGAGCTCAAGTCGAAACTTATCCTCACAGTGCATGACAGCATCGTGGTGGACGTGTTTCCAAATGAGCGAGACAAGGTGGCTAAGGCTCTTAAATGGGCAATGAGTGACGTGTCTGAAGAGCTTGAAGAACGTTTCAATTATAAACCTGTACTCCCTCTAGCGATAGAAATGGAAGCAGGTAAAAATTGGATGGATAAAGCACTAGTTAATGTTGACTAGTGACACTAATAGATGTAAATTATACATCTTACATAGGAGCAAAAATAATATGGGCAATATTGCAGTAATAGAAAAAGCTGAAGAGCAGAAACTGGCGGCACTACTCGGGGCTAATGATAAGCCACAAAAAAGTGCAGATCGACTTCCAATGTTGAAAGTCAACACCATGCGTAAAGACGCGCAGGGGCGGAAGATTGAACAAGGTTTGTTTTACCTTAACGGTATGGATGAACCTGTGTATGCGGAGAACGTGCGTATTCGTGCGCTATCACAATTATTTCAATGGATTCATTATGATCCAGAAGAAAGCAAGGTGGTAAATAAAACTCTACTTATTCCGAACTTCCGTTGTGAAGCCCGTGATATGAAGGGTGATATTCGTTGCGGTAAACCTACTTCTAAAATCTTACGGGAAATGCCGAAAGAGGAACAGAAAAAGTATACTGATATCAAGTGTTTCCGACAACTGCGCGTATTAGTGTCATATACTGGCAAAGATGCGGACGGAAATGAGGTGACTGTCGAGAACGAACCTGCTATAATGTTACTCAAGGGATCGAACTTTAACCCGTTTGAAGACGAGTTTATTAAGACAATCCCACGAGGAGCGAATTTCTACGATTACTGGTGTGATGTAAGTGCTGAAGAGCTACAGAATGGCTCTGTCATTTATTATGTAATGCACTTTAAACCAGATCTGAAAAAAGCACTTCCGCTTGACCAACAAACATTTGACACCATGACACACATGGCGAGCATGATTGAGCGCGAAAACGATATGGTGGAGAAAGCCTACCAGAAGTCGATGCGTGAAGGTCAGTTGGATGAAGATGCAATTGAGGCAGTAACAGATGTAGTTGGCGACGATCTCTCGGCAGATCTTCAAGACGATTAATAACTTCAGAATTTAAAGGGGGGCCTTCGTGCCCCTCTTTTTTCCCTCTGAATAACTGGAGTTATAAATATGTCTATAAATACATTAGAAGCCAAACTGCGAATGACAATGGACAAGTTGTCTAATGGCGAACCTGTTGAATGTAAGGACGAGTGGATTGAAGCCGCTGGTGAAATGTTCAAGGAAGGTTTGCGTAAGCAGTTAAATAGAAAGAACGAACCCTTTCGTTTGCGTATGAGCAATATTGGGCGTCCTACCTGTCAACTCCAGATGGAGAAGGCTGGCGCGGAAAAGTCTAAGATGCCGTACAATCACATTTTAAGAATGATGTTTGGCGATGCAGTAGAATGCATTGTTGAAGTCCTGTTGCGTGTCTCTGGAGCTAACATCACTGGTGGCAAGTCCCAAGCTGAATACAAGATAGCTGGTACTGTTATCAAAGGTGAGAATGACATCGAAATCGATGGCAATACCTATGACACAAAGTCTTCTTCTCCTTGGGCCTACGATAATAAGTGGCAGGATGGATGGCATGGCGTAGCTAAAGATGATGCGTTTGGGTATACAGCCCAATTGCTCGGCTACTCTAAGGGCACAGGAACAGGCCTTGGCGGCTGGATCGTTGTTAACAAGAGCACGGGTGAACTTAGCGTGGTGGAAGCTACTGCTAATAAGCAAGAGCTTGAAGAGTTAGAAACAAAGATAACTAACACTATTGAACTCGTTAACTTAGACGGGGAATTTAAACGATGCTTTGAGCCCGCTGACGAATACTTCCGCAAAGTACCTACGGGAAATAAACGTCTGCATACAACGTGTACCTTCTGTTCTTTCACTAGCGAGTGCTGGCCTGATGCTCAGTACAAGCCCCAATCAGGGTCTAAAGCTAAGAACCCAAGATACTATTGGTACTCGGAATATAATGATGAAAAAGAATAAGTTTAATCCCAGAGCTAGGGCAATAGCTAATGGGTACCGTTCAGGACTTGAGGATAAGGTACAGTCGGATCTAACGAGCCGAGGTGTAGACGCAGAGTACGAATGTTTTCGTATACCCTACGTCGTTCCAGAATCTGATCATTATTATACCCCCGACTTTTTACTCCCTAATGGGATCGTAATTGAGACAAAGGGGCGGTTTACTTTAGAAGACCGGCGCAAGCATTTGCTTTTGAAGGAACAGTATCCTGACCTCTGTTTGAGGTTCGTCTTTACCAACAGTAAGGGCAAAATCCGTAAGGGCAGTAAAACTACATATTCAATGTGGTGTGATCGGTATGGTTTTGAGTACGCCGATAAACTGGTTCCCTTGCCGTGGATTAAAGAGCGCAAGAAGACTGCATCTTTAAAAATCATTAACGGTCTAAGGAACGTCAAATGAACGACAACGACGAGTATACGCCAAATGCTATTTTGATAGAGATATCAATTGATGATGAAGGACGCTTGATATGCAGTGGGGGCTGGAGCTTTGATGAAGGCTATCCTGACGATGCAGTGGACTTCTTACAGGACATCTTGGCTGGCGTGTACGCTCTAATAAACACTCAAACAGATAACGTACTTGCGGCGGGTAAGATTATACGAGCCGCCCCCGGTTTTGAGGGCTTTGAGCCTAAAGACGAGGAGTTTGCGATAGAGTTTGAGCCTGACGAGGAGCTTTTAAAAACAATTAAAAAAGAGGATCGGCTAGATTTAAACGTCATTAAATTTGATCCAAAAAAACATAGGAAGCACTAATGAGCAAAAAGGAAATCAAAACGGTTTATGCTCACACATACCCCTTCGACACCGAGGCAGATAGTCAATCGGTAGAACTTGCGGATACGCAAAACGAAGTGGATATGGTGAACCATCCACCGCATTACACAAAGCACCCTTCTGGTGTTGAGTGTATTCAAATAACTGAACACATGAACTTCAACCTTGGTAGCGTAGTTAAATACGTTTGGCGTTGTGATGAAAAGCACGAGGTGCCAATTGAAGATCTTGAAAAAGCTGAGTTCTATATTCGTAGAGAGATAGTCCGCCGTAAAGAGAAAGCGGGACTTCTATGAAACATATACATCAGTTCACTTGGTTTGATTTATTCAACCAAGAAGAATGTGATGACATCTGTAATCTTGTGGGGAGTAGCCCCATGAGTAAAGGACAGGTGTTGTCCGTAAAGACATCGTTAAAAGATAAGTTAGCCAGAAATTGTAAGTTATCGTGGCTGTACAGGGATCAGGATAATTCATGGATACATGATAAAATCCAAAACCGTGTAGAGCACTTAAATGAACGCTGGTTAAACTTTGACCTTAACGGTGAAATGGAAGCCCTTCAGTATTTAGAATACGGGTTCGGTCAGTTTTATAATTGGCATACGGATTCTGGACACGAGAAAGTGGCTACAAGAAAACTAACCTGCATAATACAGCTTTCAGATCCATCTGATTATCTAGGCGGACGATTACAAGTCAATTCACATACCCAAGCACCTAACGGTCAATTTGTGAAGTTCGCACCACGATCCAGAGGTACTGCAATCGTATTCCCGTCACATCTTATGCATCTCGCACGTCCTGTGTGGATGGGAAAACGTAAGGCATTGGTAGCGTGGTTCAGGGGCAATGACACACTAAAATAAAGAGGAAGAAATGACTAAAGTAAAAATAAACCTAGAAAATGATGAACTATTTGATGATTTGGGCCTAACTAGGCTCCGTGAAAGTTATATGCGTGACGAGGAAGTATCTCCTCAAGAACGGTTCGCTTTCGTAGCTGAAGCATTCGCGACAGATGCGGAACACGCACAAAAGATATATGAATACGCAAGCAAGCAATGGCTTTCGTTCTCAACACCTATTCTATCTTACGGCCGTAGTAATAAGGGGTTACCTATCTCCTGTTTCCTATCGTATTTAGATGATAGCGCAGAAGGCCTTGTAGATACTTATGGTGAAGTATCGTGGTTATCTATGCTCGGCGGTGGTGTAGGTATTCATGTAGGTATTCGCGGTGCAGATGAAAAATCTGTAGGTGTAATGCCTCACTTGAAAACATATGACGCAGGATCTTTGGCCTATCGCCAAGGGCGTACTCGTCGTGGTTCTTATGCGGCGTTCTTAGATATTAATCACCCAGATATTATTACGTTCATGGAAATGCGGAAGCCTACAGGCGACCAAAACTTCCGTACACTTAACTTGCATCACGGTATCAATCTTACAAATGAATTTATGGAGCTTGTTGAAGCTTGCATGAGGGATCAGAACCTAGATGATAGCTGGCCGTTAATTAACCCTAATAATGGTGAAGTAACTGACACAGTGTCCGCTCGTGATCTGTGGATGAAGATACTAGAGCTTCGTATGCATACAGGTGAACCGTATCTTATATTCTTGGATACAGCTAACGAGGCTATGCCTGAATGGTTGAAGGCTCTTGGCCTAAAGATTAATGGATCTAATCTGTGCACTGAGATATTCTTGCCTACTAGCACTAAGCGTTCGGCTGTATGCTGTTTGTCTTCTTTGAATGTAGAATACTATGATCTGTGGAGCAAAGACCCTGAGTTTATTCCTGCTATCATGGAATTCTTAGATAACGTTCTACAACACTTCATCGACAATGCGCCTAAGCACGTCCACAGGGCCGTATACTCAGCAATGCGTGAGCGTTCTATTGGTATTGGTACTCTTGGCCTTCATGCGTACTTCCAGAAGAAAAACATCCCACTTGATTGTGCGATGGCTAAAGTAATGAACAAGCAAATCTATATGCACATTAGTGAACAGTGTGCGAAAGGTGACGCAACATTATTTGATAAGCGTGGGGCTTGTCCTGACGCGGCTGAAGTAGGTGTTAATCGTCGTTTCAGTCATTGGACTGCAATTGCGCCTAATGCATCTAGTTCTTTAATTATGGGTAATACATCCCCATCTATTGAACCATATCGCGCCAATGTTTTCAGACAGGATACTTTGTCTGGGGCATATATACAGAAGAACAAATTTCTAAAGAAAGCACTAGCTGACTTGGGAATGGACAACGGCAAAACGTGGGCCTCTATTACGGCAAACGATGGCTCAGTCCAACACTTAGACATTCCTGATGATATCAAGGAAGTTTATAAAACTGCTATTGAGATTGACCAGCGTTGGTTAGTTGATCTAGCGGCAGACCGCCAACCATATATCGATCAAGGGCAGTCTCTAAACCTATTTTTCCGTCCAGACGTTAACGTCAAATACCTACACGCTTGTCACTTCCTAGCATGGAAGCAGGGTCTGAAAAGCTTGTACTACTGTCGCTCTGATAAACTCAGAAAAGCAGACAAAGTAGGTATGCAAATTGAGCGGAAAAGACTTGAAGACGATATTGATTTAACGGCAGTCGCAGATGGCGACGTATGCCTAGCTTGTGAGGGATAATACAATGGCAAAAAAACTAAAACTAACTGATACACGGGATTTCTATAAACCATTTAACTACCCGTGGGCGTATGACGCCTTTGTTCAATCTGAGCAAATGCACTGGCTATGGACTGAAGTTCCTATGCTGGAAGATACAAAGGATTGGCGTAACCGCCTGTCCACTGAAGAACAGGAATTTCTAACTAAGATTTTCCGTTTCTTTACTCAGGGCGATATCGACGTGTCTGGGGCGTATGTAAATAATTATCTGCCTGTATTCCCACAACCTGAGATTAGAATGATGTTATCATCGTTCGCCGCTCGTGAGGCTATCCATGTAGCCGCGTACAGTCACCTAATTGAAACATTGGGTATGCCAGAATCAACGTACAATGAATTCTTAGAGTACGCTGAAATGGCGGAGAAGCATGATTACTTTAAAGATCTGCAAGGAGATGAAGATCTACCCGCACAGATTGCAGGGTTCAGTGCTTTCACAGAAGGTATGCAGTTATTCTCCAGCTTTATTATGCTGTTGAACTTTACTCGCCACGGAAAGATGCGGGGTATGGGCCAGATCATTGCATGGTCAATTGCAGACGAAACTCTGCACACTGAAAGCATGATCAAGTTATTCCGTACCTACGTCCAAGAAAACCGTAGTTGTTGGAATGACGAGCTCAAAGCTAAGATCTATGCCATTGCAGAGAAGATGGTGGATCTAGAAGACCAGTTTATTGATCTGGCCTTTGGCGTGAGTGAAATGGAAAATCTAACTCGTGACGAGGTTAAGCAATACATTCGGTACATCTGTGACCGACGCCTAATTGCCTTGGGTATGAAAGGTATCTTCAAGGTGAAGCAGAACCCGTTGGAATGGGTAGATGGTATGTTGGGTGTAACTCACACCAACTTCTTTGAAAACAAATCAGTAGATTACGCCAAAGGTGCCCTATCGGGTGATTGGGGTGATGTATGGGGCGCAGTAGATGAAGGAAAATAGTATGAATTTAGATCAACTAACTAAGCTGATTGAAGAGTGGGGTGAAGGCAAAGGTATTTTGCCCCACCCTAATCCCATCGCGCAGTTTAAGAAAACTCAGGAAGAAGTTAACGAGCTTCTAGAGGGCATTAAGAAAGAAGATCTTGACGAGATCAAAGATGCCATTGGCGATATATTCGTCACTCTCGTTATGCAAACCAACGCATGGAACATAAGCATGAATGAGTGTGTTCAGGGTGCGTATGATATAATCAAACAGCGTACAGGCAAGATGGTTAACGGCCAGTTTGTTAAAGACGCTGATTAACTATGGAGAAAACTATGTCGAAAGATAAAAAAGAGAAAGATCCCGTATTGGATAATGTAAATGCGGACAATCTTTTAGATGAATGTAAGGGAACAATGCAATCGTGTATTGTTGCTGGAATGGATAAGACAGGCAACATTATTGTGCGTAGCTCAATGTCTAATCTACCTTTTATGCATTGGATGCTTAATCGCTCAGTATTTGAACTGGGCCTTTTTGAAAAGCAGAATATAGCTACTCAAAATGAAAAAACCCCTGAGTCAGAAGTTGACCCAAAGGCTTAAATTAAGTAAAATGTATATTGCCCGTTATAGCTAGTGGGCTTGGCTCCTGTCTCCGTCTAACCAACGGGTTCATAGACAGGGGCCTTTTATATGCGCTCGTAGCTCAACTGGATAGAGTATTCGGCTACGAACCGAAAGGTTGCAGGTTCGACTCCTGCCGAGCGCACCATTTATTGTAGTATGGCGTTACCTAAAGCGTCGATTGTTTGTTCAACCTCTGCTTTACCTTTTCTATATCCCAATTCAGCATCGGCCAATTGTAGCAAGAAATCTTCTTCGCTAGGCTCATTGTCCTCTGAATAAATTCCTGATCGTATTAACCATTGACGTAGTAGCATTGCTCCATCTGGATCAACGGCTCCGTCTTGTTTAGTTACCCTTTTAGCCACTTCTACAAAGTAATCTGGATCAGCCATGAGTTTGTCTAGAACCTGTGCTGTAGCAATAGGATCAACCTTACTCATAATTACGCCAGTAGCACCCGCTCTTACTCTAGCACCTAATCGGCTTAAAACACCTAGTGTCATAGTAACAGTACGGTTTACCGCCGCTACTGCTTGTTGTGCTTCCGCTGTTCCTGAGCTTACACCAACTGCTTTAGAGTTACGGCTACGCTGTACTAGCCCCGCCTCTTCTAAAATTCCTCTGAATGCTTGCATAACAAGAGGCTTATCTTTATATACTTCATCGCCGTATTGTAAGATCTGACTTATATTGTTCTCAGATTTATTTAGAGCCGCTAGGCCCACCATACGGTTACCACCAGCTTCACGAGTAGCTGATAGGAAGTTCTCTCGTATATAACGAGAATACGCGGATTGAATGCCATCCATAACTAATGGATTACCCGTAGCTTGGGCTCTTGTTATAACATCTGTTAGAACGCCTTGTGTTGTTCCATCAGCGTTAACCCGTAAAGCATTGGGGTTATTGAACAGAGATTTAAATGATTCAAATCCGTTAACATTAGGCACACCCGCTGATTTAAAGAAAGCATCTAGCTCTCGTTTAAATATTTTATCTTCAGCTTTTTTAGCAGTTTCTTGTGCAATCTTTAGTTGGCTTTCAAGAGCGGCTTTATCCCCCTTCGCAGTACGCAACGTACCTAAGAATTCATCTAAGCGAGCCGCCTCTTTTGGGAAATTATTACGAATAATTGCAGAGTAATCCTGTAGACTTGTACGGATATCTGAAATATCAAGATTAGCTAATTTAGATGGATCATCTACACGATTAGAAATTTTTGTCAGTGTGTCGCCAATGATGTAATCAACAACATCTGTAGCACTCTCGCCCGCTTCAGGGCGTTTGAGTAGATCTACCATGTTTCCTACAACTTCACGATTACGATTGCTTAGGCTATCAGTGATTAAGTTACGAGATTCATCAAGGAACATTGGCCCTTGTTTGCCTCTACCCAGTGTCTCACGTCGTAAGCGACCTACATCTGTTAGTACAGATCCATCATCCCAATACTTAGCCCAATCATTCTTAAAGTAATTTAGAGCGTCTTCAGCGGCCTCAACCGTAGCATCATCACCCGTTTTTTTGACGTGTTTGATAGCATCATCATCAATCCACTGTTTAAATTTGATTAGAGTTTGTGCCGCACCCTTTTCTGCCGCACTAGCATTTTGTGCAGTCATACGGCCAATTGAATCTGATAAGCTTACTCGTACATCTGTAAATAGTGTGCCGTAGTCTAGGCCATTTTTATCCGCCCATTTAGCCACACGCTCACGCATTTGCTCTTCAGTTTCTTTGACCATCTTGCCATCTACTTCTCGCATACCAAGCTTAACTTGGTTGAGAAGCTTACCTAGCATACTATCACCGGGCAATGCTGACGCCGCGATGTCTAGCTGGTTAGGCTGTAGGCTTTGTAGTGTGCTGACCATATCATTAACATCTACTTCTCCACCCTTAACTAGGCCGAATAAGCGGTTCTTCTCAGTATCCATGATCTTACTAGCTTCAGAAAGATTATTTCGGATAGCATCGGCTGATTGATTAGCACCTGCGTTTATCTGGAATCCGAGAGAGCTCTCAAGATCATTAACCTTGGAAATAATTCCAGCATCACCTGTCTCAATAACTTGAGCTAAGGCGTCATCTACTGCCGCTATTTCATTCTCTAGATTATAAACCTTAGCACTTGCCGTGTTTACTTCATTCATTCCAGACGCAACGATCTCGTCTGACGCATTATTAATACCTGTGTTGCCACCTAAAGCGTCTTCTGTTTGTAGAGTAACACGCTCAAATTCATTACTAGGCATCGCCTGTTTGAGTGTTGTCTCAGGAGCATTACCAGATTGTAGTACACCTGTTTTAAGGTTCCGAGCTCGAATGACAATCTCTTGTGCCCCTGCAAAATCTTCATTTGCAATTGCACGTTCCAAAGCTGTCATTGTATCAGCGGTGTACTTAATATCATCCGCTAAACCTTCAGGCAATTCCTGCCATACTTCTTTATTATCTTCTACGAGCTTTAAAATTCCCTTACGAGCTTCTTCCATACTCTTAGGATCATCCGTAACTCCTGTGAGCCTGTCGAGGATCTCACGAGCTAGAGCGTCTTCTTTAGCTGTTGGACGAGCCATCGTAGCTAATGGGGCACCTGTGATTGACCACCCGAAGCGTACACCCCAAGAAATACCACTAATACCTTTTTCAAGCGTCTTACCTACGGCCATAGCTTCCATAAGGATGTTAGCTCGGTTAGCTAGTACCTTTGCGTATTTTGGATCTTCAGGGCTATATTGAATGCCTTTAAGTAATGGGAATACATCTTGTACCCCATCAAACATAGCATTATCACCAATAAAGAGGCTTCCGCCTTCTGTACTAGTACCTGCTACAGCACCTGCTTCAAAAGCTAGAAACTTAGCTAGTTTAGATCCCTTACCTGTATAGTTGATAAGCTTCATCGCAAGAACACCCGGTACCATCATTGATGTACCTTCCATCAACAGCGCGTTACCTATGCTGTCACCCGGTTTTGCTTTTGCAATGTTCTCTTGTGCTTTGCCTGTTAGGTCTAAATCTTTTGCTCCGAAGATAGAAGCGGCCTGAAACTCTTCATCAGTTAGTTCAGCAATTTCTTCTGCGCTTTTCCAATCGGGATCAAATTCACCATCTTTGTTGAATATAAATGCTTGCCCTACGTTCTCTTGCATATAGTTACGGCCAG
>Ga0187219_1001479_pt1 | contig 11245 bp, 13 predicted proteins | sample 13SPOviralmetaG_FD_130162 | JGI IMG/M metagenome (GOLD analysis project Ga0187219, IMG submission 130162) | Marine viral communities from the oligotrophic San Pedro Time Series (SPOT) site, San Pedro Channel, CA, USA - 13 SPOT_SRF_2010-07-21... | ecosystem: Environmental > Aquatic > Marine >... | reverse complement strand
GCATATTTTATTTCCACTCCACAGGGGATGAGTAATATTTTCTATGATCTATACCAACACGCTTTGGGAGATCCACAATGGCTAGCCTATACAGCAAAAGCCAGCCAGACAAATATTATCGACCAGGAAGAGTTAGACGCTGCTAAAGCGCAGATGGGAGATACGAAGTATAAGCAAGAATTTGAGTGCGATTGGATAGCGAACATCGAGGGATCCATATATGGGGATATAATTAAAAAGCTCGAGGAAGATAAACAGATTACTAGAGTTTCTTATGACCCAGCTCTCGAAGTTCATACTGCATGGGATTTGGGTCTTGATGACCTAACTGTAATAATTTTTTTTCAATTACTGGGAAACCAAATATTGATTATTGATTATTACGAAAACAATCGAGAAGGCTTGCCGCATTATGTTCAAGTCGTAAAGAATAAAGATTATGTATATGGCGAACACTATGCGCCATGGGATTTAGAAATTACAGAATTCTCATCTGGTAAGACCAGGAAAGAGGTTGCTTACCAATTAGGAATTAGGTTTAGAGTTTTACCTAAGTTAAATTTAGAAGAAGGTATACACAGTTTAAAAATGCTTTTACCAAAATGCTGGTTCGATGCAGATCAAGCCAAGCCGCTGGTAGATGCGCTTAGACAGTACCATCGAAAATATAACGAAAAAATGAAAATGTTTGGAACTAAACCAGTTAGAGATTGGTCAAGTCATGCGTGCGATGCTGCAAGATATATGGCTATGTCTATAACTGATTTACCAAGAAAAAAAATTGCAGCTCAACAAACTGCAGTAAACGATTACACAATACACGGAGATTAATTATGGGATCAATATTTAAACCAAAGATGCCGCCAATGCCTGCAATACCAGCTCCAGAACCTTTGCCAGAACCACCAAGTTTTGAAGATGAGGAAAGAGCTGCTGAAGTTGCTGAGAAAAGAAGAAAAGTTTTGCAAAATAGAAAAGGCAGAAGATCAACAATATTAACAGGAGCTGACGGATTAGAAGATGACGACAGCACCATTAAAAAGAAAACATTACTAGGAGACTAATATGGGTGGAGCAGCAGGAGCAGGCGGATCAGATAGATCAGACGAAAAAAAAGTTGATACTTACGCGGATCAATTAAAAACAATTCAAAAGAAAAAAAGTAAAACTGAAAAAGATAAATTTGGTTATACAGTTCCTAAAAAGAGATCTTTTGTACCTCCTAGTATTGCAGTAGCAAAAGCTATTTTTAAAAATCCTATTGATAAACTTAATCTTAATAGAAGAATGAAGTTTGCTAATAAAAATAATATTAACTTACAAGGTTTAAGTACCGAAGAAATTTTATCAAAAGATTTTAAATCTAAGTTAGATGAAAAAGGTTATACAAGAGAAGTGCCTACTGGAAACAATAATGGTGGGAATGATAATAATAATACTATCCTATCAACAGCTCCAGTAAGAAATGTTGCTGCAGAAGCTCCAACTGCTATGGAAGTATCACAAGCTCAATCTACCAATAGCACAGAATATTCAGCAAGTGAGAAAAAAATTCAAACAAATAAAAAAGGTAGAAAAGATAACTTACTTACATCCGCACAAGGGTTAGGAAAAAATAATCTAATAATTAAGAAGAATAAATTAGGAGCAGCTTAATATGGCTATTAATCAAAAAGCAAAACAAGTTATTGAAAAATACGAAACATTAAAGGCTCAAAGATCTACCTGGGAAGATCATTGGCAAGATATAGCTGATTATTTCCTACCTAGAAAATCAAACATTACAGTAAGGCGTACGAAAGGCGATAAGAGGCATGACCAATTATATGATGGAACTGCCACGCACGCGCTTGAATTGCTCTCAGCGAGTCTAAATGGGATGCTAACCAATACAATTTCGCCTTGGTTCGTTCTTAAATTCAGAAGTGAAGCGGTCAACCAGGATGACGAGGCTACTGAATGGTTAGAAAGCAGCGCAAAAATTATGCAGCAAGTATTTGCTAGATCTAACTTCCAGCAAGAAGTGTTCGAAATGTACCATGAATTATTAGCATTTGGTACTTCTGCTATGTTTATTACAGATGATGTTAAGGATGATTTAAGATTTAAGACTATCCATATTTCAGAGATCTTTATTACAGAGAATGAAAAAGGCATGGTTGATTGCCTAGTTAGAAAGTTTCATCTTAAAAATAAGAATATACCTTCAATGTACCCAGATGCGGTATTACCTAGAGCTTTAGAACAAGCAATACAGAATAAACCATACGATGATTGCGTTATTATTCATTCAGTACATCCATCCGATAATCCAATGGGTTATGAAAATAAAGATAATATGGATTTTATTTCTTGCCATGTTCATCCAGAAACAGGAACTATTCTTAGAGAAAGTGGATTTAAAGAGTTTCCGTATGTTGTACCAAGATATTTAAAATCTTCATCAAACGAAATTTACGGAAGATCTCCAGCCATGAACGCGCTGCCTGATACGAAGATGTTAAATACAATGTGTAAGACTACAATTAAAGCTGCACAAAAACAAATCGACCCACCTTTAATGGTTCCCGATGATGGTTTTATTTTACCAATCAGAACTGTACCAGGTGGATTAAACTTCTATAGATCTGGAACCAGGGAAAGAATTGAACCATTAAATATTGGATCCAATAATCCTTTAGGTATTCAAATGGAAGAACAAAGAAGAAAAGCAATTAGAGAAAACTTCTTTGTCGATCAGTTAATGACAGTACAGGGTCAAAACATGACCGCTACTGAGGTTATGCAAAGAACTGAAGAGAAGATGAGATTACTTGGTCCAGTATTAGGTAGATTACAATCTGAGTTCTTGCAGCCATTAATAACTAGAGCTTTTAATTTATTATTAAAAAATAATAAACTTCCGCCAATACCAGAAATGTTAGGCGAGCAAGATATTGAAATCGAATATGTATCTCCATTAGCTAAAGCACAAAAAAGCCAAGAGCTATCTTCTGTGATGCGTGGAATAGAAATATTTGGATCTCTACAAAATGTAGCTCCAGTTTTTGATTATGTAGATATTGATGGTTTAGTAAATCACATCAAAGATGTTTTAGGTTTACCAGCTAAGATGATGAAATCAAAAGCACAAGTACAAGAACAACAACAACAAAAACAACAAATGGAAATAGAACAACAACAATTACAACAAGCTCAACAAGTTGCCGAGGCTGCTGGTCAAATAGCTCCAGCGCTAAAGGCGGTTGAATAATGACAGAGAAAGATCTCAAACAATTACAAGTAGACTATCAAACAGTTTTTAAATCAGAAGCAGGCGCACGCGTGTTAGATGATTTGAAAAAAAGATGCAGCTTTCATACAACTACGCATATTAAAGGCGATAGCCATGAGAGTGCATTTTTAGAAGGAACAAGATCCGTGGTCTTGTTTATTAATAATATGCTCAATAAAAAGGAGAAATAATGAGTGATAATCAAGAGGTAGCAGCACCAGTTGAAAATACTAATTCGGTACTGTCTGGAGACCCTGTAGAAACAACTCCAACAGAAACAAACACAGATTGGAAAGCAAGTCTTTCTGATGATTTAAAAGCCGACAAATCTTTAGAAAATATAAAAGATATTGAAAGCCTGGCGAAAAGTTATGTTCATGCACAAAAAATGGTAGGAGGAGATAAGATCCCTGTACCTAATAAATTTGCAACTGAAGATGATTGGAAAGCTGTTTACGAAAAATTAGGCAGACCAGAAACTCCAGATGGATATAAATATGAATTAGGAGAAGATGCTAAGATTAATGAAGAAGCATTAAAAGTATTTTCTGACCAAGCACACAAACTTGGTTTACTTCCTACTCAAGCTGAAGGTGTCGTTAAATTTTATAATGATATGGTGGCTCAAGATGAGAATAGTGCTGAAACAACTGCAGTAGCTGCAAGAGAACAAGCTCAAACTGATCTTAAAAAAGAATGGGGTGGAGCGTATGACCACAATCTTACAAGAGCTGCAAGTGTTGCAAAGCAAGTAGTTGATGCTGATTTTTTAAATATACATTTAGAAGATGGATCTAAACTTGGAGATCATCCAATGATGATTAAAGCATTTGCTACGTTAGCTGATAAGATGGGAGAAGATAATATTGTTCAAGCATCTGGACCAGCTTATCAAACACCAAATCAAATTGAAAAAGCTATTGGAGAACTAACACAATCGGGTTCTGCGTATTGGGATAAAAATCATCCTAATCATCAATTAGCTATTGAAGAGGTTTTGGCTTTACGAGAACAAAAGAATAACGTATAGCTAAAAAATTATTAGGATAATCGAAAGACCCTAGTTGACACCAGGAAAGCCTGGGATCCAGAAGATCTAAAATTGAGGAGCGACCCGTGAGGATAATCATCCGATTACATTAACAATCACAAACCTAAAAAGGAGACAAATATGTCTACTCAAATAACAGAAGCATTTGTTGAACAATATTCATCAAATGTAAGTATGCTTTCTCAACAAATGGGAAGTAAACTAAGAGGTGCTGTGGATGTGGAAACTATTAGAGGGAAAAATGCTTTCTTTGACCAAATTGGCGCGACCGCGGCAGTTGCTCGGACTTCAAGGCACGGAGATACTCCTAGAGTAAATACACCACACAGCAGAAGAAGAGTTAGCCTTTCAGATTTCGAATGGGCTGATTTAATCGATGACTTAGATAAAGTAAGAATGTTGGTAGACCCAACTTCTAACTACGCAAAAGCTGCGGCAGCTGCTATGAACAGAACGATTGACGATCAAATCATTTCTGCTTTAGGTGGATCTGCTGATACAGGCGTAGCTGGAGGAACTGCGGTTGCATTACCTTCATCTTCTAAGTTCTCAACTGCACAACAAACTGATGGTTTAACTATTGCTAAACTTTTAGAAACTAAATATTTCTTTGATAATGGCGATATAGACCCATCTTTAAAAAGATACTTTGTGTGTGGTCCGAAACAAATCCAAGATCTATTAGCTACAACTGAAGTTAAATCATCTGATTTCAACACAGTTAAAGCTCTAGCTCAAGGCGATATTAATTCGTTCTTAGGATTTGAGTTCATCATGTCAACTAGATTAAACAATGACGCTACAAACACAGACGATAGATTGTGTTTTGGTTTCACTCAAGATGCAATCAAATTAGCTATTGGTTCTGAGCCAAAAGCTAAGATTACTGAAAGAGATGATAAATCTTACGCGACACAGGTTTACTATTCAATGGCATTAGGTGCTACTAGAATGCAAGAAACTCATGTATTCCAAGTACCTTGTGACGAGTAATAGTCATTAGAAATTTTAGGCGGGGGAAGCGAGAGTGGATCCCGCCTAGAGTGCATGAAGAAGATCGATAAACCAAAACTTGTTACTCACTTAAAAAGTGGCAACTATATTTATAGATATGTTTTAGTAGATCGATTTAAACACGACAGCAAAAATCATTATGGTTTTGATGTTAAGGAAGAAAAAACTGAACAAGAAATATTTGCTTTAGTTACACCAAGAAAATTAAGACGAAAGTATATTATTAAAGATGGTAAAAAAAATTCATCAGAATAGTAAAGGCGGATTAAGCGAAAGAGGTAGACAGTTCTTTAACAAAAGAGATGGATCTAATTTAAAAAGACCAGTTAGCTCTGGCACAAACCCAAGACGTGTATCTTTTGCAGCGCGCTTTGCAGGAATGTCTGGGTCAATGAAAGATAAAAACGGCAAACCAACAAGATTAGCATTAGCATTAAAAGCATGGGGATTTGGTTCAAAAGAAGCTGCTGCTAGTTTTGCAAAAAATAATAAAAAAGCATAGGAGTAAAAATGTCATACGGAAGTAAAAATAGTTTGGTTAAAAATATAAACAACAGAAAAAAAAAGGGATCAGCCGATCTAAAAAAAATTCAACAATTTCTAAAAAGTCTTACACGGCTTTACAAAAAGGATGGAAATAATCAATGGCTAGTGTCGTTCAAATGTGTAACTCTGCATTAAATCAGCTGGGAGCTGCGAGTATAACTTCTCTTACTGATAATTCTAAAAATGCTAGATTATGCAACGAAAGATATGAAACTATTAGAGATGCAGTATTTAGATCTCATCCATGGAACTCTTTAATTAAAAGACAACAGTTAGCACAAGACACAGCTACACCAGCCTGGGGTTTTAAATACCAGTTCACTTTACCTTCAGATAGTTTGAGAGTTTTAGCAATCGATGCTTACAATTCTGATTACAAAGTAGAAGGTAGAAAAATACTATCTAATGAAAGTACAATTAAATTAATTTATGTTTCAACAATAACAGATCCAAACGAAATGGATGTTTTATTAAGAGAAACTATTTCAGCAGCTTTAGCAGCAGATCTTGCTTATTCAATTACAGCAAACTTACAAGTATCTGGATTGATGGCAGAAAAATATCAAGCTAAACTTTCTGAAGCAAGACACTCTGATGCGAGCGAAGGTTACAATACAGATCCTCGTAACGGAAACACCGATCAAGTTATATCTGAAGATTTTATAAACAGTAGATACTAAATATGGGAAAACAACTATTAAGTATCCCTAGCTTTACGGCTGGGGAAATGTCATCTTCTATGCAGGGAAGAACTGACTTTCAGAAATATTTTAATGCAGCTACGCGTATTGAAAACTTTGTAGTTTTACCTCATGGACCAGTAACTAGACGACCAGGTACTTATTTTACAGCTGAAGTTAAAACAAGCTCATTAAAAACAAGACTTATTCCATTTACATTTTCAACTGAACAAGCCTATATTTTAGAATTTGGTAATCAATATATTAGATTTTATAAAGATGATGGACAAATCCAATCTAGTGGATCTGCTTATGAAATCTCATCTCCATATTTAACTGCTGAACTATTCAATATAAAATTTGCGCAAAGTGCTGACGTTATGTACTTATGCCATCCCAACCATCCCGTTCGTAAACTTTCTCGTACTGGGCATACTTCCTGGACAATAACAGAAATAGAATTTACTGATGGACCATACTTAGATCTTAATCTTTCAGACACAACTTTAACACCATCTGGTACTACTGGATCAGTAACTATTACTGCATCTGCTACTACTGGTATCAATGGAGGATCTGGTTTTTTGTCTACAGACGTTGATCGATTTGTTTATTTAAGTAATGGTTATGCAAAAATTACAGCAGTAGGATCTACAACATCTGTAACTGCTACAGTTAAAAATGATTTTGATAATACTACAGCAACTAAAGATTGGAACTTAGGAGCTTTTTCTGAAACTACTGGTCATCCATCTGTAGTTAGTTTCTTTGAACAAAGATTAGTATTTGCAGGAACAACTAATAATCCTCAAACAATGTATTTTTCTAAATCTGGAGACTATGAAAATATGACTTCGGGTACAGCTGATGATGCTGCTATGGTTTATACAATCGCATCCAATCAAGTTAATGCTATCCAGGCGATGAAAGCTACAAGAACTTTAATCGTAATGACTACAGGTGGAGAGTATGCTGTATCTGCGGGATCTGGAAGTGCAATTACACCTACAAATATTTCAATCGTAAAACAATCTAACTATGGATCTTCTAATGTAGATGCTTTGTCTATTGGTAACGCAACTATATTTTTACAAAGAGCAAAAAGAAAAATTAGAGAACTAGCTTATAACTTTGATAGTGATGGTTATGTTGCTCCAGATTTAACTATACTTGCAGATCATATTTCAGAAACAGGTATTATCCAAATGGATTACCAACAAGAACCATACTCTGTTGTATGGGGAGTAAGATCTGACGGAGTATTAATTGGTTTAACTTATAATAGATTAGAGAATGTCGTAGCCTGGCACAGACACGTTATTGGTGGAAAATCAGATACAGGTAAAACTGTTAAGCAACAAAAAATTACTTTTACATCTAATTCAACAAACGTAAATACTACAAACAACACAATCACTTTAACTGGTCATGGTTTATCAACTGGAGACCAAGTTTATTATTATGCAGCATCAAATGTAATTGGTGGATTATCTAATTCTAAAGTTTATTATGTTATATCTGTAGATGCTAATACAATAAAACTTGCAAGATCTACATCTGGAGCTAGCGCAGGTACAGCAGTTTCTTTAACTTCAGCTCCTGGATCCGATACAACTCAATTTATTTATCAAGGTGTAAATATTAACAATAACTTTTTATTTATATCTAATCATGGTTTTAAAACTGGAGATCATATTTTTTATGATAATTCTGGAACAGCTATTACAGGTTTATCTGAAAACACTAAATATTTTGTATCTAAAATAGACGATAATCAAATACAATTATTTACAGATGAAAAATTAGATACAGTTGCTAATATTACTTCAGCTCACACATCAGAACAAACAGACAAAATTTTATCCCATGCTAAAGTTGAAAGTGTTGCGGTTATTGATGGCGATAACGATGAAGATCAAGTTTGGCTTGTTGTTCAAAGATATATTAATGGTGTTACTAAAAGATATGTAGAATATTTTACTCCATTTGAATTTAATAAAGATCTAACTTCATTTCATTTTTTAGATAGTGGTCTTACTTATAATGGTGGGGAAACTAGCAGCTTAACTGGACTTACTCATTTAGAAGGGGAGACAGTATCTATTATTGGAGAAGGATCCGTACAAAATTCTAAAGTTGTAGGATCGGGTGCAGTTAGCCTGGACACGGCTATTGAAGAGGCAACAGTAGGATTATTATATTCTTCTGATCTACAAACAATGAGATTAGATGAAGGTTATACTGAGACAACACAAACTAAAACTAAAAGAGTTTACGATTTATCTGTAAGATTTTTAGATACTATAGGAGCTAGTGTTGGACCAGACGCTGATACATTAACATCAATCGATTTTAGAGATAGTTCAGCAAGTATGGATTTACCTGTACCATTGTTTACTGGCGATAAATCTATTGAGTTCGATGTTGGACACGGAACAGAAGGATTAATTTATATCAAACAACCACAAGCGCTGCCAATGACTATCCTTGGTATCTATCCAAGATTGGAGACAGAAAGTGTCTAAAATTGAATTTGTATCTTTTGAAAACGACCATGCAAAACAAATCCTAGATCAAGGATTAAACCAAGAGTTATTAGAATTTAAACCAGAACATAAAAAGTATTCTTTGTACTTAAAAGAAATTGGAATGTCATTTACAGGATTATTAAATAATAAACCTATTGTGGCAGGAGGGATTTTTCCTCTCTGGGAAGGCACAGCTGAGGGGTGGGTCTTAGCTACTAAAGAAATAAATAACTATCCAATAACGATTTCAAAAGTTATTAAGCAAAGAACGGATATGATGATAAAAAATAATTTTATCAGAAGATTACAAACATCCGTTAAAGCTGATTGCGATACAGCAATACGATTTGCTGAGTGGCTAGGTTTAAAACAAGAAGGTTTAATGAAGGCTTATGGTCCAGATGGAGAAGATTTTTACAGATATGCGAGGGTTATAAAATGAGTTTTTTCGGAGATATATACGCAGGTAAAGCACAAGCTAGAGCAGCAGAATTTAATGCAAAAGTAGAAGAGCGTAATGCTGAGATAAAAAGATTAGAGGCAAAACAAATAATGACTGCGCATAACGCGTACACTTTGCCTAAGTTTGATAAAACAGTTGAAGAAATCCAGGGAGCTACAAGAGTTGCTTATCTAGCAAGTGGTGCTGAAATATCTGGAACACCTGTTGAGGCTTTATATGCCAATGAATTAGAGTTGCAAACTGACAGAGATATTATGGATTACAACGCACAAAACGCAGTTGATAGAGCAAACAATGAAGCAATTATGATGAGAGCAAATGCAGATCTCGAAAGATTTAGAGGCAAGGTAGCTAAGAAAGCTAGTTACTACGCAGCTGGTCAAAGTTTATTAAATACTGCTGGAATGTTTATGGGGTAATTAATGGCAATTAAATTATACAAATCACAATTAGAACCAACAACTCAATCATCAAATGTGTTGGATCCAAGAAAAATATCTATGTCTGAAGCAGGTGCTGTAGGTAGAGCTTTCAAAGGTTTTGCTAGCGCTGGCGAAAAACTTTACGTCAAACACCAAGAAATCAAAAGTGAAAAAGAAGTTTTAGAAAAAATTAAAACTGTAATGAATGGCGAAAATGGTTTGGCTGCTGCTAAATTAAATGCAGTACAAATGGATGATCCAGACAAAGCTATGGCTTATTACAACAATGAAATTGAAAAAGTTAAAAATTCTACTGCTGATTTTACAGGTTTATTTTCTAAGAAAAAATTTAATACTTGGTTGACTAAACAATCAATAGAAGATGGTAACACAATTAAAGTTAAATCTACTGCAAATCTAATTGAAGGTAGAAAAACAACTGAGCTTGAGTATTTAGAAACATTAAAAAAGAAAGTTATTTTTGCAGGTTCTGATCTTGAAAAAAATAATGCAACAATAGAATTAGAAACAAGATTAAACTCAACATCTAATAATGAATTATTTGGTGGTGGTATTGAAGATGTTAAAAGTGCAGTAGCAAAAGATATTGCATTTTATGGTTACAAAAGAGTACCATTAGATCAACAAGATCAAGCCTTAGAGTTAGCTAAAAAAGATGACCGATTATCTACAGATGATGTTTTAAAATTAGAAGCTCATTTTAATTCTAAATCAACAACTAGCAATCATTTAAACAAAGCTAATGTTTCACAAATGCAGACTAATATAGAAAACGGAATTAACATTAATGTTGATGAATTTAATACAGCTTTAGCTCTTGCAACCGCCAATAATGACGAGGCGACAATTTTAAAGTTAATGAAAATTCAAGAAGATGCTCCAATCTATGCTCAACTAAATACAATGTCTGTTTCTGAAATAGAAAACAGAATTAATATTTTAACTAATTTTAATAATACCAATAAAAAAGGTATGTCATTAAAAGATGCTAATAATTTAGAAATATCTAAAAAATATCTTGCTGCTCTATCTACATCTTTAGATAAAGATCCATTAACTGTTGCAAAAAATAAAGGCTTAGTTGAAATAGATGAAATAGGATTTGAACAATTATTAGAAGGTGGAGATATGTCATTATTTTCATCTAAAGTTAAATCAAGAATAGCTCAATCAACTACTGTTGCAAATTTTTACAAAAGACCCATAAAATTTTTTACTGAAAACGAGGCTAAACAAATTACAGCTG
>Ga0187219_1001477_pt1 | contig 11246 bp, 10 predicted proteins | sample 13SPOviralmetaG_FD_130162 | JGI IMG/M metagenome (GOLD analysis project Ga0187219, IMG submission 130162) | Marine viral communities from the oligotrophic San Pedro Time Series (SPOT) site, San Pedro Channel, CA, USA - 13 SPOT_SRF_2010-07-21... | ecosystem: Environmental > Aquatic > Marine >... | reverse complement strand
GTCATAGTTGCACTGACGTCATAGTTGCACTGACGTCATAGTTACCGGTTCGAGTAAATTAATAAATTTGGGTTGTTTTTGTTGTATTAGTACTTATTCATGTTCCCAGTGGTAGTAGTCCGGCTGGGCGTCTTCATTGTCCCCGTCTATACCTGGGGGGTACAAGGGGGCCAGCTGCATTGCCGGGTTGCCCGGGATCGGTGGGTCGAAGTCCAGGGCCACCACTGGCCCGGAGGGGGCGGGTACCCTGGCGGGGGCACCCGGGCACACCGGGGAGGACCTACCCGGCGGGGTCCTCGGTGGGGGTAGCTCCGTGTACCCAGCCTCCGGGGTGGCGGGAGGCGACGACCACTGGTGCGGGGGCGAGTCCCCGAATGCCGGCTCCGTCCGCGGCGACCGGTGTCTCGGGGGCGTGCGGGGGGCGTCCTCGTCCGTGTCGGTCTCCGGCCCGAAGATGTCCTCCATGGTGGGCTCGGGGTCATCCCGGTGACCGCAGGGACGCTTGTTGCGTCTGGGGTCGTCCCCGCCGTCACCGGCACCCGTGCCCTCCCCACTACTGGAGTTACCGGTATTGAATCCGGATGTACTACTGTAAGTAGCTGTAGTGGAGGTACCCTCCGTAGTATTGACGCTGATTTGACTGTGCGTCCGTTTACCCGACATCGTATTGTGAGGTACCTAGTGATGTGGTGAGATGTATGGTTAGTACATGACAAGTAACCTAGAGGTACCTACGTTTCACGGCGTGAGGTACCCCCTCTAAGTATTGTGGGTGTGATGGGGTGAATGCGCTGTGTTAGCTCAGAGCTAGAGCGCTGCTTTTTGCCTAGCATCGCCTGGATTTGAACCAGGAACCTCTAGCAGTCTTTCGACCACCTTAACCATTGAGCCATTTTTGTTTGGCTAGAGCTTTCTGTGCTCTGAAAGTATACCCCCATCTCTGGTATATAAACCCCTCTTTGGATCTGGAGAATTTTCTCGATTTTTCTTGGAAATGTTTTACGGTATGTATTAGTACTGACAAGAGGGTACCTCAAAGGGTACCTTCTTTATATTAATTGTACTAGTTTATTTTGTACTTAAAATACTTAGCGAATTATTTGAGGCTTGTCGTCATTATTACCGGTGCAGTTTCATGCAACACAGTATTAAATGAGGTACATAATTATTCAGTGCGCGCGCGCTTATTGGTTGGTTCGCCAGTAGTTTCATCGAAGTACTGTAGTTCAAGGTACTGTACTTCGTCGTCACCTTCGTCCACTACCGTGACTTCAACTGGTGGTTTCGGTGGAGCTTGCACGACTTCGACCTCTGATTGGTCGGTTTCGACCTCTGATTGGTCGGTTTCATCCTCTGATTGGTCGGATAACCATGTCGGTTTCAGGATTGCGATTTCGTGTTCGTTGTACGGGGTGTACTGCGATTTGTGTTCCCCCGTAAACGTCTGAACGACATGTTTCACGGTTCGCTGATTCGGTTTGTTCTTGTTGCGAATGCTCTCCTTCTGGAATTCTGGTTTGAAAAAGCTGTTAAGCTTCTCGATCTTGTTGAGGTGGAACATCCAGTTCATGTGGCCGAAAGTTGCTGGAATTTGACCAGACTTGAGTCGCATAACTGTCTGATTTTCGAGAACTGTGCGTCTGTCAGCTTGCATTGGATCGGACATACTGTTGCTCACCCGTACACCGTTGAACAGGCGGACACTTGCTGTGTTGGTTCTGATTTGTTCTTTGTTGGTAGGTAGAATACGGTGAATGAGCGTTTCGTTGAAAAACAGCAAATGGCCGGGTGGGATTTCAATTTTTCCGGGCTTGATGCGGACAGACGAATTGATGTCGTTGCGTAGTTCCGTGTACCCCGTAGGTATGCTGGTCTGAAGTACAGCGGTACCTGGTACGTACTCAAAGAATTGTGGTTTCGGATCCAGATTCACCCAACCACCGTAAACGATGTCCGTCTGTTCAGATCCCTGTGTACTGTCCCGGTGCCAGGCGCCCGTGGTAATCTTTTGAGCGGGCGGACGAATCATAAGTCTGTCCGGTAGCAGTTGCAAATATTTCCCGGGGTGAATGCCTGTCATAACATGGACAGACGCATCAAACATTTCCTGGCGCATTTTGCGGACGGACGGATTGTGGAAGCTGGATGGGAAGGATAGGAATCCTGAACTCAGGCTGAGTATGTCTGTGTCGTAATTGATTGGGTGCTTGAGCTCTACAGCGTCGTTCAAATCCATGAGGAGTACCTGACGGACGATATTTGGGTAATCGTAAAGTTTGACTAGTAGGACATCCTGGTCAATAATAATTGGGTTGGACAGCATGAGGTACAACAAGTATACAGAGCAGAGATGTTCAAGCAAGTGAGTACAATGGATAATGGTGTTCGACCTACTCGGGAACAACGAAATTGACAAAAGTGTATTGTTGTCACAACTACAACTACACGAGCTGTGATTGGCTGATACAAAGATCTAATTGGATTAACCAATCACGGCACAGTACATAGGAGTCCTAAGGTCATCCTGTTAGACACGTCACGTGTCGCGTCACGAAATATACATATTCTCCCCCATATTGGTGGCTGTGGTGCATTTGGAACTATTTAATACGATTTCCCCTTATAGGAGTTATTATAGGAGTCCTGTAGGATCCTTATAGGAGTCCTCTTATGGGATTAAATATATGAAAATAGTTCCGATTGATACCCACCACCCAATATGGGGAGCTATATATATCAAAATAGTTCCAAGTGATGACAGCCACCCATGTGGGGGAGAATAAGTATATTTCGTGACGCGACACGTGACGTGTCTAATAGGATGTCCTTAGGAGTCCTAAGTGCTGTGCTGTGATTGGTCTATTGATTTGGATCTTTGTATCAGCCAATCACAGCTCGTGTAGTTGTAGTTGTGACAACAATACACTTTTGTCAATTCCCAAGTTACAAAGTTGGATGCATACCATTATCCAAAGTCTTCAGTAGCATTAACATCTACTTGCGGTACCTCATGCCTACTCCTATTACTCGCCAAACTACCGGTGTAAATGTACCTCCGAACTACACTGGTCAAGATGCAGAGCCCATCTCGTTCACCCACCCCGCCGCCCCGCTAGAGGGTGAAGTTGACGTACTTATCCCTTACACCCCGCCAGTCCGTGCAATAGCCGCCCCCGCCCCGCCTGCCCAGCAGCCTGCCCCCGGTACACAGGACACTCCTATCGATCTCACCGCTGACGGTGCCCCCGCCCCCGCCCGCCACGCCCCGCTGGCCAGAGTAGTTGATGTGGTTACTAAATTGGATTGTATGATCTGTCGGTCCGACTGCACTGGTGCTGGTGTACGTCTGTGCATCAACCCCAATTGCACTTCTACTATATGCATTGATTGTATGCACGCCCGCCCGTACGCGGAGGTACCCTGTGGTCATAACTGCTACCGTAATTAAGGTACCTTATAACTACTGTGCTGCATGAAAATGCACCGGTAACTTATACCGTTAATCAAAAACGAGTACCTCCATTTCTATTTAATGCACTAGTTTTTTCAGTACTTAAAATACTTAGCAGAAAAAAAGCCCCCCCCTGACTCTGGGGTAACCTCCCGTAAAATTGTATGTCTGTTATTTCAAATCGATTATTAGTTACATGTCAAAAAACCACCACAACGGGTCCCACTGTAATTCCTGGGTTAAGCTCTCATTTTCATCCTGCAACTTCTTGCACTTGTCGAGCTCGTTGTTCACAAATTGCATAAACTCCTCGTCATCAAGTTCATCATACTCCGATTCCGAATCGTATTCAGATGCAACCTCATATTGTTGGCGCTGAAGTTCGGAACCCATTGTGTGGTTTAAGTTAAGGTGTTTGTCCTGTTGGTGAAATTGGAAAATGAGGAGACTTGTGAAAATCCACTCTCAACTTCAGAACTTCTTGTCGTCATTACGTCATCAACAAATAGTGTCGGTCCTTGCCGAATGCTGGTCCTTAGGAAGTCCTAGGAGGTCCTAAGTTCCAGGAGGTCCTAGGAGGTCCTAGGAGGTCCTCATGAAATTCTGGCTACGGTTGAGTACACATCAGTCTCATGCCACAGGTGGCAGGTGATTGCCAGCTCCAACGGTTTCAGTTCTCTATACGATTTGTGCAGGGCATAATGTCCGAAAGTGTCACCCTCCGTAATCATAGATTCTAGGGTATCAACCGTAGCCTTCATTTGATTCGCGTAGGTGAGGTACACGTTTTCACCGGTAGATGAATTGTCGGTGCCGACGTCCCAGGCCCTCACATCGGTCTCCCCCTTTTCCACAACGTCTCCAAGTTCTTCAAAAACTGCCAGCATTTCAGATTTAACTTGTTTCAATTCGTCGGTAGCACGGTTACGTAGTCCACATCGAATCGCAATGACAACTCGAAGCGCCGCTTTGGTCGCTCTGGTCTCTGATTTGTTAATACTTTCCAATACCAGTACTTCTCCCGTTTTTTTGGCAGTTTCCATCGCGAATTCGCAGTGACTCAAATGCTGTCTCACATTGTCGTCGAATAGGTCGAGGCGATTCAACCAACGGCAATACTTCATTAAGGTGAAGTACGAACGGCTGGCTGCCCGGTGGTGTTCGTTTCGATTCGCCGTTATCGTGAAACTGTCCACAATTGTCATCCATATCATTGGATCAAATGGCAGTTTCCGAAAATCCATAACGTGCACCATACAACGGAAATGTTCAAAGGTGTTGTAGGGAGCAATAAGCTCTGTGTATTTGCGCCGAAAGTCTGTCTGTGACAGGTCCCTTGGCCAATCACACATGGTCTCCGTGAGTTGGAATACAACTTTCCCAGTTTCGTACTTCGAGTGTACAAGTGACGTGTCATTCGAAGTACTCTTTTTGAAAATGGAATATACACGTTTTTGGTAAAACTGTTTCCAACGCATTTCTTCTGCCTCGGTCGTTATGCCGTAACTTTCGAAAAACGTCAAGTACTGTAAATCTGCTTGTCCGTCCGTTATGAGGTGTTGGCTCATCCTGGCAAATGAAATAGTGAGCTCTTGTGCTGCCGGAAAGTAGGTGATGACATCAACGACACATGCCACGTCAACGACATATAATATGCCACGTCAACGACATATAATATGCCACGTCAACGACATATGCCACGTCAACGACATATGCCACGTCAACGACATGTTACCGGTACTTTCGATATGCTAACCGAGCTCATTTCCCAATTCCTGATGGAGCATATACACGTACACTACCACTACCACCACCAATTCGACTACCGACTACCGGTAACGAGTGAGTCCGACAACGAGTCGGTTGTCAGTCGTGCGTCTGTTTCTACTTCACCCCCCCGTGATCCCGTGCCCGCGACAGCGGAATTAGTGCCAGACCCTACAGAAACGGACGATAACCGTAGGCGCAGTTACGTGTCTCCCAACCAACAGGATCTGCCCAATATGCTAAAACTGTTGCGGATGTCCGATGTACGGCGCCCCCACCGAAACCCCCGGAAGGCCCATCGCACTGTGTATTACCGTGATATCTGACAGCCCGTTCGCCCTTTTATGGAATAAACTAGTGTAAAAAAAAATTTTGATTTTAACGGTTTACTTTTTTTTAAAAAAACGAATATCTATTATTGCTCAAACGTATGTAATAGGTGTATGGGTATATATCAGACCTTAAACTCGTTGGTATCGTATTCGAAGTACAGGTGTAGGTGGTCATTATTCCCCAATTGGTTGTTTCCGTCATCAGAAAGTCCCCCATTAACGTTGTAGCAACGCAACGTCATTGGCCCCTTGCTGATCTTGTCCGTTACACGAAATCGTAAATGGTACTCTTCAGAGGAATATACGGAAGTTGAATCGTGACCCAGGAACAACATGGACGTATGATCAGTGCTGCAATTTTCAAAGTCTGTTATGAATGGCAGAGACAAGTGTAACCCTCCCCCGAAACGGTGGTTCACATTAATATTAGAAATAACCTTTCGCAATATGAACTGCTGGGGGGGGAGATCGTGAGGTACCTCCACTGTGACTGCTCCGTTCTTACCGGTCTCAAAGTAGCAAGCGATATGAAAAATAGCCATGTTATAGGGGGGGTTCAGTCGTAGTAAAGAAGCAGGTGTAATGTTGTAATACAACATGCGATATATTATTATTTACACCCGCCGGAGGTTAGCCTCCAATTGGTTCAATTTTAGGGGTTGGTCCCGGGACGTCCCCTCGGGCACTTCGGGGTCCTCCTCGGGCGGGGGAGGGGGGTTGACGTCACGCAGACAGTGCACGCAGCCACACTCGATAACGGTACACTTCGACTTCTGAATGGCTATGACTAGGGAGGCAATAGATGCGGATACGGCACCGACGAATAGGGAGAGCTCGCTCCAGTTGGTCATTGGCGGATCTTAACAGCACTGGGTAGTTTCACGCGATAGGGGTCTTGGTGCTTTAGTGAGGTAAATTTGCCACGGCCCTCGGGCAGGTAGGTACCCTCCTTCATGAACGCCTGGTCCCCCCGGGTGCCCGACTGGTGGCGTCCCGAGTTGTAGGTGGCGTAACCGCTGCGCTCCTTTTCGTACTGTTCTACTGGGTCGAATTTCAGTTGAGTCCGGTCCTCGTAGGTGGTTACATCCTTCTTGCCATTCAGAGCGATCTTTGCGTCCAGAAAGCGCTGTCGTTCGATCGTTTCCTCCTCGAAACGGTTCTTGTCTGTCTGGCTCAACGTCTTCTTGATAGAGTCTGCAGTGAACGTAACCGGCTTCTTTCCGAGGTTCTGGTTGGGTGGCACGTTGTGCTGGGGCTTCTTGGAGTATGTCAGTCCGGTGTAACCGTCACGGGCTTCGCGCTGTGCGATGTTGTGGTATTTGAAGGTCATTTCTTAGTGGGCCGTTTCTTGTAAGATTTCGGTTTCGGTTTGGTGGCGGGAGTAGGTTGTGGTACTACTGGTGATTTTTTTTCAATACCGTTGTGCTGCGTCAGCTCGGTCTTACCGGTCACCCGGATGCTCTTGGGCATCCGGCCAGCCTCCTTGTTGGTCCTTGTCGACATCTTAGGGTTGGGTTTACCGGTATCTGGGGTGGCGCCCGCGGGGGGCGGGTTGGCTTTGGGGGGTGTCATATAGGTCGGGAAATACTTGTAGCGTTTGAGGGGCATAGTTCTAGTATCCGGTCGCGGGCACGGTGTTGGCGGGTTGGCGGGGATTCAGCGATATCGGTTTTACACTACTAGCTGCGATAGTTTTTCTGGCTTCGTTCGTCTGTACCCCATTGTCGATATGTACCTCGTTCAGTACGGGGGCCACTACCGGTACAGATTCCACGTCACCCTTGCTCTTCGGGTTTGCGGTGTCAATTTCCTCCCGTTTCACTGTGGGATGCACCAATCCGTGGCTCTTGTCGTACGTGTCGAATTTTCGGCTCTTGGCTACGTACTCCATGCGCTCCTTACCGGCAAGGTACGTGGAGTACCCGGAGTTATTGGCGTAGAAGCCGAAACGGTCGCTGCGGGTTTTTGCTGGTTGTTCCATTGGTCAGAAGGGGGCGTGTTGGTCCAGTCAGAGGGCGAGAAGTTTATAAATAGTGTACCCCCCTAGAAAATAATGGGCAGCTTCTCAGCCTTCCAATCGTCCTCGGTCCCGAACAGACGCACAGCTTTCTCCTTGATGTTGGCGTCACAGCAGTGCACGTACTCGCGATGTGATTGGCGGTTGGGGATGTGGGTACTGATGGCTAGGAACCGGAAAGGCTTGGACAGGGTTATCGCATCGAACACGCGGCGGGCCTCCCGGAGCCCCTCCCGGTCCGACGTCAGCGACAAGTAGTTCTCAATAATAGTCTTGCGTTCCATATAGGATGCTAGGCGTGATGTCAGAATGACGTCAGCATTGTTGCGTATCGCAGGCGGAATGAGCGTCACCCGCTGGCTGATCAGGATCGTGCAGAACTCGTTTTTTTCGTGGGGGTCCTCCCGGCACACGTGGCGCCCGTTCACCGCGATCTTTTGCAAGATGCCACCTGATTCGCGCACCTCCTTCGGGTCCCCTACCATGTCGTCCAGGATCAGACAGACACTGCAGTGCACCAGATCCTCTTTGGCGTCCTGTCCCTTGTTGTATGAGGCTACTTTCTGCATGCGCTTGATGACGGTTGGCACCTGGTCCAATGAGGTGAACTGGTAGGTTTGTGGGATGTACTCCTCGTAGCCACTCAGCGTCTGCGATACCAAGAAGTAATGGGTGAAACGCTTCTGCTTGTGGAACTGCCGTAGCCAGTTGAGCACGTGCTCGGTCTTGCCGTTACGGCGGGGAGCCACTACAAAGGCGAAAAAATTCTCGGGCAGATGTTTGGTTGGGTCAAAATTGTCAAACTCTTCCGCTGACGTCACCTCTAGGGTGTCCCCTACTGGTCCAGTCAGTGGTTCGGTGGATTCGGATTCGGACATAGTGGTTTGTAGAATGCTTTACTGGTCCAGATTATATTCAGCTCTTGATTCGGATACCGTCCAATGAGGTGGCGCGATTCGACAGTGCCTGGAGGGCGGGCGCAGGGACGTTAAATGTCTTGATGGGATCTTGCACGTCCCCTCCTTCGTCCTCGGGGTACTGGTGAAGTAGGTGGTGGGGTACCCCCGAACGTTTGAACGCATTCATGCCGCTGTTCGAGAAATGTTCGTTCGTGTCGAATGATTCCGGTACTTTATATCCCGCACGCCGTTTGATCTTCTGATTCGTCAGGTTGGTTGCTTCTAATGTGGCGTTCAGTACTTTTGTAGCGGTCCAATCAAAGCCCTGTGATACCACAATAGCTCCAAAAAATCCAAGAGCGACACGTGCCACTCCACTTTTGATGTTCTTCCTGAGCCACGCATTCATACTCGTCTGCGCCGCTAACCCACCAGCAGTACTCATCGATTTAAAAAACAACTGTAAGAAATCTTGTGACTTTTGGTCACTACCGGTATACTGATTCATCCATTTGCGGAATCTATCCCCACTGTTGTCTACTTTGCTATTGAAATAATTGACCACATCTGAAAACTTTCCCGTTTCATACCACGCCTTTTGGTCCTCAGTACCGGACGTATCTTCATCACCAGCACCAGTACCAGACGTATCTTCATCACCAGCACCAGTACCAGACGTATCTTCATCACCAGCACCAGTACCAGTACCAGCACTAGGATCGTTATTACCCTCTGGTTCCTCTTCCTCTAGTTCTCTTAAATCACGTCCGTCACTATTATTAGCATTCTCAGTTTCATCATTATTCTCAGTTTCATCAGTCCCCAGTTCCCGCAACAGTGCCTCGTTATTGATTGGTCCTTGCGGTGCTTCTAATTGTTGTGGTTGTTGTGGTCCCATTAGGCCACCCAAGGTACCGCCCGGCATAGGAATGATTAGTCCCGGGATCCAGTTCTCACCGGCTTGTTCGACTGATGCCAGTTGCTGGGACAGGGTAGACCACAGCTGCAGGGCGCCTTGGGGACCCTGGTCCCCTAGAATCGGTGCATAGATGTTGTTGATCTGTTGCACACGTGATTGGGCGTCTGCCTGGTCCAGTCGACCAATCTCCACAGCCTCATCGATGGTAGCCTGTCCACCCTCGTATGAAGTGCAACAGCAGCAGTGGCAATCGTCGGTCCCCCTGCAGTTGGATTTGTTCTGGTTCCACAGTGCCCCTGCAGCCGCGATTTGCTCTTGGTCCTCTGGCGTAGGGGGTTGCCCCGCCGATCCCTTGTCCTTGTCCTGCTGGAACATGATACGCCCCGCGAACCGCAGCAGCGAGCGGTCCCAACGGCGACGCGTTTTGATCTCGGGCTCCGGATTGAATTCATCCTCCCCGTACCTGGGGTACCGGTCCGACCCCGCTGCCATCTCTGATCCAACGGCAGGAGGGGCTCCATATGTCGGTCCAGTCGGTCCAGTCGGTCCCATCTGGGCTGATGCGGTAGGTTGTGCGGTAGGAGAATTCGTAGGGTCTGCGGTAGGAGAATTCGTAGGTGCGGTAGGAGAATCCGTAGGGTCTGCGGTAGGAGAATTCGTAGGTGATGCGCGATATGTCTTCACCGCCTCTAACTGTTCAACCGTTCCCTTTTTGAATTTTTCTCGGAGTGCGACTTCGTACTTGTATGCTGCAAAGTAAGGAAGCTTTTCTGTAACGAAGGTACTCGTCACATAATCAAGTAACAAAACTCCTTTGTTCTGTATTACAGGAATTTGCCAGTCATTTGTACCCTCTTGTCTGTAGAACACTTGTACGCTGCTTAACACAGCAGTTACCGCATTTTTGTGTGCTCCATCTGGTAGTGCCTCATAGATAGTCTTCAATTGTTCTCGAGGAAGTACATCTCTCGCCTCAGCTTTTTCTAAAATTGATATAATTTGGTCCAGTGCAACAGGGTCTTCTTTGGTCTCCGGAGTTGGTGAGGGAGTTGGTGTAGCCGATGCGGGAGTTGGTGAGGGAGTTGGTGTAGCCGATGCGGGAGTTGGTGAGGGAGATGGTGCGACTGAATTAGTCTCTGTTGAATTAGTCTCTGTTGAATTAGTTGAATTAATTGCGGCTGAAATTTGCTGTGCCGCTTCTACCGCTTCTTTTGCGTTTTTAAACACATCACCATCTGGTGATTTTACAGGTTTATGAGGTTTTTTTCCTCGTAGTTTTTTGGGTTCATCAACCCCTTGAGCTCCGTACAACGTGAATGTGTCTTTCACCTTTACAGATAATTTACTTTCCGCTAATTCTTGAACGGATTTTTTTTCATGTATGCCCTTATCGATTCTGTGCGCTTCGGTACCTGCCATGTTGATCTCCAACTCGTTATGATGCTCTGCATGTGATGGATTTTTCCCTGCATGTATTTTTGATACCTCGTATAACGCTTTAACCATCTTATGATTCAATTTCCCTTTTTCATGCATACGAGCATGGTGGGCAACATCCATGAAATGCTTACCGAGGTCTTGGGAATCTACAGTGACCTTGATGTTGTCACCGTCTACCTCAACATTCTCACCTTTTAATGTTTCGTGATACGATTTCTCGTGGATGACGGTGAAAACACCCTGGGGCGTAACTTCTACATGTTTGAGCACGGGGCGGCGGCGAGGCATGATGACGATGAGTAACGAGAATAAATGTCGGTCCAATAAGAGTATATTAGTCTTGTTACACACCCTATTTTTTTTTATTGCCCGGTCCACAGATGTCATACAACGGGAAATTTAAGGAGTACATCGAATTCAG
>Ga0187219_1001471_pt1 | contig 11278 bp, 15 predicted proteins | sample 13SPOviralmetaG_FD_130162 | JGI IMG/M metagenome (GOLD analysis project Ga0187219, IMG submission 130162) | Marine viral communities from the oligotrophic San Pedro Time Series (SPOT) site, San Pedro Channel, CA, USA - 13 SPOT_SRF_2010-07-21... | ecosystem: Environmental > Aquatic > Marine >... | reverse complement strand
TTGTACCTTTTAAACCTGTACCTGTATCAGTTTCTACGGCCTTTTTATCATCATCTTTATCTTTAAGACTACTGTGAGTCATACCCAACATTTGGCCTATTACAGTATCGGAGAAAGGCGTACCAGTTGTTTTGCTCTCATTATTGTTTTCTTCATCGTTTATTCTATCTTGGTGTGCCTGCCAAGACTCCTCATCTTTAAAGTTTTCTCTAGTCAAGTCTACATTCCGCATACTTGAGTCTATTGTATCACTAAGTAGACCTAGCTTATCAGAATATTTAGATACTTGATTAGTTGTATAGCTTGACGCCATCTTTGCTAGAGCACCTCCTGGTATACCTGCTAGGGCTGTGAACCCTGTTATACCCGCCAGTTCTGCGTTAGTAGGTAGACCTGACAATGCGTCTGATAGCTCTTGAGCATTCATATCACTAAAAGATTTTCCTGTGGGTGCGTCTTCCTCCCCATACCCAGGACCCATGTTGTCAGATATAATATCTTCCTCTTCTTTCACTACCTGCTGATCAGCATCAACAAACCCTATAGGGATCACACCTAAAGGCTCTCCATTAAAGAACGGAATAGATATAGTTCTACCTTTATCATTAACATACTCTTTATACTCTATACCACCAAAGCCTCCTGATACTCCAGGAAGTATGTCTTCAATGCCAAACACACTTTGATCCTTAAGGAACTCAGGTTTAGTAACGCCGCCTTCTTGATAGCCCATAAGACCACCTTTAGCTGCAGCTACTTGTTCTTCTGATGGCATCTCCATAGCTACAAGTTCTTCATTAGAGAAGGGTAGGCCATCGTCCATAACAGGCTCACCACCCATACGTCCATTGGCTTCCATATTGGATAGACCCATCTTAGCTTCAGATCGTAGGTCTTCAAAGAACTTCATACCATAGTAACGCAATACGTCAGCAGGTACTACATACTCTCCTTCACTTAGCATAGCAGGGATATCATCGCGTACCTCTTCTGGTAGTGAGCCAGGAGGTACTTCATTGCCTGATATAGGGTCTACCTCACCTGTTCGAGATGACTTAAAGACGCCTTGCATCTGTTCTTCTTCGTTCATAGATAATCCACCTTCGTTAAAAGTTCTAATATTCTTATATACAGGATGTTCTTTACCTCTTACTGAAATAAGACCAATAGGCTCCCCTATCTCAATCTCACCCGTAACGGTAGGCCTTAGTCTAGGCTCAGAAGGTGAATCAGGGTATTTTTTTAGGTTCACGCCTTTTGAGAAGTCGGTCTCTAAAGTATAGTAGTGTTTGCCTCTGTTTTGTACAGAGATTAGTGTCTCAACTCCATCCATACCTTCTGGTGCATTTGTCCACTTCCACCCAGCCTTCTTCTTAAAAAGATTGGTTTTAATCTGTGTTTTACCCTTACCTGTAGAACCTACTGCCTCAACATCATCATTAGATACCTTAAAGGAAGGTTTGCCTTCAGAAGATATCTGTAACTTTGCTTTAGATACGTTTCTACCTGATAGGACCGTACCCGTCTTAGGATCTAGGTAATCCCCACCAGGAGGTTGTTGCCCTTCTGGAAACATCCGTTGTGGTTTAGGGAATACAGAAATCATATCTTCTTCGGGAACAGGGGGAAGCGTATCTACTGTATTAGGTTTAATTCTAATGTTACCCCCAGTGCTACCCATAGCATTAGGATCAACCTCTATACGCTTAGCCACATCAAATACTTCCTTAGCACCTTTCTTTATAGCTTTAGCAGCAATGTCTCCTACACCAGGTATAAGGCCAATAATAGCAGCACCACCTAGCGCACCAGCTAAGTAATAGTTAGGCTCATCTTTTTGTAGCTCATCATATATCTCTTTAGCTGCCATGACATCCCCTACAATAGGAGTCATGCTAGCAACAAACGTAACAGCATCTTTAGCGCTAAATCCAGATTCTGTGGGATTATCAATGCGTTGGTTTCTAACCATACGCTGTTTAGGTTTTTCAGTAGCGCCGTCTTCAAATAAACTTTTGTATATATCAGAAGGCATCACTGCATTACTAAAAGCGGAGTTAGTTTGTTCTTCTAATGTTGCCCCTTCAACTTCAGCCATTAACTTTATCCCTCAAATATTTAAGTCTACGAAGTGTTGCTATAGAACCTTGCGCTCTATGTATCTCAATAGTATGCTCTGTTTGCTCTAGGTTCTTATGCTGTTCAGATATCCAAGTATCTAGCTCTACACAGAAAGCATCCCATTTAGGTTTATCATTTACGAACTCTTTAAGCGACATTACCAGCGAAGCCTTCCTCACCTGGTGTTGGTGCTACACCTGTACCTATGTTGCCACCACCTGCGCCTGTCTGATCTTGTGGATTAACACCAGCAGGAACTGCAGCTTCGCCTTCTGGCGCTGGGCCACCCATACCCTCTACTGGAGGTGGAGCAGGTTGCTGAAAGCCTTTAAGTATCTCAGCTTGTATAGCTGCATCCTGCATAGAGTTAGTCACCTTATTAGGGTCAAGATCCATGCTCTTAGCAATCTCTCGTATGATGTAATCCATCTTAGCAAAGGGAGCTAGCATAGGGTTTTGTACAACACCTAAGAACTGCATAAGTCTCTGGGATCGAACCTCATTAGCCATAAGGCTCTCTGTGCCGTTAGCTATAACTTCTAGGTCACCCTTGATGTTTTCATCATAGTCGAACTGCATGTTGAATGCAAAGAATGCGCGTCCTATAGGAGCTAGCAGATAATCGTCTACGTTCTTAACTACGTTGCGGATACTACCATTAGCTGCAGACATAAGCATACTGATACCAGAAGCTGTACGTCCTACACCTGACACACCCGTCTGACCGTGTGCAAAGCTAGGGAAACCTGTGCTTTCATCAGCAAGAACACGAGCCTTATCAAACAGTTGCATGTTCTCACCAGCAACGTTAGGGAACTTAGTGCCGAAGATGGCTTGACCAGGTGCACCCCCCTGTCTTCGAAACACTTTGCCTGGGTGCACTGATAGGTCCTGTCCTGGGACAAGATTAGTTTCGTCTATCTCAATTAGTAGATTACCAGATAGTACAGCGTTGTCAACAGCCATTCTCATAAAGCCGTTCATTAATGTTTGTGTATCATCCATGTTCTCTGCAATACCTACACCAAAGAAGGAGTAGGGGTTATGCTCATAGGGTACGGAGTAGTATGGAATACGTGTAGGCTTGAAGGGGTTAAGCACACAGCGTATGACATCTCCGTTACACACCCAAAGATTAGCATTAACTTCCACTAAGTCTTTTAACTCACTAGGTATCTTAATGCCGTGCTCTTCTAAGATATCTGTATCAACAAAACCCCAGAACTCTAATACTTCCCATCGTTCTGTATCAGATGGATTAGTATCATCATTCTCCATCTTCATCTCCCAATGCTTACGCACATAGTCTGGGCCTTTATCAATGGCAGTCTGGATAGCATCTTCCATAAAGTAGGGACGCCCTCTTAAAGCACGAAGTTGATTGCGAGACATCTTGTGCCTCTCAACTACGTATTCAGCATCGTCCATAGATGTAGCTTCTGGATCAGGAAAGAAGTTCCATACAGATACGTGATTAGTAGATGGTACAGTCTTTATAAGAGGATCGTAATCACCTTCTTCATTCCAGTTAGGGTATTCTTTGTCTAATGCAAAGGGACCCTTCATTACGCCTGTACCAAGCAGAGACATCTCAAAAGCCATTGAGCGCAGATGCTTAGATGCACCACTCTCGTTTAGCTGATCGTGTATCTTCTTCTCCATCTTCTTAGCTGCAATCATAGCAGGATGGAATGTAACTGTAGTAGGTGTAGTCCCGTCACCTTCAATGATCTTATCACTTACAGAAGATAGTTTATTAGCCATACCACCTAAGCGTTTCATTAAAGATGTACGTGTTTCACCAGGCTTAAGCTCTGTATCAGGTCCAATCAAGTAAGGCTTAGTAGGCTCTTCTGTAAAAGTACCTGATAAAGCATCATGCGCTGGGCCTGCGTTAGGGTCAATGTTAATATGCACTGATTCAGCTACACCATCAGGTAGAACGGAAGGTTCAACATTAAGAGGGAACTTATTATTACCAAACAGTACATCTACTATCTGACCATACGCTGCTAGTGTTTTAGTCTTAGTTACCTTTACAAATACCTTAGACTTCTCGTTAGACGTGAACTGTACATCTGGTCCGTATATACCTCTGTAGTTCCTGTAGGAGCGCAGCCAACGCTCTTCATCTGAGTATCTAGCATCTTCTGCTCTATTAAACCTATCTACTACAAACCCAACTAGGGTGTTGGAACTATCAAAGAGTTTATCTTCGCTAGACTCCGCTGCAATTACTTCATCTGTTTCGAATGAAAGATCTTCTATTTCTGCCATTTATCTAGTATCCAAAGTTAGGGTCTGACATCTGAAAGCCAGAGTTTTGTTTTGCTGGGTTGAAGTCCCAGATAGAGCTACGTGGGCGGGTCATAATTCCGTACCTAAGAGCGTCGTAGAGGTGGTCTTCTGCGTTAGTATCTACATCCTCAGGGTTCTTCTTGTCTAGAGGTATGACAGGTATCTGAGCTATAGTGTTGGTGCAGGTGGAGAGAAACACTAGCCGAGGCTCTTCTGTATGCTCATCCACCTGCAGGCGTCTGTGTATCTCGTTCTTACCAGATACCCTTGAACCACGAGAGCGATCAGAAGGTCTCCAACGACAACCCTTCATGTTCATTTGCTCTGCAAGTGAAGGGCCTGTATCTCCTCTCTTATGCCAGAGGGACGAGTCCAACACGCCATACCGTATAGTGCCATCTTTTGCTTCAGCTTCTATGATCATATCCGCTAAGTCTGTAGCAGTAACCTTAGAACAATATAACTCTCTATATACTACAAGTTGCTCACTAGGAGCAACAGCAAACCAAAGTACCCCTGTAAAGGAGCCGTACCCGTAGTCACAGGCCCTAAACCTAGGCCATGAATCAGGTATCTCAAAGGGATCAATTACGTGTATCTTCCTGTTGAACTCAGGGAAAGCTGCACCCTCATTAATATCCCAGTTACCTTCAAGGAGTTGCTTGCGTTGATGCTCAGGTAGTGATAGAAGCATTGCTTCATAGTCACCACTCTCTGATAGGTATGGGTTATCAAACAAGCTAGCAGGTATAAACCTACGTCTAAACAAGGGTTCACCTTCACGGCTATGCCCCTTAGGGAACCTAATAGTATCTCCTGTCTCAATGTTTGTAGCCCAGAAGGGTAGACTAGAAGGAGAAGGATCAATAAACATCTTCTTAACCCAGCCATGTCCGTTTCCACCAGGGTTAGTTGTAGCTCTCATGTACAACCCTAAGTCTGCGCTGTGAGCACTACGTAAACGTGAGCGCATATAATCCCAGGCGTAGCTGCTAGGCCATTGAGTTAACTCATCAAAACCAATCCAGTTAAACGCTTGTCCTTGGTATCGGGTAACGTCCATGTCCTTGTCGAGGTATGACATCCAAAGCCTACCTCCTTGTGGGGTTATCCACTGTGACTTACGCTCTGACCACTTGATACCAGGTATAGCTTTAGGGTATAACTCTTGGCTCTTCTGTATTAGCTCTCGTAACTCTTCTGTTGTGTGTCGTACAAGTAGACCACTGAAGTTAGGACTACCTAAACCGTGAAGAGGGTCAGCAAGCATGGCATAACTTTTACCACCACCCGCTGCCCCTCCGTACAATACTTCCCGTTCAGATGCACTAAGGAAGTTTGTTTGTGGCCCAGGGTTGGGCTTGAATATAATCTCTTGAGCAGCTTCTACATCAAAGTCAGCAGGTTTAACTTGAGCGTGTACCTTCTCTACTACAGGTTTACTCTCCTGCTGGGGTAAGGATTCTGTAGGCTCCGATACTTTCTTCTTCAAGGTTCTTGATTTCTTGTAACGTTTCTTCGAGCCTTTTGGCAAGCTTGCGTTTAATTCTAGCTGTTTTCTTACGTCTTCGCTCAATGTCTACCCTCTTCTTTAAACCCATGTGCGAGATATAGCGACCTGTTTCTTTATGTAACCAGATAGCGACTTCTCTGTAAGCATACTGTTTTAGGTGACGCTTTGCAAGCTCTAATGCTTCTAGCTCAGTAGGTACGGGTTGTAGTAGTTTATCATTGTCAGGGTGTATTATGTAACCGAATGGTACTTGTCTAGTTGTACGAACTAGGACGTGCCATTGTTTTTCTTCACCTTTGTGTGGCCTAGGCAGTTGCCAGTAGCCTAAAGAGCTACGGTCCATTGTTATTCGTTCTTGCCTTCTTTAGATGGTAACATAAATACACCACCACTAGAAGACGTTACATCTACTTTATCTACCTTACCTAGTCCTGCACGGTCCAGTAAGTCTTTTGCTGCAGCCATCTTATCTCGTATGCCTAGCTCTGTAGGATCACTCAGTGCACCAACTAAAGCCATAACAGCCTTAGGTGCTGAACGTGCAAAGTGAGTACGTGTAGCTTCAGCTATCTCATCCTTGAGGGCTTCAACAATCAAACGGGTAGGCGTCTTGTCACTATACCCAGATAACTTCTTAGCCAGCACAACATCCCCTCCTGCTTCATCGAAGAGGACCTCTAAGAACTTCTGTTGGTTTTCAGTTAGTTGTCTTGCCATAGTGTTACCACTTTCCTTGTTGTGCACCTATGAAGTAAATACATGTAGTTAACAGACCTACTGCTAATATAAAAGCTACAATACCTAGAGACCAAGTAATAATAGCTTCTTTTATTTCTTCTTGTCGATACTCTTGTTCTTGCTTTCTTTTTCGGACCTGCGCCTCAGTCCTCACTAATTCATCCCAAGCTGAGGGACCCATGCTGAATGAGATGTAGCTACGTAATTCCGACCTCATCTGCTCCGCTTTCTTTTTAGCTGAGAAGATTTGCATAGCCTCTTGTTCTACATCCCCACTAATAGCTCTCCACCACGGAGGGTTTTTAGCTTTAGCTTCAGCACGTCCTAAGTCACTCATAGCACCAGCCCATTGACTTAGCTGGTTAGGCATATCATGTAGGCCTTTGCCTAACTCTATGCCCTTTTTTAAAGTGTTGAAGGCGACAGTCGCCCCACTAATAATAGTAAATGGGTCCACGGCTCTCCCCTTCCGTTGAACACTATATGTCGAATCTAGCTATCCTGTTGATATCACCTCTACAGATACCTATGTCGCGTAACTCTTTGTCTGTCATTCTATGAAGGTGCATCATAGTAATGTGATGGTTTGCTGACTTTTGACGCGCTTCAATCATTGATTTGTAGCAGCGTTTAAGTGCGTGTTTAAATTTAGTCATGTCCGTACTCCTTTGTTTTTAAGGGACGAACATAGTTATACTCAATCTTGTATATAGTAAAACTGTTAAGTAAGCATACCCGTTATGCGTTAACCGACAGGCACTAGTGTCTCTGTAACAGTTACTATACTATCTACGTGAGCAGTAGCACTAGGTGTAATCCGTATTTTATCACCAGGCGATAGTATCAACTCAATATCACTAAAAGTAACAAACTCCCCTACACCTAGGTTTTTACCTTCAAGAAAGTGATGTGTGTAAGAATCTGCTGCTACGTACCACTCAATAGTAATATTAGTGTTCCCAGTGGAGTTGTGTACGTGAATGTAACTCACTTCTGTTGAACAGTTAGCAGGGCATGTGTAAACATCTACAGTACTCGTGTTTGTACTGTGTCCATACACGGATCTCTTACGAGAGGGTTTGCCTTGCCTACTAAGTGTCATTTCTTCTTAACGACTTTCTTAACTGTCTTAACTACCCATGCCTCATTTACATCAGGAGTACTGGGGTCATCAGAAATGAAATGTCCGTTCTCATCCCTAGCTCGTACCATTTCCAAAGACTTCTCAACTTCCTTTTCCTTTTTAGGTTTGGGCGCTGGGCGCTTCTTGGTAGTCACCAACGCAGCTTCTGCAACCCTACATATTTCAGTAACGTTAGCATCTTTACTTTGGACATTACCGTAGTTGTCCTCACCAGCAGATTGATTACCCATAGCATCCCACACATAGCCGTGTTCATCTACACGATAACCTTCTGCTTCAAGTACGTTACGATACTTATGATAAAACTTATCTGCCATGTTAGGCCTTCTTCACTGGACGTGCAGGTGGCATAGATGCTCCACACATACCGCCTTTATTGTAGCCTTTAACTTTTCCACCCATACTATACATAACGGGTTTTGCGCCGCTACTATCACCTGTACCTATGCGTTTACGTTTTTTACGTTTAGCTTGAGGTACATCAATTAATTCGTTACCTCTACCTGCTTTTTTTCCTTTACGTATTCTCTTTTGAAGCGCCTCGTCTGAAAGTATCTTAGCTGATTTGTTACCTTTAGGCATTCTCTGTTCGGGCCTATCAGCAGGTGCACCTATTTTCTTTTTGCGCTTACCTGGTACAGGATTAAGTTGATTCATCATTTTAGTATTCCTCTTCCATTGAATGATCTTTTGTATCCCACCCTTGGCAGGACTTCTCTTGACTACAAACAAACTTAAACTTAGAGCAAGCACCAAGGCCTGACTCAATACTTAATGCTTTAAGTGTTTGAATACGATTGTCGAAGTGACAACAGTTACCACAAGTCTTGAGTGCAGCTACATCAGTATCTTTATCCCAAGCCTTACCTAGTTCTTCAGCAGACTTACCATACATCCAGTATGTCTCTGCACGTTCACGGTTCTTAGGGTCTACCTCAGGTGGCTCCCCTACCATTAAGCTTACGCCCATCATCATGTCTTTTTCTTCCTGTGTTTGGCTGTCTTCGTAGCGACTTTCTTAGGTTGAGCCACGTACTGCTTACCTGCCTTAGTGCCTCTTCGTTTTGCTCTAGTGGTTGCAGCGTACTCACTGCTGCTAAGAGACTTAATAGCCTTAGCAGGTAGATAGCGTTCACCAGTAGCATTAGGACCCTGCGTGGAAGGCTTACCACTTTTTGTACGCCAGTTCTGCTTTGTCCACTTCTTTAAGGATTTCTGTGGAGCCTTCACTACTTATATCCTCCACCTTTAGCTTTGTATTGTTTGGCAAGCATCTGCGCTTTACGTGCGGACCACTGTCCAGGCTTTCCACCTTTTCCACCCGCCTTAATCTTGTTAAATAAGTTCTTACGCATGGTAGGGTTTTTGTAGTTACCTGCTGCATTTACTTTTGAATCTGTTTCTGGTTTCTTTGCCATACTACCACTTGACCTTATCTGCCCAATAAGCTGCAGACATCCTGCCCTTCTTAATATTATTAGCGTGTCTTGCTTTAAAGCTATCGCGTTTCTTCTTCATCTTATCTGATTCACCTGACTTAGGACTACCTGCAGTCTTAGCACCTTGCTCACCAAAGCGGATAGTCTTAACTAGTGGACCTACCTTAGCTACAACTACGTGAGACTTCTTAGGGTGATCAGGGGTACGCTTAGGTTTGTTGAACCCGCTTACACCTGCACGTGCTAGCCTTGAGTCTTTCTTAATAGCCATTCTACTGGTTCCTCGGATCTAGCATACTATCGTGGTCTCTACCTATGAAGTCTAGCGTATTCTCTAGTAGAGCTACTCGCTGCTGTAGCTTTGATATCTGCATAATCGTAGTAGCTAAGCTATTAACGTCTTCCCATATGTCTTCTACTTCAGATGCGTTCTGCTCTACGTCACGCTTAAGATTGATGTTATCCTCTATAGCCATACGGGAGCCTAGCTGGGATACAGTTTCTTCCAGGGAGGATATAGTGGATGCTTGTTGTGATACCCACCACACACCACCACAAAGCTGTACACCCATAGCAACTACAAGTGCTACAGGTAACTTAAGATTGCTATCCATACTCTCGCTCACGATCAGGGTCCAACACTTCTTGTCTAGTTAGGTGACCCTCTAAGTACATAGCTCTCTCTACGTGATCTAACGTGTACAGTTCACCTGTACGGTTATGTATAGCTTCACGTACATAGAATACATCAGACTTAGGTATGTGTACTTTACGCATAGAGCGAGGGTCATTGTTAGCTAATGCGTTATAGAAATCTGTTAAGACTTCATCAGATGCGTATAGTTGTACTTTTTTCTTAGCCATTGTCAAGAATAATCTTATATAAAAGTTACAGGGGTAAAGAGGTACGTGTCGCAAACTACGTACAGAGTATTAACTAACAAATAAAGGTAGGGGAGAGGGACCACATATGTTAATACAAACACTGTAGTAGCTCACGACACGTAGTTACAATGTAGTTTTATTACATGTTTATATATTGTAACTGTGTATAGTTTAACATTAATGTTTAAACACTGTCAAGTACATAGTTACATATAGTTTAATGACCTATGTCCAGTAACATTATAAACACTAGTGTATGTTAAACTCTAATGTTTAAACTCTTTAGTCTTTACTTACTCTATAGTTAAACTTTAAAGCTAAGGAGCGTCTTGAGGACGCTCTTACTCTAGAGTGTTTTAACTTAAATGTTTAACTTAGCCCCCTTACCCCCGTAGTTATATGTAAATGTCATACCCTGTCAACACTTATTATGCTGTACTAGCTTAGTTACGTTACGTCACAATACTGTAATAGTATATAAGTGTGTCTATTATGTAACACATAGTACAGCTACCTGGCTTTGCAACTATGCAATACTAACTTTGCAAATCTTCAAAGTTGTACCTCTTGGTATACAGGTCCATTTTACCTCGTGTGTGTGCTTGTGTATATACGTATAACGTACACCCCCCACGTGGCCCCTGCCCCACCCCTACATAAATAGCTAAACCCTTGATAATAAACACATTCTTTATATATGCGTATCGTCTAGGCTTACTCAATATGTATATTCTAGCGTGTAAATACTTATAGTGTATTGTAATTGCTATACTTTTCTACTCATGCATGTTGAGTAGTCTCTATATATGTGTAATTCACACCCTACCCATTCGGGTAGTGCACGAACTATACCCTAGACGTGCATAACACTACACATGCTCAACACATAGCCAAGCACACATTGATACACATATAAGTAGAACGAATCAGCAACATCATTGGTCAAATCAGAACAAACACTGAACAAACATAAAGTGACGCTACGTAACGAATCTTTTATGTTGCCATTGCAAAAACTATATGCCCATATCAATACATCGAAACGCACAAAACAAAGGGTGCACACAATGTCAAACTATACTCGCAACATAAACAAGGTCATGGCGCAAATAACCATGAAAGAAGAACAACATGGCAGAT
>Ga0187219_1001467_pt1 | contig 11292 bp, 6 predicted proteins | sample 13SPOviralmetaG_FD_130162 | JGI IMG/M metagenome (GOLD analysis project Ga0187219, IMG submission 130162) | Marine viral communities from the oligotrophic San Pedro Time Series (SPOT) site, San Pedro Channel, CA, USA - 13 SPOT_SRF_2010-07-21... | ecosystem: Environmental > Aquatic > Marine >... | reverse complement strand
TGAACAAAACATAAGAGCAGCAGCAATAGAGTTCTGCGAAAGATCAAAAGCTTATATACTCGACATGGACCCGTTTAATACCATTACGGGGGTTTATGAGTACGATTTTGATGTTCCTACTGGCACAGAAGTACACCAAGTTTTATATATGACTCATGACGGTAAAGACATGGATCCAATAAGTCCGCGTAGTTTAGAACTTAATTACCCAGATTGGAGAGATAGAACAGGTAATCCACATGTTTATTTACAAAAGTCACCCAGTTTATTTTGGATAGTACCAGTAGCGAGTGGCTCCAAACAAATTATTGCAAGTGTCGCACTTAAACCTAGTAGAACTTCAAATAACATAGATACTACTATATCTAACCAATACAGAGACGCTATTATATATGGAGCTTTATACAGACTGCTTCGCATGCCAAGCAGAGAGTGGTCTGATGTACCTGCAGCCCAAGAATATTTATACCAGTTTAATTTAGAAGTAAGACAAGCAGAACTAAGAGCTAGAGGCGGAGACCTTGGCGTAAAAAGAACAGTAAAGTACAAAGGAATAGGACTACCAAGGAGACGGTATGGAAAGTACGGAAAGGAGATCGACTACTGAGTTACCAGTTTACACGGACATACGTAAGTGTTGGAATGTAGTTAAAACCGGAATAGTCGATATATTAAAAGAAAATCCTTTATTATCTTTTATTCCTGAAGATGTTTATAGCGAGTGTGTAAACGAAAGAGCCTTTCTTTACACTTCTTCTGTAGGTTTTTTAATACTAACTACCGAGGTAGATCAGTTTACAAAAGACAAGACATTACTGCTATGGATAGCGTATACTTATGATAAAGGGGGCCACAATTGGTTGGCTCATGATGAATGGTTTAACGGCTTAGCAAAGGAAGCAGGTTGTAAGTATCTCGAAGCGAGATCACGAGTTCCAGAAATGGAGTCGTACACAAAGCAAATAGGCTGGGAGTTAGACACACGAATTTATAGGAAAAATGTTAAATGAGTAGTAAACCTAAACAGTCTGAATACCAAGCTACAGAAGCTGAAAAAGTACAGGCTAAAGTAGCAAAATCTGAAAAAGACTATTTTAATGAAAAGTACAGCCCTTTATTAAGAGAAATGCGCGACATTTCTTTAAAAGAGAATTATGGAGATTATGTAGCATCAATAGCTAATGCAGATGTAGCACAAACTTTAGATAAGCCCTCGCTTGCTGCTGTTAAATCGGTTGATTCTTCTGCCGATAGATTATCTGCTTCTATAGAGATGCAACAAAAAGCGCAAGCGCAAGCTTTGTCAGGTCAACGCCAAAGACAAATAGGTGTTTTAGCTACTGCGCGTGGGCAACAGGCAGACGCAACAACAGGGCTAGCGGGGGCTGCACGTATATCTGCTTCTAATAGTTTACAATCCGCGCAAAGAAAACAAACAATAAGAGATGCAAACATGAAAGTCGGGTTAAAAGCGGGTGGGGTTATGTTGGCGCAAGGTTTTGAAAACATGGGAAGCGGCGACGGGTTCTTTGATCCTGGTAAGTCTAGAACAGAGGGTGCAGTCGGGCGTTTTGGAGAAGGTTTAAAAACATTTGGATGATAGTATGGCAATAGCAAATATGGCAAGAGAAACAATAGACAACTTAGCAGACATAAAAAATGTGCAGGATACTTATGCTGGGATGGCTAGAGATGATTACGACAATTATATTTCAGACTTTAGGGGCTTCGAGGAACAGTTATTAAAAGCGCGTAATGATACATCTTTAATAGATAAAGCTAGAGAAGATTCTGTAACCCAAGCAAGGATTGCAAAACAGACACAAGCTAGAAACTTAGAAAGGTACGGAGGGGCTGGACTTTCCAATGCTCAAAGACAAGAACAACAGCGAACAGTTCAAAGATCTACTAGTCTGGCGAGTGTGGGTGGTATAAATAATGCTAGATTAGCCCAAAGGGAAGTAAACCAAGCTACTCTTTCTGATCTTATAAATATAGGACAAGGCGTAAATAGGAACGCATTGGGACAATTAAATGAAGCAGCCCAAATGGAAAGTAATAGATACAACGCTTACAAAAATGCTAAAACGCAGCATAGTGCACAAATGATAGGGGTAGGGGGCCAAATAGGATCTGCATTACTAGCAGCATTCTTAATTTAATATGAGTCAAGATTATGCAAACGCTTTGGGTACTGGCCTTGCGGGCCCAAGCCAAATACAAGCAAACCTAACTAAGTCAGCTATTTCTAAGGCTACTAGAGAAGCATTAGATACACAAAAGAAAAAAGCTAAATACGATTCAAATTTAGAAGTTTTGACAGGCGCAGGACTATTTACTGAAGAAACTAATGGGACTATTGTTTTAGCTCCAGATGCAATGGATAAACTAGAGAAACTTAGCGACGGAAACCGAACACAAGTATCCAATTCGTTATTGATGAACGAGATGATGGGAACATATCATGCTGAAACCCCAGACGGGCAACTTGAGAAAAAAAGAAATCAGCAAGTTTTTGCTCCTGTTCTAGCAAAAGAAAGAGCAGTTCCTTTCTCTATTGAGCAAGCTGCGGCCGCAGGTGATGCCAATGCCATTACGTTAAAAAAACAATACGAAAACGGCGAGCTACGTGGTTACGTTACTCCTGCTATAAACCAAGAAGGTTTATTTTCTTTGCTAAATGTATTTGGTTCAGATAAAAAAGATGACAAACCACAGGTTGCTACTAAAGAAGAAATACTAACAGGTTTACAAGCCAGAGCAGATAAGATGAATATAGATGGCGACATTTTAGACCCTAACAGAAGCAGGGATATAAGAAACCAGGAAAAACAAAACAAACTTGGTATGTCTAATATCGGCGGTGGTTCTGACCAAGGTATGATTGAGCTTGTTAATGGTGTATTTGATGAAAATGTTAATAGGGGTACTACTAATTCTTTTCTTAAAAACTTACAAACGATGTATGCCGCTAACCCTAGATATACAGTCGAATCCAAACCAGCTTCTTCTACGGACACTAGCATTGAAGTAGGCAGTGAACAAGATGTAATGGTTAATACTCAAGGTGCAGCTAAAACATTTGAACAAGCTTATCCAAGTTTACAAGGTTTAGATGGAGAACGTTTAGCCACCGAACTAGAAAACCTACAAGAATCAGGACAGTTAGATAACTTCGGTGACCAACAGAAAGAGCAAATATTTACAGATTTAAAAGAACAAGGTATTGGCTCAATTCCTGATTTAATGAAAAAACGTCAAGAACAAAAAATTAGTGCGCAAGAGCAATATAAAGAAATTCTAATGCTAAACACTGTAGCTGCTAGAACAGATGCAGAAGGAAAGCTAGTTTTACCAGATGGCAAAACACCAAAAGAAGCTACTAATGATATGTTCAATGCTTACTATACAGGCTCGCCAGACGCAACGCTTAACGATCTAGCAACTGCTCAAAACGCTAGAAGAACAAATATTAGAGACGACCAAATAGCAGATACTAACGAACTAAAAGCAAAAACAGCAAACACGATTGCTCGTAGAGAGGCACAGGATACCGCATTAGATTACGCTAAGTTTGAGTTTGAGAAATATAAATATTTTGATGCAGCTAAAACAGCAGCTAGCGCGGCAACAAGAACAGCTTTCGAAGCAATTGAAACGAAATACGCAAACAATGTAAAATCGCTAGCAAATGGTACTTATTCAGACAGTGGCATTAGTTTTGTACAACATTCTAACAACTTAAGAGACTTGTTAAAAGGCGGCCAAGCTTCCGGTTCGACTTGGTTTTCAAAGGGGGATGGGGTAAATATAACAGAACAAAGTACTCAGTTCCGTCAGTTCGCAAATGATGTCACTAGCGTAAGTGTAGATTATTATAACGCTTCTAATAAAAATAGTATTGGACGAGATAATATAGCTAATGCAAGACAAGGTTTTTTATCGATTGCTAAAACTGATAAAGAAAGAGAAAACCTAGCAAAAATGTGGGAAAACGAAGGTCACGACCTATATGCATATAATTTTGCACAGCCTGAAAGATATAGAGAACATAAATTTATGCAAGAAGAAGTTATACTCCAAAAAGTATTTAGTTCTTTAGAAAACGACGAGTCTATATGGAATGCTATTTTTGGCGGCGTCCCTGTTCTTAGAAACCTTACAGGCAAAGGCGCATTAAAAGGTGGACAAAGATTAAACGATTATTGGGGTGATGTTTGGGCAAATGATTTAACCCAAAGCGCTTTAGTTAATAGTCTTAGAGATGCAGTTGCTATTAGATACGAAGATAATAAACCTGTTGAAATAGTAGCTAAACAAAATGGGGCAGAGTTAGAAGAAAGTATTGATTTTGATAAGTTTATAAACAATGGCTCAATTACGGGAACTGAACTAAACTGGCTACTGAGCAATTTAGATAAAATGGGTGATTACTCAACAGGTGAAGAACCAGTTAACCAAGAACCAGTTAACGAAAAATAAAATGTCTGATCCCCTAACAGATTTTGTTAAGAATGAAAACGAAACAAGGTTAAATCCAGGACAAGTCGATTACGACCCTATAGTAGGTTTTAGAAGAAATTTAGATCTAGCTACCGGTGCTGGCGTTGATGAAACCATTAATCCAGATACATTAGACCAAGTAGAATCTGTAGGTGCTCGTAAAATAGTTACAGGTTTTAGAAAAGGTGGCAAGCAAGCAGCTGCTGATATTAATTATATGAAAGGCGCTTTTAAAGCTCTAGCAGGTGACGAAGATGGCGCTAGAAAAGCAATTGCAAAAGGTGTAAAAGACGCAAATGAAGCTTCTAAAGTAGTGGGTGCTTTAGACATGGCAGAAGAATGGGAAAAGTTTACAGATGAAAAAACATTTGAAAACTTTATGAACTTTGCTCCTGTTGTTGTTGGGGAAACAGGTCTTTCTGCACTTACTTCTATTACAGGAGCTTTAATTGGAGTAGGTATCGCTGCATCTACTGCGCCCGCGACTGTACCAGTAGGAACTGCAGCTCTATTAGCTGGGGCCGGCGGTAAGAAAACATTACAAAAAATTACAAAACAATTAGCTTTTAAAGAGTTTACTGAACAAATTATTGCGACCGCCGTAAAAAAAGCTGCCCTTAGAAAAACACTTACAGCCAAAGAAAAAGATGTTATGACGGCTGTGTATGGGCAGTTTCAAAAAAACATGCTAGCTAAAAGAAAAGGAAGAGGAGCAATAGCGGGAACTATAGCTTCTGAATTTCCAAGGAGTACAGGGTCTGCTTTTTCTAATTATGCAAGTGAAGATATGTACGATCCGGTTTCTGCAGCTTTATCTATTGGACAAGGTGGGGCAAGTGCAGTAGTAGGTGGCGCTACAGAAGGAGTTGTTTTAAATAGTTTAGTTAAAGCTTTTACAAAATCTACTGCATTTAAATCAGTTGCGACACCCGCTGGTAAAAACTACATAGCTCCTAGTGTAGGAAAGCAGGCTAGCAAAGCTCTTGGGCTAAGTCTAGTAGGAGAACCCGTCACTGAAGTTTTACAGTCAGGGATAGAAAGCGCACAGAAGTTAGGTATGTTAGATCCGCGTTTGGACGGTCAATTAGATAAAACATTTACAGCACAACAAGCCAGGCTTGATGCACAAATGAGTGCGGCAGCCGGACTTATAGCTGGGGGAGCTTTTGGATCAGGCGGAGCGATTTCTGTTGGAGCTACAACTGGGGCTCAAAATTTATTAAGAGAGTACCAACAACGTACAGCACTTACTAACATGATTCAAAGCAAGTACGGACCAAGCGGACAAGGCGTGCAAATAGAACCTAAAGAGTGGATTAGGGGCCAGTTTAATGCCATGTTTGATCCAGAAGCAGATAAAGATGCTGTCTGGGTAGATGTAAATAGCTTAGATGAACTTGCTGAATATAAAAAAGAATACCCGGGCGTTGCAAATTCAATGTTTAGTTATGATATGACAGATGCAGATACGCAGTTAGGTGGTATTTTATTTTCTACTAACCCCGAAGTTATACAAAGCTTTAAACAGGTAATGGAAAACAATATGCCTAGTACTGCTTTATTAGATGGACAACTTGCTAGAGTTTTAAAATACCCTAGGACGAGGAGCAATGCAGATGAATGGGTAGTTCAAGTCAGAGACAAAGACACGGGCGCGTTAGTTCATTATCACCAGACAGGGGACCCAAAAGAAGATGGGGGAGTTCACCTAGAAGAAGTTAAAAAGATGTTCCCTAATGCAAATAAGTATAGCTACGAAATAGTAGATGGCGAAACGCATTTAGACGAAAGACAAACTTTAGTAGATACTCCTGCAGTTGACTTAAGTAGCATTAAAAAGATGGGTATGCTTTCAGAAGAACAAGCCGCAGAAATAATGGGTAAAACAGCTGTGGATTTTGAAGGAGCAACTGGCTTAAGAGATGAGACAGGAAAATTTGCACAAGTAGGTGAAGTAGTAGAAGATGCTGTTGAAGTAACGCCTGTCATACAAGAAGACCAAACACCCCTAATGGATAGAAATGGTAAACCTTGGAATAAACCAAATTTACAATATAGAGATGACCAAGTACCAAACGCAGAACTACAAAAAAATGCAAGACTGGCTACTCATCCTGCATTCCGTGCAGAATTTGATGAAAATATAAAAAACAATAACTACTCTAGATTACTATTAAAAAAGTTTATAACACAAACAAACAAGTTTGCAGAAGTAGATACAGAAAGCAATACAGAGCTAGTTTATAAAATAGATCCAGAAGGGGAAGGGTTTGTTATTAAGAAATATCAAAAGCCTTTAGAAAAACTACAAACATACGAGCAGGCTAAACCGGAGTTTGATAGAGCTATTATAGAGGCTAAAGGTAAAGGCAGAAAAAAAAGAACTAAAGTATTTAGTGATGGTACTAGTAGAGTAGTGTTTATGGATAGCCCTTTTCAAATAACTACTAGAGACCCGGATGGTAATTTTACGTTACCTCAAACGGTAGACATGCCTACCTTAGTAAATAAATATAAAAAAATATTAGGTAGAATGGGAACATTGCCTAACGAACAATATTATCAAAGCCTGGCTGATACTTTTACAAGTGTATACGGTTCTATAATTGAAGATCCAGACTACGAATTAACTTTTAAAGGAGAACCTATAACTGATAAGAGTTTTAATGACCCCGAATTTGTAGTTTATACCGAAGAAAACGGCAAACGAGAATTTACTTTTTCTGATCTTCTGGCTAAAGGGGCTGAACAATCTATGGGGATAAGCGAACAAGACCCTACAAACACTGTTACAAATTTAGAAAAAAGAATTGCGGAAAAACAAAAAGAGATAACTTCTTTAGAGGACCAAATAAAAGAATTACAAACCCAAAGAGAACAACAAGGTGAGTTTAGTACTGAACAATATAACCAGTTTATGGAATTAGTGGAAGCTTTGTATGGCCCTAAAAAAGGAGAAAAAAGAAACACTTCTGCTAATTTATATATCCAACGTAACGACTTAGAACAAAGCCTAAGAGAAGCAGAAGTAGCAGGTGGTAGTACTACTTTAGACCCTAAGGCTGATATAGATGAAACTACTGATCCTTTAAGCGGACAAGAAGGAGACTTTCAGAATCAAGATTCTAGAGAACAATTCTGGAACGAAGAATTTGAGCATTATCAAAAACAAGGTTTTACTAGATCTAAAATAGATACTAAACAAGAAACCAAAACAGTAAATGAACCTGTAATGCCTAAAAAAACAGAAGGTATTATTCTAAGTGATGCCCTAGACAAAGCTACTCCTGAGTCTGTAAAAGCTTATTTTAGAGAAGTAGGTAAAATAGCTAAACAACATTTAGGCCTTAAAAGACCTATTCTTTTATACACTCAACAAGAAGAGATTGACATAAGAAAAACTGCAGAAATCCTACCAGAAGCCAAAAGGGTTATAAAAGATTATTCTCCTAATGATTATGATTTAGGCGTAAAAAATGTAAACGCAAAACTAAATGAAGTAAAAAATGAAGTAATGCAAGACCAAATGGGCGTCGCAGGTTATTTACAGGGTATGGGGGGAGCATTTGATATTCTTGTTTTAAAAACCCCAGAAAATTTAACAGAGTTTGATTTTGGTTTATTACATTTAGTATTAGGGCATGAGCTAGGGCACAGTTTCTTTAAACAAGAAATGAATAATATATTAAAAAATCCTATAATAAGACGACACTTTATGAAAGAGTTTGAAAAAGCTAAAGAAAACAGCCCAGAAGTTTCCCAGTATTTTGATGCTAATGGTTTTGAAGAATGGTTTGTAGATAAAGTCGGAGCGGGGCTATTTGATTTAGAAAAGGGCACAATATCTACTTCTAAAAACTTATCAGATAACTTTATTAAGACAATGGTTAAAGGGTTAAAAGCTTTCTATGACGCTAAAGCTAATATAAAAAGCGGAATCGTACCTGGCGCCGACGTTTCTACTTTCTTCCAGGGAAGGTTTAGATATGATGAAACGGTTGGTGAGTTTATGAAAGGCATATCAGGGACTATGGAAGCTAGAACAAATATAAATTTTCAAGATAGAGCTCACGCAGAAGAACTTATAGATAGCTTATTTGGTAACAAAATGAGTATAAGTTTCTTAAGGAAAGTAAATAAAGATGCAGAAGCTATGTTTAAAAGTGGTAAAGTCCCCGGTTGGTTCACTAAACTTTTCTATACGGCTCGTGGTTTCTTAGACACTTTGGGAAAAGACCAAGGTATAGGAAAAGAAATAGGGCAAATGTTCCATAAAGTTAGCGGCGAACAAGGCGACCCTGGTCTTATAAATGAATCAAATAGAAGACTAAACGAACTAGTTAATGATTTAGTAAAACGATTAGACATGGACGGTAAAGATGTAGATGGTTTTGATGCAATAGTACAAGGCGTTACTGGTGTAAATGATAATGCTTTTTCCCAAGAAGAAATAGATGCTTTTAGAGAAGCCCAAGATGAGAAAAAACCAACAGAAGCTTTATCCCCAAAAGCACAAATAATACGTAAGTTTTTATTTGATATGTACGGTGTTTTAGAATTAGATAAATATAAAATTAATAGCTACGACATAAAAACAGGCCAATTTGTAGAAAAGAAAATTTCGAGACGGGCTAATTTCTTTCCTCGTATTATATTAGTAGCTGATATTGCTTCAGATGCTAAATTAAAAGCTTCTTTAATAGAAGAACTAGTAAAGGCAAACCCTAATATAGCCGTTTCCGCCATAGAAAAAAGTGTAGAAACTATTATAAAAAATAACGAAAAAAACGTAGATGTAGCTACTAAAAAAGACGAATCTTCCGGCCTTGGTGTGGGCATGCCTATACCTAGAGCTATACTTTTTGAAAATTTAAGTACTCCTACACTTGTAGAAAAAGGTTTAGCTGCACCAGGAGAGGTTGCTATTCTAGAATATCTAAGGGATATAACTAAACAAGTAGAGTTACAAAAAAGAGGGGGCAGTAGAAAAATTAAAAAATTAATTTTACAACTTCCTTTAGAAGAGCAAGGTCACGCAGTAGATGCAGTAAATGCGATGTTAGGTAGGATAGACCCTATACGTTATTCAGCTTGGAGACACATTAATGATGGAGTTCTTTTTACAAATGTTATAACTCTTTTAGGCATGGCGGTATTTGCTTCCGTGCCGGATGCAGCGGGTCCTGTACTACGAAGTAGGACTTTTGAATTAAAAGCAATTGCAAAAAATATAACCGCAGCTATGGGCAAAGGGGAAGCAGAACAATTCGCAAGAAATATAGGCTCAAATGGCAGAGAAGCAATGGCTTCTACAATACTATATGCTGGTGAGCTAGATAGCTCTGCTTTGTGGATGAAAAAGGCCACTAACGGTTGGTTTAGAATTACACAATTAGAAAGATGGACTGTGTTTACTAGAAAATTTGCAGCTGGTATGGCTAGAGATTTTTTACTTAAACATGCCGAAATAGTAGAAAAAGGATACGAGGGCGACGCTGATGTATTATTATCAGAAAGATATTTAAAAGATCTAGGTTTAACCGGAAAAGAAATAAAAGCTTGGAAAGATAGCGGAAGCAATGTGGACGCTCATCCAAAAGTAGCTACAGCTTTAGGCAGGTTTGTAGATGAGTCTATAGTAAGACCAAACGCTGCAGAGCGTCCTATTTGGGCTTCTGATCCGCATTGGGCTATTGTTTGGCAACTTAAATCTTTTTACTATGCATACGGCAAAAACATAATGGGTGGTATGTTTAGAGAAGGAAATACCAGATACGCAGAAACAGGAAATATAACCCCAGCTATAATGCCATTGTTTTTTGGAGCAGCTCTTTTAATGCCTTTGACTATGCTGGGTTGGGATATAAGGGAAAGATTTAAAATAGGTTTATCTTACCTATTACCGGGAGTTAGTCCAAATGACCCGGGCGTAAATTACAGGGCTTCTAAAAATATGTCCAATGGTGATTATTGGTTTGAAGTTCTAGATAGAAGTGGAATGATGGGAGCACCGGCTTTAGCCCTACCTCTTATAATGGAAGATAAAAGATATGGGAAACCTGCATTAGTTCCTATTCTAGGTCCCGGCGCAGAAAGAGTATATGATGCTGTAACTGGCGAAGCAGAAGCATTTGATTATGCCCCAGTATACAGTCAGCTCGACACTAGAGCATTAGAGAGGTAGAATAAATTATGGCATATTCAGACACAATAAAATTAGTAGTAGGAGACACACTTCCTGAACTAACATTTAACTTAAAAGACAGTAATACTGCAGCTTCGGGTAAGATTTTAGACCCAGAAGATAGTACGACTTGGGCAGCAATTGACTTAACAGGGGGTACTGTAAAACTTAGAATAAGAGAACTAGGTACAACTACTGTTGACGCTACTATTACCGCTACAATATCTGCACCCAGCGCAGGAACTTGCACTTTGATCTTCCCATCTGGAACCTGGACAACTGCAGGTACGTACGAAGGAGAAATAGAATACACAAAGTCAGATGGTAATATACAAACCGTACAAGACTTCGTTAAGTTTAAAGTACGTGACGATTTTGATTAATGGCGTTCAAGTTTACAGTAGGTTATCAGAACCTACGGTTGGTAATAGACACAGACTCTGTTGAGCCTGTAAGTTTATTTCAACATTTAAAAAGTACTTTAGATTATCAAAACCTACAACAAGTATTAGCTTATCAACAACTAACTGCAGCGAATGTTCTAGTAGACGCAGACACTTTAAATAGGTATTTTACTGACCAATACAATTCGCCTAACGCAGAGA
>Ga0187219_1001466_pt1 | contig 11299 bp, 19 predicted proteins | sample 13SPOviralmetaG_FD_130162 | JGI IMG/M metagenome (GOLD analysis project Ga0187219, IMG submission 130162) | Marine viral communities from the oligotrophic San Pedro Time Series (SPOT) site, San Pedro Channel, CA, USA - 13 SPOT_SRF_2010-07-21... | ecosystem: Environmental > Aquatic > Marine >... | reverse complement strand
TGGGCACGTTCTGGAAAGAAGGTAGTCCGTAAATATCGTTGTGCCGGCGGCCCACGCAAAAATAGAATTGTCGCTAAAATGGCACAATGTTTTGCTGCGCCGGATATGAAAAAACGTATGACTCTTAAAAGAACAAAAGCACGACTAGGAGCAAGAATGATACGCAAAGCTAAAAAGACTAAGCGTATTAATCCAGCTTCACGTAGAGTGCAAGCTATGAATAGAAGTAAAAGTAGAAGATAATGCAACTTCGTGAACTGATCACAGAATGGGTATGCGGAGACTGTTATGCAGAACCCTGCCAATGTGAAAGTTTAGATGAAGGTATCACTACAGTTTACGGCAAAAGTGGTAACAAAGCTGTTCGTAAATTTCGTTGCACAAGCGGCCCACGTAAAGGACGTATTGTTGCAAAGGCAGCAACATGCAGTGCTCCAAAGAATATTAAAGCTAGTAATAAAATGAAATCTACTAGACGTTCTAAAGGCAAAACAGTAAGTGTAAAAATAAACAGAACTAAAAGAACTAACCCAGCTAGTCAAAAATTAAAAAGAATAAATGTAGGACGCAGACGTATTAAGCCACGTAAGCGCAGAGGAGCAAGATCATGAGAATGAATGATATCGTAACTGAAGAAGAACGTACAGATGAAATTGCTCCAGCAATTGGCGCAGTAGCCGGCGGACTAGCAAGAGGCGCAGCGGCCGTTGGTGGCGCAGCACTTCGTGGCGCAGCAAAAGTAGGTGGCGCAGCAGCACGTGGCGTAGCTGGCGCAGCAAAAACTGGCGTACAAGCCGCAGGACAAGCAGCAGGACAAGCAGTAGGAAGCGCAGTAGGACAAGCCGCAGGACAACAAATGGGTGCTACTGAAGTAGATCCAAGACAAAAACAAGAACAAAAGAAACAACTTCAAGCTCAGATAAAAGCAACACAGATGCAGTTGAAAACATTACAGAAACAACTACAGAGTATCAAATGAAATTAAATGAGCTAATCAAAAGTTTTAAAATATATACAACAAATGAAGAAAACAATCTGTTGGAAACTTTTGGTAATCCAGCTCCTCTGTCATCGTTTACAGAGCATGAGCAAGTCATTATCAATAACCTAATTCGTAAGAGTGTAATAAGTAAAGTACTGCACAAAGGAACTGTTATGGTGATGCGGAATGAATTCTGAAAAATTAATCAAAGATTTAGAAGAAATTGTAAACAAAGGTTTAGACAGTGTAGCAATACCTTATCAAAAAGGTAATAGCATTCGTATTAAACATATTGCAATTCGTAAAAGTCCGAAAGGATATCTTGTATACGATACACAAGATAATGTGCAGGTAGCAAGAACTTATTTTAAAACTACTGCGGTAGCAATTGCAAAAAACCTAGCACTTGGTAGGAATATAATACAGCAAGCACTTGAACTAGACTACCAAATGTTAAAACATTACAACGATGCAGTGTTTTATAAGAATGCAATTAAAAAATGCAATGACGATTTTGTTATAACTATACGAGAAACTCGATTAGATATTGCAGTTTTAGAGTCACAAGAGATTAGAAAAAAATTAGACAAGTATATTTACTGCTAATAAAATAATTATAATCTATGTTCAAGTGATAAATAACTATAATAAACATCCTTAGGAAGAGATACAATGCAAATTAGTGAATTTTCAAAGCCATTAACGGCAAAGACATTAAATGAAAGCCTAGCTCAAAAGTTTGGCTCTAAAATAAACATTGATGAGTTTACAACTGAACAATTACAAGATGTTCGTAATAAATTACGTACAAGAGTTTTCAATGTAGAAACAACTGAAAGTTTTGATGCAGTTCAAAAAGAAGAATATTCAAAAAATAAACTCTTCCTTGATGTTCTTAATGCTGCATTATCAGAGCGCAATGATGTTACAGTTGCAATTGACGAAGCTATTGAACAAGTAAACGAAGGCGAAGAAGATAAAGCAGAACTAGTTATGGCAGCTAAGGACATGGTTGATCGTGTTACTGGTTGGATGGAAGACACAGCAGAAATGCAAACTGAATCCATGTTAGAACTAGCAGATGCTATCCGTGATGAAATGGGTAGTGAGCAAAGTGAAGCATTTACAAATCAAGTTAAGCCTGCATTAGAAGCAATGTATGGTGTAATGGAAACAACACGCGAAACTCTTACACAAGGTGTTGGTATGCTAACAGGCGAAGCTGAGCCAATGGATGCTATGGGAGCAGAAGAACCAGCTGCCGACATGGATATGGAGCCAACCGTTGATGGTGACATTGACGATGCTGAAGGCGGCGACATGGATATTGAAGGCGGAGACGACTTTGAAGCAGCAGGCGCAGCAGCAGGCGGCGAAGAAGAAGCTGGCAGAGAAAAGCGTGAGAGCGTAGACCATTCAAAAAAAAAGTAAATGAGGCAGTAGATAGTGAAACTATCTACGCTTTATTGCGTCAACAAAAAGCAGCCGGAATGGCTGCTTTATCTATTAGAAAACTAGAAAAATTTATGCGTAACCAAGGCAAAGGAAACTTTGACTATGAAACGTTCAAAGCAATGTATGACGCAGATCCAAGACTACAACAACTTGTAACAAACTTTGATCAAGACAAGATTGAGTTTAAACAAAGTGAAGTAGATGATGTAAAGAAACTTCCAGGCAACCCAGGACGTCCTAGTGATACTGTAGGCAAAATGGCTAAAAATGCGGTTGACTTATCTGATCTTTGATGTTATAGTTATTGTATGAGTTTAATTATAGAGAAGTACAAGTACGAAAAACTAAAACGTGTTGAAGTAGACGGTAAGCGTAGATATGCAGCACCAGGTGGTCCCCCAGTAGCAAGTGTTACAACTATCCTCAGCGGAACTAAGGACATGAGTCATCTCATTGCTTGGAAGAAGCGTGTAGGTGAAAAGAAAGCACAAGAGATTGTTACTGAAGCAAGTGGCGTTGGTACACGTATGCACAAGTATCTTGAAGACTATGTTGATAATGGTGTATGGACAGAAAGCGCAGGCAGCAATCCATACGCACAGCAAGCCTACAAGATGGCATGTGTTATACGTGACGAAGCTATGGGTGATGTAGATGAAATCTGGGGTAGTGAAGTTCCACTTTATGTTCCGGGTATCTTTGCAGGCACGACTGACTTGGTAGGACAATACAAAGGCAATCCTTGCATAATGGATTTTAAACAAACCAACAAGCCCAAGAAGCCTGAGTGGGTAGAAGATTATTATCTACAACTTACAGCATACGCCTTAGGACACAACGAAGTACACGGCACAGACATACGCGAAGGACACATCTTTATGTGTAGTCGTGCTTTGGAATATCAACAGTTTGATCTATGGCCAGACGAGTTCGCAGAGTGGGAACAAGAATGGTGGAATAGATGCAGACAATATTATGAGAAAAATCAATAATGTTAGATAAATTAAACGAATGGAGCATTAAAGCTCTTGTTGTATCAGGTATAGTAATTTGGACATTGATATTTACGGTAGCGTTTATAGAATTCGCTTTGTAACGGCTAAATATTATAAATGATTTAGGAGTTATAGTATGGCCGTAGTATCCATCAGCAGAATACAGATTAGACGAGGAAGAAAAACAGAACTTCCGCAGCTTGCTAGTGGAGAGTTTGGTTGGTCAGTAGACAGCCAAGAACTTTACATCGGAAATGGATCTGTAGCAGAAGGTGCACCATTTGTAGGTAACACTAAATTGCTCAGTGAAAAGGATAATTTATTTCAATTCGCTGATACGTATGCTTACAGAAGTTCAGATGGTTTTATACAAACTGGTAACAGTATCAATAACCCTGTACTCCGTACATTGCAAGACAGATTAGATGATATTGTTAGTGTTAGATCCTTTGGTGCAACAGGTGACGGAAGTGATCAAACCCAAAATTTACAAAGAGCAATAGATCAGCTTTACTTAAATTCTGCTAATAAAGGTACACCGTCATCTCGAGTTATACTACATCTTGAACCAGGACAGTACCTTATAACACAACCTTTAAGAGTACCACCGTTTGCTACTATTCGTGGCGCAGGTTCAGACAAAACAATTATAAATGCAACAGACACAGTAGCATTTATAACTGTAAACGAAGAAAGTGTTCCAGGAACATACGCAGTTGATGCAATTAGTACATATTTAAATCAAGCTAGAAATATTGAGATAAGCGGTTTAACAATTAATAGCACAAGCACTGACGGCATGCAAATTGTATCTTGTAGAGACAGTGTGTTTAAAGATTTAAAACTAACAGGTACTTGGGTATTTGGATTTGCACTAAGACAAAACGCAGGTATTAAACTATCATCATTGAGTACAGACGTAACATGCCGTGATAATATGTTTGAAGACATATACGTAGATGGATTCTGTGACAGTGTTTATTCTGATTTTGATATCAAATATAATACATTTAATGATTGTACGTTTGATACTGCTGACACAGGTATTTACTTTGGACACTCTACAATAATTGGAACTAATGGTCAAGCAACAGGACCAAACTATAATACAATTCATCACTGTACATTTGATAACATTTATAGAGAAGGTGTGAATGTACAACAGGGTTTTTATAACGAAGTTATACATAATAAGTTTATAAACGTTGGTAACTACGGCGGCAGCTATGGTAATGCTCAAACTTCAAACATTACTGTTGCAAAGCCAATGAATAAGATAGAACAAAACTATTTTAAAAGAACAGAAGAACTTGGATTCAATCCAAACTTTCTAGTAAATTATCCCTTCAAGTCAGAAATAAGTGGTCCTGCATTTGCAAAATTAGGCTACCTCTATAAAGTGACAATTGGAGAAGCAGGTACAAACACTAAAGTATTTAATCTTGCAGCAGATGCTGACAAGTCATATATTGTTGAATACAAATATAAAAGTAATAGCGTAACAGCTATGCGAACAGGAACAATTGAGATTGTCGTTGACCCAGCCAACAATGACGTTCAGTTAGTAGATGAGTATACATACTCGGGTGATAATGCATTTAAAGAAGCTCTTGAATTTAATGCAACATTATTTGATGAAAATGGTGATACAGTGGTTGACACAGTGGCACTAATGATGTTAAACTCTACTAGTGGAGACAATGCAGACTTCACGTATACTATTAACGTAAAATCATAATGGCTGTAAATGTTTAATAAAAAATACCAGGATCGCCTTCAGGAGTGGAGTAACTTTAGACAAAGTCTCGAAACTTCAAATGATCCAATACAAGACACTATAGATTTTTATAATTCTGCACCAACTACTTCAATTGCGATAGATCCTTACACACAAAGCACCTGGCCCGATCCTTGGGAATTATTAGAGGAAAATAATTATTGTGCCTTTGTTAAGATTCTTGCAATTTGTTACACCTTGCAATTAACTGATGTTTTATCCCAAGCATCTTATGAGATACATATTGTACGAGACAACGCAAAGTGTAATACACATTACATACTTATTATCAATAACACAATAGTCATCGGATTCAATGGAGAAACTTATGTTCAACGTCATAACTTACCTGACACTGCCTACTCAGAGATTGAATATAAGATGCCCCCACTACAATAAATATCACAATAATAGAAAGAGGAAATAGAATGAGTAACGGAACAATGATCGTCAAACGTGACGGTACAAAAGAACATTTGAACATTGACAAAATTCATAAAGTGGTCGAACATGCGTGTTTAGATTTAGCTGGAGTAAGTTCAAGTCAAATTGAAATGAATGCAAACATACAATTTTATGATGGCATGACTACTGAAGAAATTCAAGAAGTTCTAGTACGTAGCGCAAACGATCTTATTTCGTTAGATACACCAAACTATCAGTATGCAGCGGCAAGACTTTTGAGTTATGGTGTAAACAAAATGGTGTTTGGTGAATACAACGCAATTACATTACAACAAAATATTGACAGAAATATTGAACGTAAAGTATATGATCCAGAGATCCTAGAGAAATACACAGCAGAAGAAATTGCTACACTCGATAGTTACATTCGACACAAGCGTGACGAAAACTTTACATATGCAGGCTTGCGTCAAGTAGTTGACAAGTATCTTGTACAGGATCGTTCATCAGGTGAAATATTCGAAACTCCTCAGTTCATGTACATGATGATTGCAGCAACACTATTTGCAAACTATTCAAAAGAAACACGTATGCATTACGTAAGGAGATATTATGACGCTACGTCATTGTTTAAAGTCAATATTCCAACTCCGGTTATGGCAGGAGTACGTACACCAGTACGTCAGTTTGCTAGTTGTGTACTCGTTGACAGTAATGACACTCTTGACTCCATTTTTGCTAGTGATATGTCTATCGGACGATATACCGCGCAGAGAGCAGGAATTGGTATCAATGCTGGACGTATACGCGGCGTTAACAGCAGAATCAGAGGCGGAGAAGTAGCACATACAGGTATTGTCCCGTTTCTAAAGAAATTTGAAAGCACAGTACGTTGTTGTACACAGAATGGTGTACGTGGTGGCAGTGCTACAACACACTTCCCGTTTTGGCATCAAGAAATCGAAGACATCCTTGTGTTAAAGAACAACAAAGGCACAGAAGACAATCGTGTACGTAAATTAGATTATTCAATTCAGCTTAACAAAACTATGTATGAAAGACTTTTATCCGGTGGCGATATAACCCTTTTCTCGCCACATGATGTTCCGGGTCTTTACGAAGCATACTTTGGCGATCCAGCAGTATTCCAAGAGCTATATGAGAAGTACGAACGTGCATACAGCATTAAGAAGAAAACTATTCCGGCAATGGAGTTGTTTTCTGCGTTGATCAAAGAACGTGCAGAAACAGGCCGCATTTATATTATGAATGTTGATCACTGTAATACACATAGTTCGTTCAAAGACACAGTATTCATGAGTAACTTGTGTCAAGAGATTACACTACCAACTAAACCACTAGAGCATATTGATGACGAAGACGGCGAAATTGCTTTATGTATTTTATCAGCTATTAATGTTGGTACACTAAGAGAGTTAGATGATTTAGAAGAACTGTGTGAACTAGCAGTAAGAGCATTAGAAGAAATTATTGACTATCAAAAATACCCAATCAAAGCAGCAGAGATTTCAACAAAAGCAAGACGTTCGCTAGGTGTAGGATACATTGGACTTGCACATTATCTAGCACGTAAAAAAGTAAACTATGCAGACAACGAAGCGTGGCAATTAGTACACGACTTAACAGAAGCATTCCAATATTACTTGCTCAAAGCCAGCAACAAAATAGCGCAGGAGAGAGGCGCTTGTGAGTACTTTAATCGCACTAAATACTCAGACGGGATTCTTCCTATTGATACATATAAGAAGGACGTTGATACATTGGTGGAAAACAAACTTAATTATGATTGGGCATCTCTTAGGAAAGACATATTGGAATTCGGACTTAGGCACAGCACTTTGTCCGCACAAATGCCTTCGGAAAGCAGTTCCGTTGTGTCGAACGCAACAAATGGAATCGAGCCACCTAGAGGCTACTTGTCCGTTAAGAAAAGCAAAAAAGGGCCTCTTAAGCAGATTGTTCCACAGTACCAGTCATTAAAGAATAACTACACACTACTATGGGATATGCCAAGCAACGAAGGTTATATCAATGTTGTCGCAGTAATGCAGAAGTTCTTTGATCAAGCAATCAGTGGCAACTGGAGTTATAACCCAACACACTTCCCAGACAACGAAGTACCAATGAGTGTAATGATAGGTGACTTGTTAAACACATATAAGTATGGTTGGAAGACTTCATACTATCAAAACACATATGATTACAAAGAAGATCCAAGCGACATGGACGAACCAGCACATTCTATTGGTTGGCGTGATGACCAGCCAGAAGTGCAACCTGCTACACTAGCAACAGACGAAGATGATGAATTTTGTGATGCATGTGCAATTTAGGTTGACATGCACACTAAAATAATATATACTACACAGACACAAGGAAAGAGATAACCAATGGCTAAAACAGTATTCAATCAAGAGAAGGTTGATTTTACAAAACAAAACATGTTCTTTGGAGCAGATCAAAACACACAACGATATGATGTTTTTAAGTTTCCAGTGTTTGATAAACTAAATCAAACTATGCTTGGGTACTTTTGGCGTCCGGAAGAAGTTAGTCTACAAAAAGACCGTGCTGACTTTGCTAATTTCCGTCCAGAGCAGAAACACATTTTTACTGCAAATTTAAAATATCAAACACTACTTGACAGTGTCCAAGGACGTGGCCCATGCCTAGCATTTTTGCCGCATGTTTCACTTCCTGAACTAGAGGGCTGTATTGTTACTTGGGATTTCTTTGAAACAATTCATTCACGTAGCTACACACATATTATGAAGAACGTGTACGCTGACCCTGCAGAAGTGTTTGACACTATTCTAGATGATGAAAAGATTATTGCTCGTGCAACAAGTGTTACCAAACACTATGATGCATTTAACGATGCAGCTGATGCGTTTATGCACCGCGGTGAAGGCAGTATGTATGAAGTCAAGAAGAAAATGTATCTTGCTATGATGACTGTAAACATTCTAGAAGGCTTGCGTTTCTATGTAAGTTTTGCTTGTACATTTGGCTTTGGCGAACTAAAACTAATGGAAGGCTCTGCAAAGATTATTAGTCTTATTGCTCGCGATGAAGCACAGCATCTAGCATTAAGCACACACGTATTGAAGTTGTGGGCTCAAGGCAAAGACGATCCAGAGATGGCACAGATTGCTAAAGAGTGTCAGGAAGAAGTATACGACTTATGGCGTGAATGTGTTGCAGAAGAAAAAGACTGGGCAGAGTATTTGTTTAAAGACGGTTCTATGATTGGACTTAATACTACATTGCTTAATCAATATGTAGAATACATTGCTAATCGTAGACTAAAAGCACTTGGGTTAAACTCTATCTTTGATCAGCCATTAAATACAAATCCATTACCTTGGACACAACATTGGTTAAGTAGCTCTGGGCTACAAGTTGCTCCACAAGAGACAGAAGTTGAATCTTATGTTATCGGTGGTATCAAGCAGGACGTAGATAAAGATGCACTAAAAGGATTTAGTTTATGATATTAATTTGGGGGAAGCCAGCATGTCCAAGTTGTACAAGAGCAAAAGCATTGTGCGAACAGCGTAACTTCCAATATGAATACAGAGAACTTGGAAAAGACTTTGACAGAGATGAAGTGCTTGCAGAGTTTCCAGAAGCACGTACATTTCCACAGATAGTAGTAAATGGCCTTAAAGTAGGCGGCTACGAACAATTTACACGTTATGTAGAAGAAACAAACTACACAGGAACAGGATATACATTATAATGTTAATCGAAACACCGTACAAAAATTTAGATACAGTTACAATAAAACTTACTGATAGCTCAGAAATTGTAGCACGTCTAGAAGACGAAAATGACACTCAACTTACTTTATATAAACCTTTAGCATTGATTGCAACAGAACAAGGCATGGGGTTATCTCCATTTGCATTTACTATTCCTGCAGATGCAAAGGTTAAAATAAATAAAAGTACAGTTATTTTTGTACATAAGACTGATGCCGAAATGGCTAAACAATATACAAAAAGCACCACAGGAGTAGCAATTTAATGCCACTAGCGGCTAGAAAAACTGATGCAGTAGCAACAGGTCACGGATGTGACGGCACTACAACATTAGCAACACCTGGCCAATCAACAGTCTACATTGAAAATCTATTAGCTTGTAGAATCACAGACCTTACTGTATCACATGAACTACCATCGGGTGATAGTTGTGCTTCGCACACTGCACCTATAAGTGGATCAAGTGGCACAGTTTATATTGTTAATAAAAAAGCAGCACGTAAAACTGATGCGTGTGATGCAGGCAGTATAACAGGTAGTGCATCTACAGTTTATATTGGTTAATTATTAAAAGGAGAGAAAATGACAAATCACGACGAAATAGTACAAGCATATAATAACTATCTAGCAGAACATGCAACGTTCGAAGAAAAAGGCGTAAAAGCCGCGGCAGCTAGAGCTCGCAAAGCATTAGGTGATCTTGGTAAACTTACAAAAGAACGCCGTAAAGAAATACAAGACAAAAAGAACGATATGTAATGCAAGGACAACGGCGATGGCTTAAATTATGGGCTAGAACTGTTGGCATGCCTATCGGCATAAACGACGACGATAAGCCAGAATTTCTTCCAATTACACAAGACGATGTAAGGAAGGCTCTGGCTTTTCGCACCTTTTGGATTGTATTACATGTATTAACTTGTTTTATGATAATAGCAGGCAATGGAAAAACTCTAGGCATTTGGTAATAGGCTTATGTTAGCGCAATAATAGCAGGAATCTGTAAATACAGTATGACACAACGTGAAAGAGAACATCACAAAGAAGCATACCGTTTGTTTTGGTTAGTCAAAGGACATATCAATACAACAGAGGAAACTGTAATTGACTCAGCTGACAGTTACTTTAAAAGACTTTGGGTAGACGGGTGCAATGGGGCTCCGTTATATGATTATGAAGATGGATTTGAACAAGCATATAATAGGAGATTTCACAATGGTATCAAAAGCGATACAGAACTTAGATGAAAATGATTTAAAGTTTATAGAAGAATTATTATCTAAACAATTATCTCAGCAAATGGAACAAGACAAAACCTGGCAGACTAAAAATGGTTATGACCGTCCTTTTGCACGAACCAAACGCATTTTGACTTGCTTAAATGCAATTAAATCACAAAGACAAATGGTACGTGTTCATTCTACCAAATGGTAAAAAAAGATTGACAACCTTTTAATTCTATGTTATTATATAAAGACAATGCAGAAAGTTGACAGTATGCATTGTTTAAAAATAAACGCATAAAAGGAGATTGACAATATGCAAAACAACCTAAAGGTAGTATCACCTTCGAACGATACATCAAACGAACTTCCAAAAAATATTAAACATTTTGTTGGTGCTCAACGAGGAGTAATGGCTCCTGGAGATAGAGTATCTGTTGATACACCTATGAATATTACTCAACGAGGACTGCACCGTAAAGATATTTTCAAATGGATTGAAAAACACAAAGGTGTTGATTGGAATCTATTTGGTTATGTAACAGTTGTACAGTTTCCGAACGGTGATAGAGAAATGATCAACGGACAACATAGAACTGATCTTGTTAAAATGGTATTACCTGAACAAACAGAAGTTCCAGCACATATTATTAACATTGAAGATCAAGACTATGCCG
>Ga0187219_1001465_pt1 | contig 11301 bp, 3 predicted proteins | sample 13SPOviralmetaG_FD_130162 | JGI IMG/M metagenome (GOLD analysis project Ga0187219, IMG submission 130162) | Marine viral communities from the oligotrophic San Pedro Time Series (SPOT) site, San Pedro Channel, CA, USA - 13 SPOT_SRF_2010-07-21... | ecosystem: Environmental > Aquatic > Marine >... | reverse complement strand
AATGCTGCAGGTGCTGTAGATGGCATACTAAATGTCTGTGCTAGTGGATCATCCAATGACCATCCAAAGCCCCAAGGCCAGTTGAAGCCAGCCCAGTTTCTAACTGTACTAACATCTGTAGTTACTCTTGGTGTTGATCTTTCAACTGGATTGGTTTGTACCAGTTGACCATCTTGTGTATTGATTGTAAGACCTTGTTTACTAAGCTCAAGACCGCTAGCTGTGTATTCACCTTTAGCAGAAGTTGTGATTGTATCTTGACCAATAATCAGATCTTCAACATCAACAAACTTCATTACCTTTGTACCAATTGTAAACTTCAGTGATTCATCGTTAGGAATTCTAAACTTAGCATAGAACTCACCAGTATCTGATGAAATAACGTTTGTACCAAAGTTACCTGTATTGGCAGCAAAGTCATCATTCCATGGTTGAATATATTCATCAACATTAATCTCATCAAAGAATGCATGCAACTTAGTATTTGGACGGATGCCAATACCATGAACCTTAATAATTCTGGATCTCATAAATGGCTGTACAGATACATCTGTTACAAACTCACCTTGGAAGAACTGTTGCTGACCAGGAATAACTTCAAGAGCTGTTCCTTCTCTTTGTCTTTGATTAACAGTAGTCGTTGTTGTTGTGGTTGTATTATTGAACCACCAGTTGTTTGTAGAAGTTGATGATGTTGATACTTGAGGTGGTAGATCAGTCCAATCACCCCACTGTGTACCAAATGCATTTGCAATAGTTTCTAAGTTACTTGCAAGATTGATATCAATCTGAACATTAGGAGCTACTTCTTCAGACTTCCATGTGTCTACTGATGGAATCAATTCCAAATGACCAGTCCAGTTAAATGAAATCTCACCAGTAGGATTTCTTAACTTAGAAGCCATTGGTTGTTTAATGAAACTATCATGTTTATAAGGAACTGTCAGCAGTTTGCCACGAGGAGATGTTTTGATTGCATCAATTACACCTGAAGCACCACCAGAAAGATTTACGTTTAAGGCACCGGCAGTAAATTTACCTTCAAGGGTAGATGAACCATCAATCTGCTCAACATAAGCATATCTTTTAGCACCAGTACCGTAGTTAACAATTAAACCACCAGCTGTTCTTGTACCAAAGTTTGAACCTTGGAACACTTGTACTGTTCTACCAGCATTAACTTCTGTTTGTATGTAATTCCACAAATCATTGGATGCTGAACCTAAATTAATTTCAAGTCTTACATCTGTTGGTCTATCAATAACATTTTGTGATGTCAGACGGTTGTATTCAACCTCAACCAAGTTTGTAGCAAACTTAGGTCTAGCTTCACCAGCTGGGGCATCGATAGCAATTCTATAGTTAGGATCATCTAGATCACCAAGCTGATGACCAACAAATGGATCAGCAAAGAAGCCGTTCTTAAATCTATCTACACCAGAACCATCCAACTCTCTAATATCTCTTGTTGATTGCTCGAGCAGATTTAGTGCAGAGTAGTATTCTAGTCTTGTAAGTCTCTCTTCAAACGCGCCGATGTCTTTCATTGTAAAACGCTTGTAGCGTCTTAGATTCATACGTGTTTGGTAGTCTGGTCTATTGAACGACTGACCTGGAGCAAGTGATGGATAAGGAGGAATGTTAAACTGTGCAAGTGTAATACCATCACCTTGGTCTCTTGGTGCTTGTGGTGTAAGCGAAGAGATACCTTTGGTAACATAAACTTGACCATCTTTAGAGAGAACCAACTTATCAATGCGAGGCAAGTAGTATTGCAGATCAGCCTGGAAGTTCGTATCAACAACTGGAAGGTAGTTACCAAATGAAGAGTGATCAGCTAGAGTGTTCGCAGTATTGATAGTTGGAATAGCTGCTACTGTTGTTGAACCTTGTGTCTGGTTCTTGTAGCGTGGTCTAAAGTCAACACTATCACGAAGATCGTATCTTACCTTTGTAGATGGGGATGTATATAATGGAATTTCAGCTGTCTGAATTGTATTCGCCGAAGTGGATGATGTTGTATCATTCACTGGATATGAATCAACACTGAAGTAGCCAATACCATCTGTTCTATCATGTTCGAAGTAGTCAAATTGAACTGTTAATTTATCTGAACCACCAATTGTGATAGTAGCATCATCTTTAAGTCTAATTGATGAGTTTTCATAATGTGTATCTTGTTGGTTGGTTATAAGTTCAAATGAAGATGTTACATCTGTGCCACCTTCACTATATGTTGAACCTTGATATACAGCCTTCAATCTAAACACATCAGATACACCAAGTGTCCAAGGACCTGTTGTTCCACCTGATGCTGTTGCTGCATTAATACCAACAAAGCGATTACGACGAACAATCTTGTCTTTTTCCGCTGCTGTAGTTTTAAGTACTTTGTATGATACAGAGGCAGAGGAGTCAGCTGCAAGTTTCTCTTTGAGATTGATAGTAACACTGGAGCCAGAACCTGAAATACTTCTTGTGCCTTCAGTACCTACTTTGGAGCTAAAGTCAAGAACATATCCAGCTGGATAATATTTTTTAACATAATGAGATGCACCAGAAGGTTGGCCGCTCAATACTAGCGTTGTTCCTGTAACAGCATGTACTTTAAAGATACCTGTATTAGCACCACCAGGAGCATTGGTTCTTACCAATTCACCTACACTAAATTTGGTATTAAGACTATTATTACCTGTTGTACGTGTGATTGTATTACCAGACTTAGAACCTGTAAAGATAGCTTCGGTTTCAGTATCATTCAAGAACGTAACAATAAAATCGTCAGCAGAACCTGTAACTGTTTCAGGCTGATTGCCTGTATCAAAACCTGTTGCCTTGGTTACTGTTGTTGTTGCTGCAGAACCTCCAGTAAATGTAAAGTCGCTCTCTGTTCTAAATTGATATTGGTTATCGTTATTGCCACCAGTATCTCTTAGTGTCTTGACAGCATTCGTACCGAAATTAAACAATAACTTAGTTTTATTGCTTTCTCTTAATGTTGCTCTGCTGTTTTGCAATACAATATCAGCAAACGAATGTTCACCACCGCCCATGGAAGATGCAACATACAATGAACGAACATCCTGGAATGATTTACCAGAATTCATCTCTACATCATACAGATATACACGATACTTAGCATCGCCTTTTCCATCTTCTTCACTACCGGTTTCAAACTTAACCATTGTAAGTTTGGCTGTACCAATAGATGAGCCACTTACACTTGTTTTACCATATGTTCTACTTGACACTGCATTCTGAGCTGTGTCATAAAGTGCAATAGATGTGCCGCTAGTATTTTTTAATGACCACTTACCACAGAACTGATCAACTAGTACATACCCACCATAATCAAATGTTACTGGCTGTGCATTAACTTCTTCAACATCAGTACCCTTGTCAATATCAACAGGAATGTTATTTGTAATTTCATTTCTAAAACCACGAACATAGGCAACCCCACCACCTTGGATGGATGCAACTAGTTTATTTCTGTTACCAACAACACCTCTGATAGAAGCGTCTGTATTATACGTACCAAAGTTTGTATTTGTGTTCAAATGTTCTTGTACACGTATATTGAATGGACGAAGAATGTAGTCTCCACTTTCTTCATATGTTCTTTCAGCAAGTTTGTTACCCAGCTCGTTAATATCAGTACGAGAAGCAGAACTTGTTTGAAGACCATTCTTAAATTCAGCGATTGGGAAGAATGGCTGAGAGTTACCTACAGCATTTTCATCTCTTTGTGTAAGAGCTGCACTGAGTTTTAGACGATCAGCACCTGGTGCTTGATAGTTTGTAGATCCAAGTGCATTATCATTGATTGAATCATCGATATTCGAATTAATAAGCAATTCGTTAATATCAAAACCAACTTGCGTTGTTGGATACAATGTATACTTGCCAATAACTTTACTTTGAGCATCAACTCTAATAAAGTTACCCTTTTGATAAACAAGACCATCTCCAACAGTAAACAATAAAGAGTTACCAGTAGCACCAGTGGCAAGAGTATTAGCTTCAAGTGATTTACCAAAGCTATCTACAACTTTTACTTCTGTATTAGAAGTAGTAACCAAAAAGACGACTTCGTTATTCGAGAATTCTTTTTGAGTTTTATTAGTACCAGTAGTGATATATCGAACAAACAAAGTTTTAAAATCAGGAGATGTAACTTCAGCACCATCAGCAATCTTTACAACTTCAGCTAAGATGCCTGATGTATTACCTTTAAGGTATGTGTTAGCTCTAAGCAAATCTGCAACAGGAAGAACACTACCATTGGCTTGGTTGTCCCGGAGCTTAACATTGAAAATTCTTTGTGTACGTTGTGATACACCTTTGATGACTGATCCATCTTTAAAGACATAATCACCAAACCTCTCAACCTGCTGTTGGAGCATTGTTTGTAATTGTGTAAGCTCACGAGCTTGGACGGCTACGGCTGGTTTAAAAAGAATTCTATGAAAATTCTTTTCTTCATCATAGTCGTCAAAATAAGGGCTTACGTTAAAATCTGTTTCTAGTGCCATGTCTACTATCTCTTAAAAGTCAAGTATGATTTTGATGTCTTCAATTTGTTCTTTATTTCGTGATACTGGCTTCACATTTTGTATATAAAGCAATTCACCTGAACTATTTATCATGTCGGAAGCAAGTACTCCATTACCATTAATTGAAGGAATGAATGATGATGTAGTGTTGCCCAAAAGCCGTTCATTGCCTATAAATGTGCCATCTACAGCGGTTAAGACGACCGTAGAAGTGTTTGACTGTACAACCCGGCCCTCTGCTCCAGAAGTCTCGCCTGCAACGAATTCTCCTTCTAAAAACTTATTCGAACCACTAGTGGTATGACGGAGTCTAGTTGAAAATTCAATGTTAGTTTTCGAAGTGGTATTGGATTGTGTTCCATTAGCAAATATTGGATCTTTAATTAGTGCAATCTGTCTAAATGTCACAGATCCGGGAACAGTATTGGACTCATTACCAACAAACCGTGTATTAAACATTAGCTTCTCGGCGCCAAGCTCACGGATAGCATTATTACCGTGGCCACCACGCGGTGATACCAATGATCTACCTGTTGCGCCAGAACCATGCTCTGTCTTTGCAATAATTGATACATTGGCTCTCGTATAACCAGAGCCAGTCGCAACCATTACAACATTAGCTATAGTATTAGATGTTACATCAACAGATGATACACCTACTGCACCTGTACCATCAGGACTAGTAATTTTAACCTGTGGAGAGATTTTGTATAAAGAAGGTGTCAATCCACCACTTGATAAAGGAGTACTAAAGGTGCCATCTAATGTAGCTGTTCTTGATGCTGCATCATATGCAGTAACAATTTTAACCTGACCTGCACCCGTACCTGATCTTACATAGAATGCAGAATCTTTGTAGTGATCATCTTGAGATGTGTTAGCAGTTGTAGATAGCTGTATAGCCGTTGCATTTACAATCTTTGTTACTGCACCTTCATTGTACGCTCTATAATTCCCACCAGCGTTACCAACAATAATAGCATCAATAGTGCCATCAATTGCTGCTTCCTGAACATCAAATTGTCTTGAACCATCATCAGATACAATTGTAGTTACAGGCATAAATTCTTGAGTCAAAAACTTTTCTGCATCATCACTAGTGATTGAGTACATGTACTTCCATGAATAACCATCGGCCAATGTAAAGGTACTTTCAGATACACCTACAGGCTTGGATGTAGAAAGAGCACCACCATTGTCAAAGATACACTTGTATACATTATGCTCATCTGTAACAACATAAAAGTCTTTTTCATAAATGTTTTCGACCATATGATCAAACTGCTGATATGCACGACCAGGAATCCAATTTACTCGTCTGACAACATAAGATACATTTGATCTATTAATCAGTTTACCAGAAATGAATTCCTTATGATAAAGATGATCCGCAAAATGTTCTGTAGAGTCAGGCTCAGGTACAGAGCTATCATCTGGGAAAGCAGTTGATTTTGATAGTACAACATAATACGAGGTATTAGCAGGCTCCGAAAGAGACTCTAACAGCTGATCCGCAATGTGTCTTCTAAATTTATTGTAAACTCTATTGGTCATTATATACCTATTTATTACATATTGTTGCCATTGTCTACAATAACTTGAGACAATTTATGGCGTCTAATGATTAATGCATCACTAAGGTCAGTTGAGTTTGGTGATGTAAATGTTGTTATAAGATTTGCAGATGTATTACTTGTTACTTTGTTGATTGTACCAATAAACAAATTGTTGCTTGACAAGAAAAGTTTATCACCACAAGCCAATTCATTTTGGAATTGTGTAAACTGACCTGTGAGGTTATACCCTCCATTCCCAACAGATGTTTCACCAGACAACTCGAAGTTACCTAAGAACGATCTATTGCTAAGCAAACGAATGCCTCGTGCAGTAGTTAATGCTGTCCCAGTGTAGTTATTTGCGAGCCTTATTTGTGTTGATGTAGGAACACTATTGACTGTACCCAATCTTACATTTGTTGACGTCACAAGGATATCACCACGCTTAACTTCATTTACAAAGTTTGTTTGTGTACCTGTAATAATACGGCTATTTTGTGGGAGAGCAACGTTGCCTTTCAGTATAGTTTGATTTGGAACGACAATTTGCATATTAGATGTATTGACATTACTTGATGCATTTACTTTCAGTTGAAGAGTGGTGTTACTTTGGATAGTATCTACTACACCTAACAACGTTCCCCCAGCAGCCAAGCCGTATCCTGATCTTATTTGATTATTAAAGTTGGTATCCGTGCCAGTTACGCTTTTTGTTCCAGATGTTACTGTAACAGTACCTAGAGATTTTACGTTAGCACTCATGGCAGGTGTATTGTGTACAGAAGAATTAGAAATGCCTACTCCAATAAAGCTATTACCAGTTATATTTGTATTAGAATTGATACTCTGAACTTTAAATCTTAACCCATTTGTAGTTACGATATCACCAACTGATATATTACTACTTCCGCCATAAGTTGTACCAAATCCTAGGACAGTAGAAGTGTTGTTTGCAATTGTAACACCACCACGCTCATTAGTAAGTTGTATTTCAGTATGGTTTCCAAGATTTGTGTTTGCTGTACCAAATGTTTGGAACGTACCAAACATCTTTGTACCAGCTGTATGAGCAATAGATGTCAATGTCTTTTTGTATGTAGCAAGAACTTCTTGGCCAACAATATTGTAAGAGAATGCTTGATATCTATCTGAGTCATGAATCCTCTGATCAGTATCTGGCATACCTCTTGTTTCTACCCAACCACCAGATGATCTAGCGACACCACCCATTATAAGTTTACCTGTTGCAGATGTACCTTTAGCAAATTGTGATTGAAGTGTAATCGATGCTGTATTATCATAACCAATACCATGGTCACCAACCTTTAGGTTAGTAATAACATTGTTAGCAAGCAATTTAACATCAACCACTGCATTGTCGCCTAAGAATCCACCAGCGCCATCAGGAATGCGAAGTCTGAACGATTCAGTATCTTGAATTTTAGCTTCTGGAGCGGTAATGTACCCTGCACCTGTTGAAGCTGTAATGATAAAGTCAATAGCACCTAATTTCTGTTGTACTATTACAAGAGCAGCATTCAAGGCTGTAGAGACACCGGCTGAGGAAAGATTAGCATTGAAGTTAAATATACTATTGGCACCAGCTTGTCTAATAATGGCTGTATTTGTAGATGCTTTGGCTGGTATAGTAGAAGTGAATCTAATTGTAGAATTACCAGGGAAGTAGTCTGCTACTTCCATAGTCTTAAAGTGGCCAGTATTGTTTGGAGATGTGTTACCAAGCATCCACTGTGAGCCATTCGCGAATGTATTATTAGCAACATCTGCATCAAGTTTGGCATCTGTGGAATTCAGGTTCCAACTTGCATTGAGACCATTTGAACTGTTCGGTCCTGCGATAGGATTATACAAGTATGCGTTAGCAGATGTTGTTGAGCTGTTTGAATAGTATACAGTATCTCCAATAGAGATTTGATTGTTGGTCATAAACCCACCAACAATATCTTGATTGATGTCTTCTAATCTAAAAGGTTCTTTAATACCACCAACTTTAAATGCAGCACCACTGCCACCAATACCACCAGCAATAGTAACAATAGAATTTGCTCGATAGCCAGAACCTTCATTGGCAAGAGTAAAACTCAATCTACCATTAAATGTGTCTACGCTGTTGATAATAACTTTGCCTTCAATGCCATTACCAATTAGATCAGTTTCTTCACCCAATACAAATTCAGAACCATTACTTGCTAGTTCAATACCTTTAATACCAGCAATACATTTGATTGCAAAATCTTCGTCTTCTTTTGTGAAAACAGTCTCATTATGTGCGAATTCGTTTACATCAGAAATATCAGTAAGCAAAAGCTGAGCAATTAACTTACCCTTAACATTCTTTACAATGACTTCTTCTACTCTAGCTTGAGCACCTGAGGACGTCCCGTATATAAATTTTCCGACCCAATTATCAACCTCTTTGGAATATGCAACTTGAATATATTGATCAAATTCCCAGGCACCATCAGAAGGCTTAAAGGTTTGTTCCCATGGATCTCTTACTTCAACATCAATACCATAGATCCCAAGCATAAGTGCTTTGAAACCATTAGCTGAACCTTTGGCTCTGTAAATGTTAATAACTTGTTTTAGGAATATATGGAAACTGGCTGTTTCACTTGGAAAATTTAGTAGATATTGTTTCCGCCAAAGATCTTCAACCTGGCCAATGAATGTACTACCAGCAGTAGTCCATGTTGTGTTAGCTGAAGTATACTGACCACCGTTATCTAATAGATATTGTTCATAGTATTCAGCTACTTCATCAACATCATTTAGCTTAATCATGTTTTTAGCAGCAGATTCGAAGTTACCACCTTTGTGAGCGTAGTTGTAAAACTCTTGAATCATTTTAATGAATAGAGGACCATCTTCTACATAGTAGGAAGGGACTTGGTTGTGAATCAAGTCTGAAGTAAATCTATGTTCCTCAGTATCTCTGAAGTCTCTAAAAGCTGTTTTAGCTCTAGACATTGCTTAATTCTCTTTCAGCAGTAGCGATAACTCTAACATCAGAGGCATCAATGAGAAGAATTTGATTGTTTACAGGCGATATATCAAAAACAGCTGGTATACCAGATATCTTTAGATATGAACCTGAAAAGTCATCAATTAAAACTTTATTAACTACCAAATTACCAGTTTCATAATTCACAGTGCCTGCATTGGAATTGACAACTTCTTCAGTTCCATCTGAGCCAGCACCAACAAAGTTTAACATACCCATACCATCATCAATTAGTCTACCAACACGACCATTGGATGTAAAGAACGATGAAGATATAACTGGATTGTTCGGATCATAACCAGGTCTAAGAGTATTATTCAATTCAACAACGAATGTATTTACAGCACCAATAGTAGGAATAATTCTTTTTGTTATAGCAATACTACCACCTGATCCAATAATCGCTGCATCAAGACCATCAATAGTAGATGCGAGTTTGGAAGCTCTTAACACACCATTAAACTTACCAAGATTATCTTCACCAAATTGAATAATTTTATTTGCTACCTTGTTAGTTAAAGAGCCAACAGTTGCTGTTGTTTTATCTGGATCAAATACTATAGAATATATAAAATCAAGATAAAGGTAATTAGGATCTACAATTTCAGGTTTAATACCAATTACAGATTTGTCTTTTAGGAAATTCAGAATGTTTGACTTTTCGACAGACGTTAATGTCTCGCCAATAGAAGGTCTGATAGCAATAAACACTTTACCGTATTGTGGAGGAATGGCATCTTCGCCACCATATGCTTTGATAGACTTCAATGTAGGAAACTGTGAAGCAACAATTAATCTATAATCATTAGCTGTTACAGCTCTGTCTTGAGTTGCATAGTGCCTAGGCGCGTTAAATTTAATACTTTCAATACTTTCCTCAAAAGCACCACCGGATACAGCAGCCTTTGTAGTAACTACTACAGAATCAGCACCAGTAATTCCAGATTCATATGTAAAGACATCGGCCCCATTAGATTCATCACCATTTGTTGCACAATAGTTTACAGTAACAATATTACCAGTTTTTAGACTACGACCAAATACACCATCACCAAAAACTATACGATATTGGTTACCAGTATAACCTTCAATGTAGTATACAGGGTCAGTGCTGCTCACACCAAGTACTGTCAATGCTTTATTGTATCTTGTTATAGTATTATCTGATGCACTATTTTTTACGATAACATCAAGATTGTTGATATCCACATTATCATTAGGAATAACATACTTAGGAGGACTATTTTCATCATGCTCTTGATATGTAAAACTTAATAACTCGCCTTCAAAGATATGTACATTCTCTGCTTTGTATCCTGTTCCAAATGGTAGAGCTGTTGCAGCTTCAAGAGTTGCAAAGGTAAATGTTCTACCAGCACTTTCAGCTGTAAAAATTGTGCCTTTAGGAACTGTAACACTACTAGGGGATCCAGGAAACGCAATTTGTAAATCTACAGCTGCATAACCAGCTGACGCGCTTTTTGGTACATAGTTAAGTTCTTTGGCTCGAGATAAAACTGATTCTCTGAGGATAGATGTATCCAAGAACATTTCATTGGCTACCATGTTGACATAGTAACCATTGTAGAATGTATTGTAAGCAAGAATGTCAATCAAGTTAGAAAGGTTAGAACCCTCAAAGTCAAAGTCTTTGAACTCCGTGACAGTGCTCATATAATCTTTAATGTTTTGCTTGATACTGGCAAAATCTAATTCTGTGATTCTTATATTATTAACGGCCATTATCTTTGTCTCTCTAGTATTACATTAAGATTAATTGGTTTTGCATTACCCACTATCCCAAAAGTTATTGTAACAACCAATCTATTATCATCACCATCGGGGGAAGCCTTGACTTGAATTAATTTTGCTCTCGGTTCATGGTTTAAGATTGTAGCTTCTATCTTGTTTTCGATCTGTGAAGTAGTCAATCTACTAAAGTTCTCAAACAACATCATTCTTACATTACCACCGATGTCTGGTTGGAACACTCTTTCATAGGTATTGGTAGAAACGAGGTTAATTATTGACCGCTTTACAGCTTCCTCATTAGTAATCATTAACAAATCTTTCTTCTTCGGATGGACCGTAAGATTTGTTGGAATATCACTAAAGATTTTCTTTTGCTGTATAGTTTTAGTTGCCATAGTTCTATTTATATGTT
>Ga0187219_1001464_pt1 | contig 11315 bp, 23 predicted proteins | sample 13SPOviralmetaG_FD_130162 | JGI IMG/M metagenome (GOLD analysis project Ga0187219, IMG submission 130162) | Marine viral communities from the oligotrophic San Pedro Time Series (SPOT) site, San Pedro Channel, CA, USA - 13 SPOT_SRF_2010-07-21... | ecosystem: Environmental > Aquatic > Marine >... | reverse complement strand
AGATAACCCATCACGACTATCAGGTACATAATTGAGGAAACAGCTAATAGGAAGCCCACGACTTGTTCCCCCGTTACTAAGTATAGGAGTGCTAAACATGAACCAACAATTGGAACTGTAGTGATAAAGTCTTTGAGCCAATTCAAAATCTGTGTGACCTTTGTATGTGGCTGCAAAGACGGATGCTCTTGCGAAGGCTTCTTGTGCATGTGTTTCATTCTCCCATAAATATCTATCTTTAATTGTGTCTAAACTAAACTTATCTAATAATTTTTCATTACTATAATTAATTTTTATACCAAGATATTCCTTGATACCCACCTTGTCTTCGACCATTACGTATTCTCCTTGTCATGTATGTCAAGCATAATTATACCATAGTGTAATATTTTAAGCAAGTCTTTCCTGTTCTTACCATCTTTATTTCCATAGCGTTTAGCATACTTCATAATGTTACCTATACAAAATCCTTCACCATGTCCTGAATCAATAATAACATCAGTTGCTTGGTATTTATCTGAAGCATAATGTTGACTATAAGTATTATCAATATACTTTTTAAGTTCTAAAAGACTTTCATTTTCTTTAAATTTATAATCCATCGTTTCTCCAGTCGTCAGGTAAAGTATCTTCACTGTACCAAATAAAATTATTTGTTTCAGCCCATTCAGCATGAGTTCGTTTTGTTCCATTCTTACGTACCTTTGCTCCCGGCATAGGAGAAAAAGGTTTTTGAAATAAGAAAACTAGCTCTGTATCTTTAGGCAAGGCTTTTCTTATGTGAATATATTTACTGTACTCAGCATGATCCCAGAACCTTCCCTTTGCTTCTAACAAAATAGTTTTGCCATTTATTTTTCTAACAAAATCTGCTTCGTATTTATGTTCAACGACATAGTGTACAACATCCCAATGATGTTTCCAGTCTTGTAATATTCCTAAATGAATATCATATTCCCACAGACTATCATATCCTTTAGGAACATTAACTTTTTTAGGTCTAGGTTTTCTAGGTACTCTTTTTGGCATTAGTGTGAAACTCTATCAAGTCTTTTCTGAACTTCAAGAGACAATAACGTTGATAAGTCTTGTATAATTTGAGTATCAAAATTATCTAAAGATTCATTGTCCTGTTCTAATACTTGTCCTAAAGTAATAATTGCGTTTTCTAATTCTGTTTTATTAAGATGCATCGTTTAAATCCTTGATATTTATATCGTTTATATTTTTTATTTTTATTAATTTTTTAACTTTTTTAACAATCCATTTTAGTGTAAATGCAGATAATCTTATTTGTTGATTTGCATACACATGAGTATCTGTAGGTAAAAGTTTGTGTGCATTTTCATATGTTATTTTTTTCCCTTCTTCTTCAGACACTAATGTTTTTACCCAATCAACTAATAAAAGTAAAGATTTGTTTCTAATTTGTTTTGCTTTTTTTCCGTTCATAATATCTCCTCAACGTTTGGAACTTTTACAACTTTAGTTAAATACACAGGACCTTTAGAATAATTAAATCCTCTTAGTCCCTGTCCATCATTACTATCTTTATGACATTTATATTTATAAGGACAATAAGTACACTCTCTTGCAAGTTTCATGTTACCTGATTTACCTTCAGGTACGTCAGGATAACAAAAAATAGGTGGAGTTTTTCTAGCAACAATTCTTTTAATTGTTTTGATTCTATTTTTAATATTAGGCTTATCTAAATCTTGAGGTCTAAATAAAGTAAGCTCTCCATTCTCTTTATTCATAGCAAGAAAACCACCTTGTGAAGTCTTCTCTGCTGCTTCGTACCCAGCTAACTGTGCAAGGTATCCAAAGGTATCTTGTTCTGCTAGTGTTCCATCTTTAAACTTTTTAAAAGCAAAGCCTGAAGCAGTTTTAATATCAACAACTTCTCCATCAATTTTACAATCCATGTGTCCTTTAATACCACTAACTGTAACTTCTTTTTGTTCAGCTTCAACTTTATGCCCAGCAAGTTTAACAAAAAATATCATTAAAACTTCAAGCAAATGTCCGTACAAAAATTTAATTAAAGTGCTCGGTTGAAGTTGAGTATCAAAGTCTCGTTCTTCGTTCATGTCATACCACAGTTGTCTATCAGGCTTACCAATATTAGACATACGAAGACTGGGAGTTTTAACTTTATTGTTTCCTCTCGGTGTCCCCCATTCTTTTAATGCTTCAGACATACTGTCTCCGAATTCTTTTAAAAGTTTTGGAGTTAATTTTAAAGGTTTGTCTTCAGACAAAACTCCGATAGTAGAATAAATATCTTCTATCAGTGTATCAAGTTTTTTCTGTTTCATATTTATCCTCATAAATTTTTAAAATTTTTGCAGCAAACTTAGCATCTAATTTTTTCCACTCACCTTTTTCTTCAAAAGAAAAAAACGAAGCAATCGTTAGAACTTTTTTTTCTGCATGATTTTTATTTTGAACCTCGCACAAATGAGTAATTTTATAATCTCTTAAGGGAGTCGTATGATTATACTGTGCTAATCTTTTTTCAGGAGTAATGGTTTGTCCAAATTTAACCCACCCCGGAATTGTATCACATTCAATAACATATATCCACCCTTTATTTTTTTCAGGAAAACCACTACAACATCCTACACCATATTTTTTTTCCATTAATTTTTTAAGTCCGGGTGTAGATAGATATCTTTTTGTTTTTTCTTTTAAATAATCTACACCATCTTGAAGAGAAAACCTAGATTCTAGTATCTTTTTTTCTACTTCTTTTAAAGCTTCTAATTCTGTTTCAATTGGTTCTAACTCGTTAGTTTTAATATTTAATTTATATCCAAAAGGAATTGTTGAAGTGGTTCTTGTTTGTAAAGGTAAATCTAGTGATTGTCCTTCTACTTCTTGCATTAACCTTTCAATCTTTTTTTCTTTTTGTTTAATTGTTTTTAGTTTTTGAGAAACGCTTTTGAAACTTCCGAGAGGTCTTCCAGCTTTCTTTCTAGGTGTTCCATCTTTCTTTAATAAAAAAGAACCATCGGAGTTTACCATATAATTTTCAGGATTAACTTCCCACTCTTTGATTAAATTTGTTTCTGTTTCAGTATTAATGTGTGTCACTCCAATTGTCTCCTATCTTGTATTCCCCATCCATAGGACAGCGAAGATTAAAATGTTCTCCTGCTTCTATAATAGATTCCACAGCAATCTGTCCAACCTTATTAGCTCGACAACCTGATACTTCTATTTGCCATTCATCATGTATATTAGCTACAAACTTATGTTTTGTTCCACCAAGTTCTAATCTTTCCTTTAAAATACATAAAGCTTTCTTCATCAAAATTGCACCACCACCTTGAAGTAAAGTATTTAAAGCAGCATGTTTATGTCTTAAAAAAATTTTACGACCATCTAAACCTTTTAAGTATCCTTTTGTAGATGCTCCGTCAACTTTTGTCTTAAGAGACTTAAGTGCTGGGAGACTACTAAGAAAGCGTTCTCGCAACTTCTTACCGTCTGCTCTGCTTCCTTTAACGATGCTTCCAATCTTTTCATCTCCTGCTCCGTAAATGAGGGCATAGATGAAAGTTTTTGCCTGATCTCTTGATTCAAGTCCAGCAAAGTTTTGGTTAGTCGTGTGAATGTCTCCGTTAATAATTTCATTTATATACTCCTTGTCAGCCATGTAGTGTGCTAACATTCTTAATTCTAAACCACTTGCATCTACACCTACAAGCTTATTACCTTCAGCTACAGTCCAACACGATCTACATTCCTTACCATAAGGGCTGTACACAGCAGGAACTTGAGCCATGTTTGGGCTTCGGTGTGCCATTCTCCCTGTAATAGCTCCCGTTGAAATAACAGAACCATGAACTCTACCATCATCTTTAACAGCATCAATCCAAGACTCTACTTGGGCAGCCCGTTTTTGAAGTAATAAAAACTCTGCAATTAATTGAGCTTCTTTAATGTGAGAAATTTTATTGAGAGTCCCTTCGTCTACAATAGGTTGTCCTGTAGGTGTAAATCTTTTAGGCTTCCATCCAAAGTCTATTAAATACTCACCAATTTGTTTACGACTTCCAAGATTAAACTCTTGCAATTCTTTTCTCATAAAAGGAGTTATATTTTTTGAATCAACTCTTTCTTCATACTCAAGTTTTGTGAGTCCTGATTTAGAAAGATGCCCATCTTGTTTAAGTTTAGGTATAACTTTTTTGACATCAACCCACTTAGGTTTAAAAGTATTATGCACTTCATGCACAACCTCTTTCTTTCGTTTGTTTAAAGAACTAAGAAGAAGAGTAGCATTCTTTTCATCAAATAAAAAGCCATTCATCTGTTGATCTTGTAACACTTTACAAGTTTGGTGTTCTAATTCAATAGATTGTTTTGAGAAACCTCTTCCATCTGCTCTAAGTTTTTCTAAAACTTTTTTATTCAAACGAACATCTTGAATACAATAGTCTAACATTTCCTGACTAAACTCTGTAAAGTTAGGAGACTTAGACTTAGGGCAATTGAGTTTCCATCCCCACTTTTCTAAACTATGACCACCTTCTCGTGTTGGGTGGAGTAATCTTGATAGGGTCAAGGTATCAAGAATATGAGCATGTTTATAGAGGGATACATGCTTTAGTTTTTCTATAGCAGGAATATCAAAACCAATAATGTTGTGTCCAACTAATGTATCGGCTGATTTTAAAAACTCAATGCCCTCGTCTATTTGATTTGGATCAAAAGAATACACGTTATCAGCTTCATCTATTGCAACAATACACCAAATTTTAGTAGCAGGTGGATGGACTTCCATGTTTCCTGTTTCCATATTTTTAGAAGTAAACTCCCAAAGTAATCCGTCTGTTTCAATATCAAAAACTAATTCCATTATATTCTCCTAAAACGCAGTTAAGCTATCTTCCTCTGAGTTAAACTCAGTATCAAAATGTTCAGATAATCTACCTGTTTCTTTATCATAAATTAAAGAAGTAGCCATACCCACATCACCTGTATATCTTGATTTAAGTACACGTAATTTTGTAGTCCTAGCTTCTTCAGGGTCGTCTGATTGTTGATTTCGTTCTAATGCAATAACACAATCAGATAACTGACCAATGCTATTAGAGCCCCGAAGATGTGAGAGACTTACTTCAATACCATTCTCGTGTCCTTTGTTTCCATCGACACGTCTAAGATGTGATACAAGAATTAACCCTGCACCTGTCTCTTCAACTAAACTTCTAAGTCTAGTCATAATATTATCAATAGCTCGTCTCTCATCTCCTTCTGCAAGGGCACTCACCAGCATATGCAAATGATCTACGACCACCCACTTACAATCACAACCAACAATTAAGTATCTTAATTTTGCAAAGATATCATCAATTTCATTTGTTCCAAAATGAGCATGAATAAATACTTTATCATTTGAAAATATTTTATCAAACATATTCATTAAAGTATCCTCATCAAACTTCTCTCGTTCTTGATCAACATACAATCTAGCATTGGCTTCAATTGAAAGAACACCATCAACTGTTCGTCTCCAATCTTCTTCTAATGCTATGATACCTACGTTGTCCTGTGTTTGTTTGACAAGCCAATGTTCAAGCTCTCTAGTAATACTAGATTTACCTAATCCTGTACCCCCTGTAAGAGTTACAAGCTCACCTTGTCTCAAGCCATAAAGTTTTTCATTTAACCCTTGCCAAGGATAAGGTACACTCTCTTTCTTTTCTCTGTTTAAAAATTCTTTTTTCTTTTCAGATACTCTGATTATTCCACTGGGAGTATAAAGTTTTGCATCCCACCAAGCACTTGTAAATTGTTGATAACTACCCTTCATCAACATATCATTAGCATCCTTGTATCCATTTGGAAGGGTTACAATCTTAGCTTTGCCGGGTTTAAGTATTGTTGCTACTTTCTTAGCAGCTTCTTGTCCTTGTTTATCTTTATCAAAACAAAGAACAATGTTATCAAAACTTTCTACGTACTCTAAGTTTTCTTTAATATCTTTAACAGCAGAAGATGCACCTCGGATAATAGAAACGACAGCCCACTTACTACCAAGTAGTTCGTAAGCTGCCATAGCATCACACTCCCCTTCGGTTATGGTTAAGTATTTCCCACCACCTTTAAAAAGTTGTTGTCCAAATAAACCTACTCCATTAGGAGATACATCAAAGGAAAACTTCTTATCTCTAACATATCTAACTTTATTAGAAGTTAATTCATTATTAATATACAATGGATAGATATGTTGAGCTAATTGTCCTGCACTATCATAAACAACTTTAACTCCATACTTCTCGGCTGTTTCTTTAGCAATGTTTCTATCTGAAAGTTTTGCAAAGACACCTCCATGAGCATTGAGTTCTCGAACTGTTTCTGTTACTTTTGATTTAATATTATTAGAATTTGTATAACTAGAATTATTTATACCTTTGGGAAAGAATTCATCACAGCTAAAACATTTAGCTGATCCATCCTCATTAACTGATAAAGCATCACTACTCTGACACGCTGGACAGGGCTGATGATACTTAATAAATTTCAAATTTTGTTCCATGTTTGACCCTAAAAAAAGCTAGGCATCTAAATAAATAGACACCTAGCATGGAGATAATTACGAAGTTTCAGAATTCTCGCTAGATTCTTCTTCAACTTCAGTTTCAGATTCAACTATTGCTTCGTCTCTACCTTTGAGTAACTCTTCCAAGTTAGCTCTATGAGTACGACTAGCAAAGTCTAAGGCTTCAATGATTACCTGAAGGTTGCCAACCTTTTGAACAATAACAGTTGCTTCTTGCTTTGCTGCACTATCACTAATGTTATTGACATCATAGTTAGTAGTAGTTTCATCATTATTAATTGTAATAATCATTAAAACTCCTCCCCACCTTCGAGGGCTTCAAACTCTGCACCATCACTAGACTTGTATTGAACTAAGTCTAATACTTGCATAGCTTGAAAGTCTAAACCTTTAAAGTCCCCAAACTTATTTGAAACTTCCCACTCATTATATTGAATCTTAACTCGTGATCCGTTTCCAACAAGCTCATCTAATGGAACTTTGTTAGTATCAAGAAGTAAAGGTGCTTTTCGAACCATTCCATTTGGTCCGTTTACTTTACGCTTGAAATTTAAAGAACGACCAACAACTTCATCGTTGACTGTCAAAGTTTTCACCCTGAATCCACGACTTTCAAAGTCATTAGCCACCTCATCACTTACTACTAAATCAACTGTATACACAGGCTCAAACTTAGTGTTAGGTGTTGTTACATTAGCCCAGTAGGCTACTCCTTCTTGTATTGCCATATTTTTCTCCTTGTTTTTGGCTTTATTGCGAAACTAATTATACAGGCTGACAATCTTTTTGTCAACCCCTTTATTTAAAAATGTCATTAAAATTTAAAATAGAATTTTCTGTTAAGACAACTCGAAACTTATCTTCTATTTTATCTACAGTATATCCAAGTTTATTAGAATAAAATTCTTCATAATTATTGTCTATATATTGAGTAAAAAAACGATACTCATCTTTGGTTAGTTCTCTACTATATTGTTCCCTTTCGTATATATAATTCATGCAACCTCCTGTGTTGTCCACCAAGTAGGCTTAGTTCTATTGCGTTCCCATTTGGCATAGTGTTTTTCGTTAATGCAGTAATCACGATAAGCAACAATAGCATCCTCATTTTTATACTCCTCGGGCATAGCCTGTGCTAGTGGTGTTAAACTTGTATGTGTAATGTTGTCAGGCATCTTACTCAATGGTTCTTCTAGCTTGACAACACTTGCATGTTTCCTGCCATACCTGTACTCATACTCCATACCTAATGCTAGGAAGTGTCGATACAACCATGAGTAGTTAGAGCTAGATTCTCTAGCCCATATAGTACATGGATGATTCCAGTATGCACGTTTGTAAAGTCCATTAGCATCTGCATACTCATCACCATCTAGTTCTCGGTGTGCTGTGCATAACATCTGTGCTGTTTCAAGTGGCATCTTGACTAACATCTTATCAGGCTGTGCTTCTGCTGATATAGTAGGACACTCATCAAAATAAAATATGTTCACTCACCACCCTCAATTTCAAATGCTTCATTAAGATGATACAGTAAATCTGCTATGGCATGTACCTCTTGGATATCTATACCACCATACTCAAACAAACTAGTAACTCCACTTCTAGATTTACGATAGTTATTTTTAATCCATTCCAAATGTCTTGCTGGAATTTTAACTGTTATTTTTTTCTCGTTCATTTACCTTGCCCTCGATATTTTTTGAAGTTGCTTTTCTTATTCTTGTTCATGGTAGAGAAAGCAACATTACCTCTACCTTGACTTGTCTTTTTACCTCTGCCTTGTGTAGCAGATACATGAGCAGATTTATTCCACGTCTTCGCCATACCTATTCTCCTCTATAGTTGCTCTGCGTTTGTCTCTATACTCTGTAACCCTTCGACCATCAGCATAGTCAACAGTTTGTTTATACCATAACCCATCTTTGTATCTTGTATCAATAGCTATAATTGCTTTAGCTTGTTTTTCTAATTCAAGTATCTCTCGTTGCTGTTCAACAGCTTCATTATGCTGTGTCATTTTGGTTCTCTCAATTTTTTTAGTTCCATAAGTTCATCCCATTTGTAAAACTGTTTAGTCTCTGCATCCCAAAAGTTACCACGCTGTACATTGGATGGTACATGTGGTTCTACCTTATCATCTTCAACTAAGTACATATACAAAGTTGTCATTGATAAAAGTAAAACAATACCTACGACTGCTAACATAAATTCCATTTGTCCTCCAAATTATTTTATTATTTTTTTATAATTAGTACTACTTGTAATGCTTTCAAACTTTATTCCTAGCAATCGGTGAATTCTGTCCTCATATAGACTGACTTGATCTTCTACTAATCCTTGTTCTTTAACAGTAAGTAAATCCCAATCTACATCTATAGATTTAGGATCAAGTTTAAGCCTATCAAATATCTTCATAACTTCATCTGAAACTATGTGTTTAGCTTTTACTTTGGCACTAACTTTTTTACCTTTATAGGATATCATATCAGAAGCCTAGCTGTCAATAGACACATACTTAAAAGGTCTAACAGACATCATGTTTTCCATGAAGAATTGTCTGTAATCCCCATCAGTATTGATACAACCACCTACTAATATATCATCATCAGAGTTGTATTTAATATCTGATACAGTCAATAGCATTCGTTGTTCATGCTCACCTGTTTCAATCTTGTGGTACTTAAACATTAAACCATACCCTTGAAAGAATGCTTTGCCTACAGCTTTTTCTATGATTGTATATTCTTTATCCATCAGTTAGTTCCTCCAGTTTATCTTTTAGTTCTTGAATAGTATCTTGTAAGTCTTCAACAGTTTCTCTTAACTCAACAACCTCTGAGTTTAAATCTATGATATCCTCTTGTGCATTGTCGATACTAGACTCTACATCTTCTTGTCTAAAGGTTAAGTCTCCAATTCTATTAGCTATCCTATCATCTAGGCTTTCAATACCATCATAAAGTTCCTCGAACTTCCTATCCATTTCAACTTCAGCTATCTCTGCATCAGTTGCTTGTAAGTGTTTATTTATTGTCATTTTACCACCTCGATTATATCTTCAACATAAATACTACCCATTTCGTCAAACATTCCTATGTCTGAACCTTTTACATCAACAAGTAAAGTTGTTTTAAAACCTCTTCCCTGCTTAATGCTTTCCATAGCTGTTGCTTTTGTTGGAACTCCTAATTGTTTTGTAATTAGTTTTGTTCCTTTTTTAATTGTTTCAAATCCTTCAATCATATTGCCCTCGCATTTATTAAATCAATTACAAAGCCTGAAGTATCCTTCTTGGCTTCACCTTTTTCGATAAGACCTACCACCACTTGAGTTTCATCTAAGAATCTCATGTCATGTTTGTCCCCATCAATTACTTTAAATCCTTTGAACACTTTAGGTAGAGCATCACGAAAGACTACTGCTATGTTGTTTGATACCTTGTCAATTAGAGAAGCATACTTATCATTAGCTTCGGAATAACTCCAAGTTAAATGATAATTAGGTATGTGCTCTACCTTCCTTGTAGGGATTTTTGTATAGTCATAGAACTGTATCTGTGGAAACATGGCAAAGATATGTTCATGCCCATCAACCTCGATATGTTCCCACTGAATATCACTTGTACCATTAAGACGTAGGGCAGGTTTTTTACCCAACCTATCACACTCCTTCAAGAATTTATTTACGTCTTGTACAAGCTGTCTCATGAACTCCTGCTGGTCGTTTAAGAAGAGTAGAGATTTTCTAATTCTAGACTGCTGAACATTAGTAAATTTACCCATACCTGCTGTGTTCAAACAAGGCACATTACACTTGGCAACTTTAGCATATGGACACAAAGTATTCTTGCCATCTGCTAAATCATCAGGTGCTAAATAAATTATCCGACTAAACCATTCGTCAGATAGCTTGTTGCTCTTTTCAATCTTGGTGCTACCACTTGATAGCAAATTATATTTAGGCATCTTGTCTCTCCTCCAAAGATATTAACATTTTTATAATAGACTTTAAAATAAACTCTTCAATGTAATCATACAGTTCATGCTCTGCAATCTCAGAAGGATTATCACCTAACAATACATCTTGATAGATGTTGTCAATAAATTTATTTTGCTGTGCTTCAGATAGTCTTCCAAGAATTGGAAAGTCTCTCAAGCATACCTCTTCAACGATTTGATATATAGTTTGCATATTTATCTCCTAAAAAATTAAATGACAGTTTTGTGTTGTAGTAAACTGCCAAAACTACACCTAGGTTAACTAGAAAATTCTGCTGTCAACTCCTCAATAAGTTTGTAGACATCAAAGTCTCCACTTATAGTTTGAAGTCTGAGTTTAGTAGTCATCTCATGCTTTGTTGTATAAGGTAGTTGCCATACAATTTTTAATTCAGGGATTGAAACACCATATGTTGAAATATTGTCTAACCATATGCCTTGTTTAGTAGCATAAGAACTATATTCAAAACCATTAGATTTTTGAAATGCTTGGACTAAATCTTTTAGTTCTTTTTGTTCAGCTTTAATAGTTTCTTCAAGCTCTCTGTATTGTTCTACAAGTCTTGAAATTACTTCAATCCTTGCTTCAACATCAGATTGAACTGCTTGAACATCTTTACGAGCCTTAAACTTATTAAGTTTCTCAGCTTCAATTTTACTTACAACCTGTTCTACAACTAGGTCTTGGTCTTTTACTCTCATCTGTGCCATAATATATCTCCATAAATATTAGCGTT
>Ga0187219_1001463_pt1 | contig 11316 bp, 29 predicted proteins | sample 13SPOviralmetaG_FD_130162 | JGI IMG/M metagenome (GOLD analysis project Ga0187219, IMG submission 130162) | Marine viral communities from the oligotrophic San Pedro Time Series (SPOT) site, San Pedro Channel, CA, USA - 13 SPOT_SRF_2010-07-21... | ecosystem: Environmental > Aquatic > Marine >... | reverse complement strand
TATTTCTATTATATACACAATAGATAAATACATAACGTACCGTAAGAACAAAAAAAATACCTAGTAAATGGGTAAAGACTTTACAATAAGTATAGGTAATATAATATGGATAATAGGCGTAATTTTTATGGCTGGTACTGTATTTGCTAACATTTCACAGTTAGGCAAAGATATTATAGTGCTAGAACAAAGATTAGAAAAAAAGATAAAGATTATTAACGAGTGCGAAGATAGGCTAATAGAGTTAGAAAAAGAATTAGCACGCACTAATTGCATACATAAATAATGTTAAAGTATTTTGATTTTGAAGAGTTTGACAGTCCAGACGAAAAAGGTAGCGGTTTACCTATTTCTGATGGTGGAAAAATGAATTTAGATTTTTTACACAAACTAGACGAAGCACGTAGTTTAGCTGATGGTACACCGTTTAAAATAACTAGCGGTTACAGAAGTAAACAACACAATATGAAAGTGGGCGGACGTATAGGCAGTAGCCATTTAAAAGGGTGTGCAGTAGATATTTTAGCAACAACAAGCGTAGAACGTAGTAACATACTAAACGCTCTGTTTAAAGTAGGATTAGGTAGACGTGTAGGCATAGCTAAAATGTTTATACACGTAGATATGGATATGGATAAACCAAGTGCGATATGGCTTTACCAATAGGAGGTATTATTAAAGAGTTATTTAGTGGCGGTGTTACTGAATTAATTGACGAGGTAGTAACTAGTCAAGAAGAAAAACTAGTATTAAAAGCTAAGTTTAAAGAACTAGAAACCGAGTACACCAAAGTAATAGAAGATAACGTAACTGCAAGATGGCAAGCGGACGCTAACAGTACGTTGTTAGCAAGAAACGTAAGACCATACACGTTAATCTTTCTTTTATTTATATTTGTTGTAATTAGTTTCTTTGATGGTAATATTGGCGAATTTGCTTTAGCAGATGGCTACCAAGAAATTTACCAGAGTTTACTAATTGTAACTTTTACTGCGTACTTTGGAAGTCGTGGTATGGAAAAAATAACCAAAATTAGACAGAATGGCAAACAATCGTTATAGATTAAAACCAGACGAAGAACAATTAATACACAACTACCGAAAATACAAAACCAATAACATACTAGTTATAGGCGACTTACACGAGCCATTCTGTTTAGATGGATATTTAGAGTTTTGCCAAGAGCAATACGACACCCACCAATGTACAGAGGTAGTTTTTATAGGCGATATTATAGACAACCATTATAGCAGTTACCACGAAACTAGTGCGGATGGTATGGGCGGTGCTGACGAATTAGAATTAGCTATAAAGAAAATATCTAAATGGCGTAAAGCGTTTCCAGTCGCTACTGTTTTAATAGGCAACCACGACCGTTTAATAATGCGTAAGGCACAAACTTCTGCAATACCTAGTAAGTGGATTAAAAGCTACAAAGATGTCTTAGAAGTACCGCAATGGGATTTTGTAGAACGCTATGTTAAAGACGATGTACAGTATATTCATGGCGAAGCTGGTACTGCACGTACTAAGTGTCGTGCCGATATGATGAATACGGTGCAAGGTCATTTACATACACAATGCTACACAGAACACTACGTAGGGCAAAATTACCGTATCTATGGTAGTCAAGTAGGTTGTGGCATAAACCACGAGAGCTACGCTATGGCTTACGCTAAGGCTGGAAAAAAGCCAGCAATAGGGTGTATGGTAGTTAAAGAAAATGGCACGCAACCCATAAATATCTTAATGGACTTGTAATCAGTTACTTACGCAAAAAGCGTAACAACCAAGTAACACAAACAAGAAGTATATATATATATATATATTAATAGTTTATAGTATATATAGTTATAGTTATATATATATAGCTTTATTTTAAATTTATTATATCTAGTAAATTTAACTTTACAAAAAAAAACTTTATAAAAGATTAGGTTTATAAACTAAAATGTGTTTATATTTGCGTATTATTAATTTAAACTATACACAGAATGACAAATTTTCATTATCCCTTATCAGAAAGCAATGACCCAAAAATAAAAAAAGTATTAAAGCCAAAAATCGTTGTAAATTTATCTAACCATACAACGGGTTATTGCTACTATTGTGAAGAGCCTAAAAATGACATTAATAATTCTTATTGCTGCAAAAGTTGTGAAGATGCAGAAATTAAATTTAATCAAATGGACAATTAATAATAAATAAAAACATCAACACCCTATACTTAACGGTATGGGGTTTTGGTGGTATAAACCAAATATTAATTTAAACAATACACAGAATGATAGACCCAAACGAATTCCAGAGCATTTTTAACGATACTGTCTTACAAGTGCAAAAAGTTAAACTAGGCGATGTAAACTATAATATACTTTGCAAAGAACTTGTACTAAAAGAATTATCAGACCTTTCAGAGCAGTCAGAGGCATCTTATTCAAACGATAATAATAATTTGATGGCTAACTATTCCGAGGGTAAAAAAGTGGCTTACAATTTAGCTATTGAGATATTAAAAGACATACACAAATCTATTAATAACTTATAATATGAGCCAGAAAACTAAAAACGATTTTATTACATTTGCTTTAGCTATGTTTGTAGCTGGAACTGTAATACTAGCAGACTACATAGGACTTATACAATTAACTTTAACAAATCACTAATGACAAAGCAAGACACATTAAACAAGCTATTTAAAGATAATGGCTTAGTAGCCGAAGATGTATTTAAGCATCAACACTACACAATCATAACAAGAAGCGGTATCGACAAGCTATGTGCTTCTTTAGGCATATCTATATCTTACGAGGTAATTAAGTGCGAAAGTAACTTTGCAGTAGTAAAAGCACACGCAACTATTGAGACTGGTGCAACTATCGAAACCTTTGGTAGTGCTTTAAAAGGTCAAGACTTTAAAAGCGGTTCGACTAACACGTGGTACGTAATGGAAATGGCAGAAAAACGTGCAATGTCTAGGGCGTGTTTAAAGTTAGCTGGGCTATATAGTCTAAATGTCTTTGGCGAAGATGAAAGTGAAAGTTTTAAAAAGTAAACATTAACCATTAACAATTATATTATGAATTTAGAAATGAAAGGTAGAGTAGTAAAAATGCTAGATAAACAATCTGGAATGACAAAAGCTGGTAAACAATGGATGAAACAAGGTATCGTAATAGATAACGGTGCTAAGTACAATTCAGAGGTGTGCTTTAATTTTTTTGGAGAAGATAAGCTATCGTTATTAGATGGTTTAGAGCAAGGGGATAATGTCGAAATATTATTTAACTTGTCTAGTAGAGAATACAAAGGTAATTACTATACTAGTGCTGATGCGTGGAAAATACAAAAAGTAGGTTTAACAGAAGATACAGACGAGAGTAATATTAACGAAGATTTACCCTTTTAATTATGGCAAACTGGAACGAATACACATACGAAGATGGTACGCCTTATAACGGTACAGAAGCACCAGTAGGCTATTATGGCGAACTTGCTACACTAACACTAAAAAAGATACCAGTACCAGACAAAAACGATAAAACTAAGTACAAATATGCTTTTGTAGTCAAAAACCCAAAGTACAATAGAGTAGCAAGGCTACGAGATATGCAGCTACTTAAATACTATTCAGATGCTAAACAAGAGGGCGACACCTTTTATATGGTAGGAACTGAATACGAAAGCAGCAAGTTTTATAGCGATTTAATACAACAAGGATATAGTGTACAAGACGATTTTAATTTAGGAAAATATGAAAAATAAGACAAGTAATTTATTAGCACAAGCACAAAGTTTAGTTACTTCTGTTACTGGTACAGATATACCAAAGTCTGCACGTAGCGAAGTAATGAAGCAAGTGCGTGCGATATATAGACAAATTAAAGATATTGACGAGCCTATATATAAAGTTTTAAACGATGACGATAACCATAAAACAACACACAACAAATGATAGGATTAAAAACTGAAATAGAACTACTAAAAAACATTACTTCTGATGTTTTAGGAATACCAGTAGATAATATAAATGTACAAGGTAAAACAGAAGAGCAAGTATTAGCACGTTTAGTAGTATGTAATATACTTATGCAAGGCGGTATAAAGCCATCTACGTTAGCTTTACATTTCTGTAAGCACAGAACTAACTACTACCATTATAAAAAGCTACACGCACATTATACGGATTACGAAAAAGATTACCCAAAGTATAACGAAGCATATATGTTAGTATTAAGTAAGTACCAAAGCACAAGCAAAGGAAGCTTTAATAAAAATTTAAAGAAGATGTCTGCGATAGACGAAATAAATGTAGCTTTAGCAAATTTAAAACATTATAAAAACCAATTAGAAAAAACGATATGAAATTAAACCAGAAACAAAAAGTGCTAAGGCACTTAAAAGAAGTAGGTGCATTAACACCAGTACAAGCATTTTTCGATTATAGTATTATGAGATTAGCAGCAGTTATCTTTGACCTTAAAGAAGATGGGCACAATATTAAAACAACAATACTAAAATCTGAAAATAAGTTTGGCGATAAAATAAGCTACGGACAATACAAACTAGAGCAAGAAAATGAATGGCTACATTAAATTACACAGAAAAATACTTGATAACGGTCTATTCGCTGATGCTGAACTATTAAAAGTTTTTGTCTGGTGCATACTAAAGGCTAACACAAAGTCTAACATAGTGTACGGTCGCAAAGTAGACGTAGGACAGTTTATTACTGGTAGAGTGTCTGCAAGCGAAGAGTTACACATAAAGCCTAGCACAGTCTACAAGCGTTTGTTAAAGCTGAAAGCACAAGACTATATAGAAATTGATAGCAATACTAAAAACACATTAATAACTGTTATAAATTTTAAGTCTTACCAGCTTGAAGAGGTTAAAAAACAAAGAAACCTAGAGGACGTTACAAGCAAGTTTTTTAACGAGGTATCTAGTTTTGCCGATAGGTACACAGATGTTACCTTAGAAGCCTTTACAGACTACTGGACTGAACCAAACAGAAGCAAGACGAAGCTAAGATATGAGTTACAAAAAACATTTGATATAGCAAGACGTTTAAAGACGTGGAGTAAAAACGAGCAAACCTTTAAACCAAAAGAAAAAAAGAATATATTAGACACGTGGCAAGAAGCCAGAAATATGATTTAATTATGACAAAGCAAGACACAATAGATTTAAACCTTTTAATAGCAACCTTTAGATGTTTTCACGAACAACTATATAATTTAAAAGGCAAGCATAGTAAAGTAGTAAAGCTAAAGTTTAACAGACTAGTAGGAGTAGCAAGGGCGTACGAAAGCGAGATACTGAAATGGACTGATAGCAGCGAAGAGCTAGAATTAATTTACGATAACTTAATGGAGGTTATAGAAACTGTAAAAGAGCAAGTATATGAAGTATGAAACACGTTCTGCGTACGAGTTAGTAACTGGGTGGAAGTCTAACGACAAGTACGACACGCAAAAGTTAAACGATAAAAACAAAAAGAAAAAAGATAGAAAGTATGAAGATTTGGGAACGATACAACACAGACCAGAAACAGTTAAAAATAGACTGCGTTGATTTATTAAGTAAGTGCTATTTAATGTTAGGTCAAAAGCCAGACACGCAGCAAGTAGTATTAATGGCACAGTTATTATATAACGATTTAATTAAAGACTATGGTGGTTACGATATGGAAAAAGTATCTTTTATATTTGAGCAAGGTATAAAACACTCAGAAGATGGCGGTTTTGTTAATGTACGTAACTGGAATAAATGGTTAAAAGAATTTAAATATAATGGCGACCAGCAACAAACCTACAAAAAGGCTTTAGAGTGGAATGACATTAATAACGATAAGCTAATAGGTAATACAATTAAACAAGCAAAACGACTAAAATGAGAGAGGTATATATATTTTTAATAGCAATAGCAATTATCTTTACTAGCTTTACTTTATGGTATGAATACAGAAACGATAAAAGGTTTAGTAAATACAAAAGCGATATAGACAAGCTAAAGAATAAGGAATAAATTATGAAAACAAATGTTATTAAATTTACAGAACAAGAAATTGAGACTATTGAGTTTTTAGCGGTTCTTAAAGAAAACGATATGAAAACACACGCACAGTTAAAAAAAGATTTAGATAAAGTGTTTAGCCAGTACATAAGATGGTACTACGCAGACGACAACGGATTTGTAGAGTGTTATACTTGCGGTGTTTCTAAGCACGTTAAACAAATGCAAAACGGACATTTTCAAAGTCGAAAGCATACAAGCACAAGGTGGCTACACAATAGCAGTATAGCAAACTGTAAACCACAATGCCAAAAGTGTAACATCTGGAGCGAGGGCGAAAAATGGCAATACGGTAAAAAGCTAGAAGCTGAATACGGAGTAGAGGCAGTAGAAGAATTAGTACAACTAAGCCACAAAAGTATTAAGTACGATAAGCAAGACTTAATATCTTTAATACAACACTACAAAATGTTATTAAAAGAAATATGTGTATAAATACTTATTAACACGCTTGCAATAGTCAAACTTTTTACTAATATGCACGTATGTTAAGTAACAAATTATGTAAAGAGTTAAAAGCCATAGCTGCTAACTTCATACCATCCAAAGACTTAGACGATTTAACGCAAGAAGTCTTTTTACAATTATTAAGTTTACCAGAAGAAAAACTAAAAGACAAATTAGAAAATGGTAACATCTACGGTTACTTTAATCGTATGTGCAAATTAAGTTATTATAGTAGTACAAGTCGTTATTATTATACATACAAAAAAGACCACGAGCTAATAACTTACAATACAGAAGTATTTATACAAGCCTTAAAGTACGCAGATAAAAAACAAACACCAGCACATTTATATATTATTAATAACGAGGTATATATAAATAGGATACTAACAGAGTTATACTGGTACGAGCGTGAACTGTTTAAACTGTACGTTTTAGGCGACAACAATGGGCGTAACTATACATACAGTACCCTAAGCGACATAACTGGTATAAGTCGTATGAGCATATACACAACTATAAAAGGCGTAAAGTCTTACATAGATAAAAGACTAAAAGAATTAAACAATGGTGTATAAAGAATTAGCAGAATTAATAGAATACGACATACCATATATAGAAGTGTATAATGAGGTAGGCGAATTAGAATACGTATTAGATTTGGATAACTTACAATTTGACGATATTGATGTAATGGTAATGCCTAACTATCAGTCTTACGGAATAATAAAACTAAATAGAGATTATGGACGACAAAAAAATGACACGACCGAGCTTAATGATTAAAAGCTACAACTATCTAAAAGCATTTAGTAAACGTGTACTAGGTGGTTTTGAAAATGTAGACGCATCAACTTATTACGATAGAGCTTATATATGTAGCAGATGCCCAGAGCTAACGCCAGAAGTAGAATGTAACGTATGCGGATGTCCGATAGAAACAAAAGCAGCGTGGAAAACAGAAGAATGCCCTAAAGGTAAATGGAAAAAGGTAGAATAAATATTTATAGAGTATTAATACTTTAATGTAAGAGTGTGAATAGCCATTTATGGTATTAGTATTCTTTTTATAAATTAAAAAATGACAGAAGAACAAAAAGAACGTATTTTAAAAGTTTGGGAATTTTGTAAGACTGGTCAAGCAAAGACTAAAGAAGCAAAAGCCGAGCTTATAACACTATACAACGAGATACACAAAACAAGATACAAGACTACTAGTAATTGTAGTAGCTGCATTAACACGTGTTATCAAGGTATAAAAAAGCTAGTAAATGAAATACAGATGTAAGTGTAAGGTGTTTGAAGTACACAAGACTACTATAAAAGTAATAGATGGTAAAGTAATAAAGCCAGAAACATTTTGTACAGAGTGCGAAACGTATGGCGAATACATAAAAGAGCATAAGGGTTTTGGCTCTATAATAAAAAGACCACAAGGCACAGTAAGTTCTAAAAAAGATATGATATAATGAAAACACCAAACTACTACAAGGGTAAAGTATATGGCTACGAAGCACACGAAGTTATAGAAGATTTTGCTGGCGACAACTATAATATAGGCGTGGCTCTTGCTTATCTTATGCGTGCTGGTAAAAAGCCAGACAACGATATTACAAAGGACTTACAGAAAACGATAGACCACCTAAATTTTGAGATAAAAAGACAGAACAATATTAAAGAAGCAAGAGAAAAAAATAAAAGAATTAAAAAAATACTCAAATGCAACTATTAGCAACTAACCAAGTTTACCCAAACAAAGAAAACCCACGTAATGTTAACGAAGCTAAGTTTGTTAAGCTAAAGAAGTCTATACAAGATTTTCCAGAAATGCTAAAGCTTCGCCCAGTAGTAGTAGACGAAAACTATATTATACTAGGCGGTAATATGAGATACCGAGCAATGGTAGAATTAGGGCATAAAGAAGTATGGGTAATAAAAGCAAGCGATTTAACAGACGAACAAAAGCAACAATTTATTATTAAAGATAACTTATCCTTTGGCGACTGGGATTACGACATACTAGCTAACGAGTGGGATAGCGTAGAGTTAGAAGACTGGGGTTTAAATGTATGGCAAAATGAAGATGACGTAATAGCAAATACAGACGAAGCAGAGCCAGTAGAAAAAGATAAAATAGTATGTGCGTTATGCGGAAAATAAACGACAAATTCGACACTATGCAAGATAGAACAACCAAGAACAAAATAGCGATGCTAGAGGCTTTAGAAAAAACTTTAGGAGTGGTAACAACCGCAGCAAATATAGTAGGCGTAGATAGGACTACACATTATGTATGGATGGACACAGACGAAGATTACAGACTAGCAGTTAGAGACATAGACGATGTTGCAATAGACTTTGCAGAAAGCCATCTACATAAGCAAATTAAAAAGGGCAATACACCAGCCACAGTATTTTACTTAAAGACAAAAGGTAAGAGGCGTGGGTACGTAGAAAAAACAGAACTAGACATAGCTGGCGAAATTAAACCGATTAACATAGAGTTAAGAATTGATAGCGACACTAACGAGTAAACAAGGGCAAGCCCTAAAGTATCTAACAGACGATACTACGACTGAACTGCTATACGGTGGCGGTGCTGGTGGTGGCAAGTCTTACTTAGGGTGTGCGTGGATTATAACACTATGCACTTCTTACGATGGCATACGGTGTTTAATCGGACGTAGCAAGCTCGATACTTTGAAAAAAACCACTTTAGCTACATTTTTCGAGGTGTGTGCTTCGTGGGATATTAAAGCTAACGTACACTACAAGTATAACGCCAGCACTAACGTAATAACCTTTTATAATGGTAGCGAAGTAATACTAAAAGATTTGTTTCAATACCCTAGCGATAGGAACTTCGATAGTCTAGGTAGTTTAGAACTTACCGCAGTATTTGTAGACGAGTGTAACCAGATTACAGAAAAAGCTAAACAAATAGTAGGCAGTAGAATTAGGTACAAGCTAGACGAATATAATTTAATACCTAAGATGTTAATGACTTGCAATCCATCTAAGGAATGGGTGTACACCAGCTTCTATAAGCCTAGCAAAGAAAACACACTACCAGAATACAGAAAATTTATACAATCATTACTAAGCGACAATAAGCACGTATCTAAACACTATAAGCAACAACTAGAAAAACTAGACTACGTAAGTAAGCAAAGGCTACTGCTGGGGAACTGGGAGTATGACGATAGCGAAGATAAGCTAATAGACTACAACGCTATTTTAGGTTCTTTTGAATTACAAGACACTAAGACTGGCAAAGGTTACATAACCGCTGATATAGCACGCTACGGTAAAGACAAAACTGTAATTATATACTGGAATGGTCTACGAGCCGAATACTTTAAGGTGCTAGACACTAATAGTGTTGTAGAGGCAGCAGAAGAAATAAGAACGCTACAACGATTACATAGCGTACAATTGGGTAATATCATAGTCGATGACGATGGCGTAGGTGGTGGAGTAAAAGACATACTAAGGTGTAAAGGCTTTGTAAACAATTCTAAGGCATTACGAGGCGAAAACTATACTAACTTAAAGACACAATGCTATTACGCTCTTAGCAACGCTTTAAACAAGTCTGAGGTGTATATTAACTGTAACAATATAACGCACAAGAATTTTATTATACAAGAACTAGAACAAGTAAGGCGTAAGAATTTCGATAAAGATACTAAGCTACAACTAATAAGTAAGGACGAAGTAAAGTTAGCTATTGGACGTTCGCCAGACTTTAGCGATGCGTTAGCGATGCGTATGTATTACGAGTTAAAACCGCAAGGGCAATACTATGTACAATAAAAAAGGGTGGCAACCGTAGCTACACACCCTTTAGAAAAACAATACACAAGACAAATGTACTCAAACCTTTAATTTTATATACTATAATAATGAAACTAGTTATCAACGACAACAATTATTACATACCGCAAGACTGGAACGAAGTTAGTCTAGGTAGTTATATGGATTTTATGGTAGCATACGAAAATGCACCAGACGAATTGTCTAAGCAACTTATAACAATTAACGCCTTTACTAAAGCACCACTAGAATTATTAGAGGGGTGCAAGAAGTCCGATATAGATGCGGTATTAGAAGAGTTAAATAGTTTAACAGAAAAAACTATAAACCAAGACTTAAATTTAATTGTAACCATAGACGATATAGATTACGGTTTACACCCTAATTTACACGAGTTAAAATTAAAAGAGTTTGTAGATTTAGATAACAAGCTAACAAATGGATGGTCTGATATGGCTAGTGTAATGGCTATACTGTACAGACCGATTACAGAAACAGATGGCGATAAGTACGAGATAGAAGAGTACGACTTTAGAACTGCTAAAGAACGTGCAGAGCTATTTAAGACTAGACTAAGTGTTAATACAGTTAATGGTGCATCCGCTTTTTTTTTGAGTATAGGGATGGACTACATAGCCATTACGCAACAATCTTTAAACAGTCAACCGAGAGCCAAGAGGCGGTCGATTATAAGACAGATGAGGAAGCGTTTAGCGAAAGGTATGGCTGGTATAGTATTATCTATAATTTGGCTAACGGTAATATTTTAGAATTTGACAGAGTGCTAAACTTAACAGTAAACGAATGCTTTAATTTTATAGCATACCAAAAAGATTTAGCACACATACAGAAAAAGAAATGATATATAAAGGTAAACAGATAAAGAACGTAACACTAAATATGTTATACGATATGTTTAAAAGCGTAGGTAATAATAATGTATTTATACAGACTACGACAATAGGCGACATTTTT
>Ga0187219_1001461_pt1 | contig 11325 bp, 12 predicted proteins | sample 13SPOviralmetaG_FD_130162 | JGI IMG/M metagenome (GOLD analysis project Ga0187219, IMG submission 130162) | Marine viral communities from the oligotrophic San Pedro Time Series (SPOT) site, San Pedro Channel, CA, USA - 13 SPOT_SRF_2010-07-21... | ecosystem: Environmental > Aquatic > Marine >... | reverse complement strand
TATGCAAGTGGCACTTTCATTGATTGTATTATATTTCCAGAATTATTCTTACGAACAATCTGTATATTATTAAACATAGTTCCAAACGCAACAATTACGTTTCTAACTGTTTCGTGATAAAATTGTTGTCCAAGCATAATATATCTCCTTATCCTAGATTACCAGCATCACCGAATGGATTAGTTTCAGAGAAATCTAAGACAGTATCATCTAGTTCATCAAACAATTCATTCTGATTTGTTGTGTCCGTACTTTGGTCACCTACTATATAGTCTTCTTGTAAAAGGTATTCTGCGTTACCAGTATCAGCTGCATTTTCAAGAAGAACAGAACCGACTTCGTTTTCAAGTGAAAACTGAAACAATAATGAATCTAAACTGTCGCCTTCAATCGCATCAATAGTTGTAATACCAGTATCAATAACTTCTGAACTATACTCAAACTGTTTACATCTTAATTTATATACTGGGTTATTATCCAGTTGATAAAATGGTTCATCATGGTCTACAAAACTTATTTCAAACATCTTTGCAAATATTGGGTGATAAACTAAATCACCTTCTTGTGGTCTGTCTGCATCTGTAGAAGCAATATCTTGTAAAACATAAAAGTTATTATCTCCTTGTACACTTGTAAGTGTAGATGAGTTTTCAGATTGGTCTATACTTCCAGCTTCTAAAAGAAAACTACCACCAGTTGTATCTGTTCCACTCTCAATAACAAACTGACTATCCATTTCTTGAAATCGTTCTTTGGAAACTACAAACGTAATCTCATTACGATTCTCTAAACCAAAAGTTGTTATGATTTCTTTATCTCCACCAAAACCCTCTGAGTCTTCTACATACATTTCTATTGGTGTTTGTTTTGTATACTTGGAAAGACTGTCTTCTCCAAGAACATTATCTAAAGCAACTGTATCACGATTGACATAATAAACATCATGTCCATAAATCTGTATAGCTTCTTTGATTAAGTTTTGATATAGACTTCTCTCCGTTGCAAGAGAGTGTAAGTTACTTGTGTGAAATGCAGTATTAACAGCCATGGCATTAACCCATGCCAAACATCATAGGTGGAGAATTAGTTATTGATATTAATTCCTCTAATTTTTCGATTTCCTCTTGTGCTTGTGAGTAGATAGTTTCACCATTCATGGTTACACCACCTAACATTGCAACACCATTAAACTTAGAAAGGTTTGCACCCCATTGTCTTTTTATCAAAGCCGTTGCATATCTTTTTAAATGTATGTCATCAAAAATGTCAGAATAAGATGCTGGGTCTATTTTACGATAACACTCTATAATTAAAAACTCTCCAGCAGATATATCGTTTGACCAATCCATATCAATGTATAAACGATTTTGATGTTGATTAAATCTTAAAGGTTTTTCTCCAACAAGAATGTGAGAAAGAAAATCTAAATGTTGCATAGTCATTTGATAATGTATAATTGATGTCGAACTAAAGTCATACAAATCATTTAGTCTAAGTTGATAACGAATATCAAACATATTGTTTGTTGCATTGTCATCAAAAGGAAATATGTTTACTACAGAAACAATAGAAGACGGCATAGGAATAAAACCATTACCCTCACCAAAAGATGCAGTAATAGAACTGTCTATAGAATCTGTTGCAGTTGTTGTGGTGTTTGTTGCAGCTCTTGTAAGGTCATCAGCAGTTATCTGATATTTCAGAAACATTCTCTCAATACCATCATAGTGATACTGTGCAAAAAACTGTAATGCTTCGTCAAGTCTATCGTCAATTTGATCGTCAGATACGTTTATGTCTATAACACCAAAACCTAAAGACCTTAGACAATAAGTTTTGAGTGTTGCTTTTGTACTTGGTACTGCCATTTGTTTTCCTTAACTTGGTTTTGGGTATTTATCTTTAACAGCTTTAATAGTCTTCTTCCACTCATCTACACCATTGTGATATATGTCATCTAGTTGGTCTGCCATTGACGGATATTCATTAGCTCTGTTTCTTTGATAAGCATTGTTTTCATAAGCAGTTTGTAATTCTTTTTGTTTTGCAAGTATATCTGCTTCAGCTATGGGTGTTGTATCTTCTAACCAAACAACAGTACTTGCATCTTCAGCAAATACAGTAAACTTTGCATTAGAATTTATTGCTAATATTGATTGTGCTATATCTGTCATACTGCAATCTCCATTAAAGTAAGTAGTGTTGGTGTCGCAACATTAGTATTATCAGGTCTTCCACCCATAACAGCAGTACCATTGTAAGCTGCTAATTGTATTTTATATGTTGTTGCAGATGTTGTTGATGGAGAATCTAAAAAAGAGCCTGATATTCCACTAAAAGAATAGGTAGTAGTATCTTGGAGCATAGACATAAATGAATTGTAGTTAGAAGTTCCTCCTCCAGTACCACTTCCAATTTGTGTGCTTCCTCTAAATAGTCTAATCAAACACAGATTACTTGCATTTGCATTACTCAAAGTGCCAGTTAATTGTATTAAAATCTTTGAAGAAGAACTTCTAGGAGTAATAGTAGCTGTAACACCTACATCTCCATAAGTTGAACTATTATGTGTAACTCTTGTTGTTCTACCACCTTGAACTACTTGCAACACACTTCCTGCTACACCACTTAACACACTTGGATCACCAGTTGCATCTTCAAATAATATTTCATCACCAACATCAGTACTAGCTGCAGAAGCGTCTAAAACCATTTTACTATTTTCATCTGCTCTTAAAATTAAAACTACATTATCAGCAATTGAAACAGCTTCACTTACTGTGAATGATGTTTGAGATGCAACAGCAGTAATCGTTAATGTGTCATCAACTGAAATAGCACTTTCACTAGAAGCATCTGTAATAGAACGAACAGTAGTGTCTGAAACATTAACAACCATTCCAACTGCAATCGTACCAGATACACCATCTACAGCAACTGTAGTTGAACCACTTACAGCACCATTGACAGTAACAGTTGCAACTGAAGAACCATCTAAAGTTAATTTATCAAAAGTTACTATACCAGTTGTTGCACCAGTTGCTGTAAGGGCGCCTGTAGTTACATCACCAAAAGTAAATCCAGTTCCATCATCATCAATCTTTGCAGCTGTAACAGCATCATCTGCAAGACCAGCAGTTCCTATTGTACTTAGTGCCATTCATCTCTCTCCTCAAACTATTATATCTCTATTTATAAGAACTATTTATTCATAATTATAAGCAAGACTAATTCTTATATTGTCACTTTCTTCTTTCTCCACACAATGTTCTAAAAATCCTCTGAATATTAATAACTTTCCTCTCTCTGGATAATAAGTTGCTCTACCACTAGTTCCATATTCACTATCGTATGATATTGGATAATGTTCTTGAACTGGACTTTTAAAGTATGTTTTTGCGTTCATTACCCTATCAGAACTTAAATAATATATTGCAGATATTATACATGGGTGATTGTGATATTCTTGATAGTCTCCCTTTTCATATATATTAAACCAACCATCTTTTTCAAAAGGAATGTATTTTTCTCCTCTTAACTTTATACCTAAAAAATCTATATATTGTTGTACTTGATTATCTACCCATTGATTTAGTCTATGAAATTTTTTATCTTTATACACGCTATGATTAGTAGTACTTGTATTATATGTAGGAGCTAACCAATCATTTCCACCAGACTTTACTGTTTCTCTTATATTCAAACAATGTTCTTTTAGTTCTTCTTCTATTTCATCATGTTCTGTATTAAACACCACACCTATGTTTGTATTAAACATATGATTACATTCAATTCTTTTTAAATTTTGTTTAAAAAAATCTAAAGCTTCATTATTATTCATCATTATTATTACCTCTTGGTCTTAAAATCATATTCATTGATATAGAACGTCTTTCTCCCTCTCCATAAAAAGGATAAGCTGTGTGTCTTAGATAAGATGGAAAGATGTATAAATCTCCAACTTTTGGTTGTTTACGATAACTTCCCCAACACATAAATTGATCTGAACCATATAGAAAATCAATATATCCTTCTGTTGCTTTTTTATTTGTATTTCTTGTATTTTTATCTGATATTGTTGGTGGAAGTTTTGTATAAAGAATACAACTATAATCACATCCATTATGAAAATGACTTGGGTTATAATCTCCCTCAAAACTTCTTACAAACCATGATGAAGAAACACACATTATATATTCTTCATCTGGTGTTTCAGACCCATTAATTTTGTCATACTCTTTATTGTGTTCAGAATAAAAGGTGTTTAATTGATTACTCATGTAAGCACCAAACATAGGAAATTGTTCTATATCTAATGTAATTTCTTCGGCAACATGACCAACTAATCTATCAGAATGATCTTGACGTTCTATCATAGAATCGAAACCATCATTTAATTGATTTATAATTATGTCTGGAACTTTTGTGTAAAATAATCTAGGGCCGAAAGGTTTAATTATCTCATGCATCTGGTTTCGTTGGCCAAGAAAAACCACTATCGTCTATACTTGTGTATGAACTTGTAATATCTCTTAGAGCCTGCCTGTAAGTTTTCATGTTGTCTGATAATGTAGCGTCTGACAAGGCAAGATAATCTGTTTCTTCCAGTTTTGTGTTTCTTTGATTTCTTAATATTTGAATATCAGAAATAGTTTCAGCCATAATATACTCCTATTTAATATTATACAGTATTACTACCAGTTGTTAAATGTCCAGTTGCGATTATCCATTGAACACCAGCATTAAAAGGTCTAGTTTCTGTACCCTTTCTTGGTGTACCATTACTATTTGTTGTATCAGTTGTTGGTACAGTAACAGCAACAGTAGATGAAACTGAGTCACCATTGTTACCATGTGTCATTCTACCACCAGTTGCTTGACCTTGTGAAGATTCACCTCTTGCTAAAGTATGAAAGTGTGATTGAAATTGGTCGTTCTGAAATGTTCCAGCATCTGCTCTATCAAATGCAACAGTTACAGCATTTGTTTCACTTCCATGAACACCTTGACCTCTTAAAAAAGCAGCCCTTAAATCTGGTACAGCAAAAGTTGTTGCACCATCTCCATGACCCCAAGTTGTTGTTATTGCCCTAAACAATTCTATATATGTTGTCCTAATAAGTAATCTTCCATCACAAGGCAACCAACCATGTGGTGAATTACCTACAGAACCAAATGCAGATATAGTTCCAGCAGGAGCTGCACCTAACTGTGATATGATGGCTGGTCTACTAAGTACAAATGAAGCATCACCACTTCCAGCTTCATATAGAAATTCTTCACCAACATCTGTACTAGCTGCAGAAGCATCAAGTGTTAATTTATCTCCAGCATCTGCTTTTAAAATTAGGACTACATTATCAGCAATTGAAACAGCTTCTGATACAGTAAATGAAGTCTGTGAAGCAACTGCTGTAATCGTTAATGTATTATCAACTGAAACAGCAGTTTCACTAGAGGCATCTGAAATTGAACGAACATCAGTATCCGAAACAGTAACAACCATTCCCACAGCAATTGTGCCAGATACACCATCTACAGCAACAGTTGCTGAAGAACTTACTGCACTATTAACAGTAACAGTTGCAACTGAAGAACTATCCATAACAATTTTATCATCTTGCCCAGGCAAATTTTCTGGGTCTGTAATTGAAGCAGCAGTTATAGTAGGAACTTTTGCCGCCGCAAGAGCAGCTGCACCAGGCGACAATAGATTAGCTAAATTTCTTGCATTACTCATATTCGTTTCCTTTTATTCTATTTATAAACTTTACTAATTGTCAAGATACATTATATTTTAATGATTTTTCATTTGGCCATGTTTGACCCTGGCCAGGTTTACCTAGTGAAGTAAATGTTTGTTTTGCACCATCTGAAGATAATCCAGTTAATGATACTACTGCTGCATCACCACAGTTACTATGACTTTCAGATAATTTAAATGTGTTTGTGGCAGTTGATATTACAAAGTAAGTTGCACCATCTACAAGACCACCTATAACCGCTGACTGTTCATCATCAGAATTAAGACCCACAGTATACGAGACCATTTCATCATTTACAAAACCATGTCCATTACTTGTAATTGTATTTGCAGAAGTACTTACAACACTTGAAGATGTTGCATCAATTTCTTTTGCAGTTGATGATGCACCAGCAGTTGTTTCATATACTGCTTGTAATCCAGCAATATCAGAGGCATTGTTTATAGCAGTTTTTAATGCAGTATAGTTTGTTCTGACTGCTGTTCTGTATGCAGTTATACCACTTGGTATTGCTGTATTAGTTTCAGTCTTACGAACAACATACCAATCTGAATCTGAAAGCATATTTCTTGACATTTGTTTTGATTGTTCTACTTTAGCACTTTTTAAATCTGCGAGTGGCTTTGGTAGTAAAGCATCTCCATCAGAGTTCCAACCATAGTAATAAAAGTTATCATAAGGTGCTAATGATGTTGGGTCATCTTCCCACACTAACCCAGCAGATTTTTTTTCAGAGGTTGTAAGGTTGTTCCATTGACGAGGGTATTTAGTGTTATCATCACTAACCCATGCTTTTCCTATTTGTATGGTTCTACCATTGTGTTTCCAAGGCATTTTTATCTTCTCCTTTTATCTAGCATTAGCAAACTTAAATGGCGCTTCAGCAAATGCCAGGTATATGTATGTATGACCACTTGAATTATGATTGTTTCCACTATCTCTCATTTTCATACCATTACTTAGTAAATCTATATCTACATTTCCATTTCCTTCAGCATCTGTTGCATTAGCATATAAAGGTGAAGATGCTTGGTCATTAAAAGGGTCTCTTTCACTATCAAAAATGTTCCAATATTGACTTCCTAATGATGCTGCTTTTAGCAAAACGTAACGAGGCCTAAATCCAGTAAAGACAAATACTCCATCTGCTTCACCATTTCCAGTATAGCTGCCAAACTTACTATAGCCCTCAATGCCTCTGAAAAAATACCCAACGAAAGCATCAGTTGAACCAGTATTATTTGCAGTTCCTACAGTAAAGACTGTGGATGTTGGTGGAGTATCATTCCATATTGTGTTATCATCAACTAAATTACCAGTTCCATTTAAAGTTAAATAGTCAGTAGCAGATGCAGCTGCAGTTCCTGCCATTAAATGATGGTAAAATCCAGACCAACCATGATCGCCATCTCTATTTTTAATAATCATTACTTCAGGCACACCACCTAAACCATGAGCTATTGTTGTTGCTGAACCAGTACCAGTATATGTAACTATACTAAACCCAGCTGTAGTGTTTGCTTGAATTACACTATCAGTTGCTCCAACACTAGTCGCACTTGCATCATTTGTAGTAGTTGTGCCGCCATTTGCTTTCCAGTTCCAAGCAACATATGTTGAACTATTTATATTAATAAAACCACCAGAACCTACATTTGGAGTAGTAAAACCATTGTCATCAAGAGAACCTAGCGTTCCAGCAGTTGAGGTGTCTTCATTATCTGCTGCATTTGTATATAAGGCAGATTTATTTGTTCTGCTTGAATCCCATGTACCATGATAATAAGTAGTATTTCTTGATTTTACCCACAACCAATCAGGTTTAAAAGATAATTCACCACCAATACCAGTTGCACCTGATACTATACTTCTTGGGCCACTACCATTACCAGTATAAGTAAGTATGCCAAAATGGTCACTAGCTTGTGTAGTAGAATCAGGCCCTATGGTTGCTTTTGGAAGATTAGCTGAACAAAGCGCAAGAAATCCTGATGGTGGCGCATATTTAAAGACTCCCTTGCCACTTCCATCTGTTGCAGTTCCTGCCGTAATTTGTCCAGCAAAACTTGCATCTTGACCAAAGTTATAAACACCAACTAATGTTCCATTATTAGCACCATTTTGTGTCCAAGCATGAACTTCTCCTGTTGCTAGGTTTGCATCAGTAATAGTTCCTTGATCTGCATTATTTTTAAAAAATGTTACTTGATTATCATCCATATTTAATGCAACACCAATAATATCATCATCAGTATAAGTTGCACCATAACTTGATTCAGTTGCTCCACTAGCCATTATACCAATGCCTTTGTTTCCATTTCTATTATAGTAAACAGCATAATGTTCTGCTCTTGTTCCATGTGTAACAACACCACTTACTGAAACAGAGTTTACTGTACTAGAAGTGTTTATGATTTCCCAATACCACTTACCAGAAGTTACTGCAATAGTACCAAAAACATTTCTGCCACCACTAAATTTTAAGCTACCCTCTGACTGTGTCATTAAAGCTTGATTAGAGTCGGCAAACTTTTTATCATTTTCTATCTGATTAAGGGTGCAGAAGGTATTCTCTGGGCAATCTGGTATAGCACAATCATGGGCACTTATTGAATCCACGGCAGTCCAATGATGATTTTGTCCAGAAGAATCAGCACCTATATTATCTGTATCTGCTGAACCTTCACTTGCAGGAGCATCATGTGCAGAACTAGTAAACTCTAAATGAAATCCATTAGTGCCATAAGAACCAGTATATTTTTTGGGTATCCAAATACCCTTTTTTACTTCACCAAATTCATCAAGATAACCACTAGTTTCACCAACAGCAGTTCCATCAATTAAGTATACATCTGCTAAATAACCATCCATATAATTAGAAGCACCATCTTTTTTACCTAAAGTTTCTGCAACTCCAGCACACATAGCTATGTTTGCATCTGGCAATGTAGAATTATATGTCATTGTTTGATTTACACCATTTACATAAATTTTTAATTTACCAGTATCGCCAGAACCAGCCATATTAACGACAACTGCAACATGATACCAAGCTGACGTATCACGAAATTTCATAGTTGTACCATTATCGTAAGCAGTGCCACCTATTGCAAAATACACTTTAAATGTGTCATCAGCTTCCCACCTCATATAAACACGATTGTTACCATCTGATTGAGTACCAAATAAAGCTGTATCTGCAACACCTATTATTCCTCGTTTTACCCAAAAAGCAAGTGTAAAAACCTTTTGATTGCCTGCTGAACCTTGATCTCTTGATAGATAATGAGCACTAGCTCTATCAAATCTTAATGACGTTGATACAGCACCATTGTAAAACCCACCAGATTCACCAGCACCATTTGATTTTATAATACTCATATTATATTCCTATGTCAATATTGCAGAAGCTGAAACTAGAATTGTATCATTACCACTTGCAGCACTACAGAAATAAGATAAGTGGTATGTTCCACTTGCACTTATAGTTGTTAATACATCTGCATTTATAGCTACAGTTGCAGCTGCAGTAATTGTATGATTGCTACCATTAACAAACATTATATTACCAGATTGTCCTGCTGCAGCATTAGTGAACGTAAGAGCTAAGTTACCACCACTTGTACATTTAAAATCATTACCAACTGCTAAATCAAAATCACCATCATTGTCTGTAGTAACATGACCAACTGCTCTACCATCTACCTTTACATCATCTTCTACTGTTACAAGTAAATTTTCATCTATTGATATAGCAGGGGTTGTTCCTAATGCAGAACCTAAACCAATTACTAAGTCATCAGCACTATCGTCTAGTCCTACATGAAAGTCTTGTGCGTTACCATCAAACACTATCTTCGCATCTTCAGCTCCAGCATCACCTATTGTAAGTGTTGGTGTTGTTCCTAATACAGAAACATCTCCAGCAAAAGTTGTTGCAGTTCCACCAGTAGGTATTTGTATAACTGCTGTGTCTGCATCATTCTTTATAGTTACATCATTTGTTGAACCTTGACCAGTAAGTATTAAACCCTCAGCCGCAGTAAAACCAATTGAAGCATCATCACCAGCTGCAGTATCCCCAGTTACATTTAATGTGCCCGAAACAGTAACATCTGCATTAACACTAACTGCACCAGAAAATGTACCACCACTAGATGCTGGAACGGCATCACCGACTGAAAATGAATCAAAGACTATTACTTCTATAAAATCATTTGCAGATAATGCTGCGAGTCCAGCGATTGTGTTTGCAGTTGTTGTATTGTAATCTGAATTTGGATCAAGAAGAACACCATTTAAAAATACATCAACAAATAAAGTATCTGTAAAGGATAATGTAATACCATTATTGTCTGAACCAGAAACAGAAGTGTCATCAGCTGAAGCAGTATAAAAGTATCTTTGTCTTATTCCGAAGCCTGGGCCTCTACCTAAATATGGCATATTATAATTCCTTTACGTTATTTTACGAACCATCATACTTCAACATACGATTATCAGGCCATGTCTGTCCTTTGCCTGGTATTCCTTGTGAGGTAAATGATTGTGCTGTTCCATCACTTGACACTCCACTTAAATTAATTATTGCTTCATCTCCACAATTACTGTGAGATTCAGAAAGTTTAAATGTATTTATTGTAGATGAATGTACAAAGTATGTTGTGTTATTTACAAGACCACCTATGACTGCTGCATTTTCATTATCAGAATTAACACCTACATTATAATAAACTTGTTCGTCATTTACAAAACCATGATTAGCAAATGTAATAGCATTAGCAGATGTACTTATCACACTTGTAGATGTTGCATCAATCTCTTTTGCAGTTGATGATGCACCAGCTGGTGTTTCATATAGTGCTTGTAACCCAGCGATGTCAGATACAGAATTAATTGCAGTTTTAAGTGATGCATAATTTGTAACAACTGCGAGTCTATATGCAGTAATCTCACTTGGAATTGCAACATCTCTTTCAATCTTACGAGTTATATACCAATCTGTAGGTGCAAGAAGACTTGCTGATATTGATTTTGCATCTGATACTTTTGATGATTGTAATCCAGCAAGAGGCCTTGGTAATAATGCATCTCCATCAGAGTTCCACCCATAATAGTAAAAACCATCAAATGGCCCAAGTGGCTCTTCCCATGTTAATTTCATATCATTCTTTTTAAAATCTTCAGTCCATATCATCCAATTTGATGGGTGTTTAATACCATTAGAATCAGTCCAACTTCTACCCTCTTTTAGATATTTACCATCAGCTGTTTTCCAAGGCATTATTAATCTCCTAATTCTTTAATTCTATTTATAATGTTTCTACCGAGCATTAGCATACTTAAATGGTGCTTCAGCAAATGCCATGTATATGTATGTGCTACCATTTATGTTATTATCAGTACCATTGTTTCGTATTTTAAAACCATTACTTACAAAGTCTACATCAAGGTCTGGACTAGTAGTACCCTCAGCATCATTTGTGTTAGGTCTAAGCCAAGCATCACTTGGATTAAAAGTTTGACGTACACTATCTTGTATTACCCAATTACTAGTGTC